>Ga0115546_1001654_pt1 | contig 13641 bp, 12 predicted proteins | sample COGITO_mtgs_1004_FD_87186 | JGI IMG/M metagenome (GOLD analysis project Ga0115546, IMG submission 87186) | Pelagic marine microbial communities from North Sea - COGITO_mtgs_100413 | ecosystem: Environmental > Aquatic > Marine > Epipelagic | place: Germany:Helgoland, sampling site Kabeltonne...
AAAGAAAAATTATTAAAATTTTTAAAACATTATTTGGTCCATCTATTTCTAATATTTCTAAAAATGAAAATAAGGGATAATGCCACAAATATAATGAATATGATATTAAACCTATCGATACTACAATTTTATGTGAAAGTATTCTTGTAACAACTTCATTTTTATCTGAAAAGGAAATAATTAAAAAACATCCAAAAACTGGCATTACTGTAATTAATGATGGATGCAAAGTTTTATCATTAAAAAAATAAAATGAAAAAAAAATTAAAAAAATTCCTATTTTTGGAAGAAACTTTTTAAATCTAATTTTCTTCAAGTGAGGGTTAAATTTTTCTAAATATGCTAACAATACTCCTGTTAGTAATTCCCACCCTCTAGTTGGTAATAAGTAAAAATTAAAGAGAGAATAATTTACGCTTGCCCAGGATGCAAGAATTAAGCTGAATATTAAAAAAAAAATAATCAAATAAAATAAATATCTTTTTAAATATTTAAGAAATAAAATTAATGATAATGGAAAAAAAATATAGAATTGTTCTTCTACAGATAAAGACCATGTATGAAGAAGAGGCCAAGACATACTATTTTCAGCCTCATAAGCTAAATAAGAAAGTGAAAAATAAATATTAGAACCAAATAAAGATGAGAAAAAAAGTGAATTAGAATATGAGATAAAATCTTTTGGTAAAATAAAAATTAAAGCAAAAGGAATTGTAGTTAAAGAAACAAAAACTAATGCAGGTAAAATTCTTCTTATTCTTCTTTGATAAAAATCTAAAAAGGAAAAACTATTTTTTAGTAGTTGCTCTTTTAAAATTATTGAGGCAATAAGATACCCTGAAATTACAAAAAATATATCGACTCCAATATAGCCACCATTAAAATGTAAATTCTCAAAAAAAGAAAATTTTGCGTGATATAGTACAACAAATATAACAGCAATGGCCCTTAATCCATCAATTTCAGGTTTGTAATTCGTTTTCATTTAAATTAAAACTTTTATTAAAATAATCTGAATATATAAATTTATTAAAAAAATAATGAAAATTAAAAGCCATAATAGTGCATATCATAGAAAAGTAATCGATAATTTTAATTATTATTTAAAAGATTTCAAAAACCCTAAGATATTAGAGTTTGGAGTAAGAACAGGAATATCTACTAATTTTTTCTTAGATATATGTAAAAAAAAAAATGGAAAATTAATTTCTGTAGATATAGATAATTATGAAAATTTATTTAAGAGTAAATACTGGACTTTTATTCATGCTAGAGATGATAATTTTGAATACATAAAAAAAATTTTACCAAAGACATTAGATGTCATTCATCTAGACAGTTATCATGAAGCTAAACATGTTGCAAATATTATATATATTTATTATCCATTATTGAAACCTGGTGGAATGTTTTTTGTAGATGATATTAGTTGCCTACCTTATCTAAAAGGAGAGAAAAAAGATAGTTTTGGTAATGAAATTGCAAATCAAGAAACTTTCGAAATAATCCAGGAAATATTTTTTCATAATAAAGAAAATTTTGATTTAAATTTTTCATTTACAGATAGTGGTTATGCAATATTAAAAAAACTTAATAATAGAAACTTAAATTACTATCGCAAATTATCTCTTAGAAAATATTCAATTCAGAACTTATTAAGAAAAATTAAAAAATACTTAACTTAAATTTTTTCAAATAGATTTGAATATTTTTTAATACTTTTTTCTTTTGAAAAATTTTTAATATATTCTTTTGCAATTTTAGCTTTTGATCGGAATAATTTTTTATTATTCAAAAATTTTAATATTTTTGATTTCAGATCATTATGATTTTTTGATTTAAATAATAATCCATATTTACCGTTTTGAAGAATTTCCGTATTTCCTCCAGGACAGTTAGATGCAATTATTGGTATTCCATAATTCATTGCATCAATAATAGCATTTGAAAAACCTTCAAAATGCGAGGTATTTAAAAAAAGATTAGATTTTTTATAAAATTGATTTAAATTTTGATGATGTCCAACAAAATGTATAATTGTTTTATAATTTTTACCAAAATATTTTTCTGATAAATTTATTAATTTTTTTTTATCAGTACCCCTACCTACGATTGTTAGTGTGAATTTATTTTTAACCTTTGATAGAGCATGTAAAGCCAAATCAATACCTTTTTCTTTACTTAATCTTCCCACCATTAAAATGTTTAAATCATTATTTGTTTTGTTTATTTGTCTATTTTCCAAAAACGCAGAAGGATGGATTGTTAAAGTATTTTTTGAAGAAAATTTTTTTATCTCATTTTCTACATACTTGCAATTAGCAACAATTTTATCAAATTTTTGATAAATAAGCTTTATCAATAGTTTGACAATCTTTTTTTTAATATAATCATTAAATGAGTAAAATAAATCTAATTCAGATATGGCCGTTCTTTCTATACCTATTATTTTGATTTCTTCTAATTTAAGTTTCAGAAAAAAAGCTAAAATATTAGCGTAATGAATGTTTGAAACAAAAATTATTTTTTTATTTTTACTTCTATTACGAATTTGTTGGGAAATTCTAAATATTTTATTAAAACTAAATAAAATTCTATTTACGTTTAATTCATATAAATTAGCAAATTTCTTTATTTTATTTCTATATTCACATTTTTTAAAACAAATAACATTTACATCAAATTTTTTTTTATCAAGATTTTTAATTAATTCAAAAACAGATCTTCCTGCTCCGCTAACAACAAAGTTAGGCAAAAACATAATTATAACAGTTTTTTGATTCATTATTCTATACATATACTAATAAATAATTGCTATATACAGGCATGAATAATGTAAAAATATTATACTGGTGTCCTTTTATTTCAAAAGTTGCAACAATTAAAGCTGTGGTCAATTCAGCCGAAGGATTAATAAAATATTCAAAAAATACAATTAAACCAGAAATAATAAATGTTTTTGGTGAGTGGAGTGGTTATCAGAATGAATTATATCAAAAAAATATACCATTATCAAAGAGTATGATTAAATTTAATTTTTTAAATTATCAAATTGAAAACTTTGTAATTAGCAGACTTAAATATTTTACAATATTTATCTTTTCTTTTATTCCACTTATAAAATATTTAAAACAAAAAAAGTTCGATTTTTTAATGGTTCATTTAGTAACATCTCTTCCTTTGTTTATTTTTATTTTATTTAATTTTAAAACAAAACTTATTTTAAGAATTTCTGGCATGCCTAAACTTAATTTTTTTAGAAATTTACTTTGGAAGTTAAGTTCCAAAAAAATTTACAAAATTACATGTCCCACACAAGAAACTTATGATAGACTTAAAGAAATTCCTTTTTTAAAAAAAAAACTATATCTTTTAAGAGATCCTGTCCTTTATGTTAAAGAAATTATTAAAATGAAGAAAGAAAAAATAGATTTAAAATTAACTAAAAAAAATTTTATATTAGCTGTTGGAAGATTAACAAAGCAGAAAAATTTTTTATTTCTTATAGAAAATTTTAGATATATAAAAAATAATGATCTAGATTTAGTAATTGTTGGTGAAGGAGAGGAAAAAAAAAAAATTTTAAAATTAATTGATCAACTAAATTTAAATAACAGAGTTCATATGATAAATTATACTAAAAATGTTTTTAATTTGATAAAAGAATGTGAATATTTTGTACTAACGTCACTCTGGGAGGACCCAGGTTTTGTTTTAATAGAGGCAGCGTTTATGAATAAGATTATTTTAGCAAGTGACTGCCCCAGTGGACCCAAAGAAATCCTAAAAGGAGGTCAGGGTGGTTTTTTATATAAATCAAATGATAGCAAAGATTTTATTTTAAAGTTTGAATTAATGAATAATTCTAAAATTAAAGAACTAGAAAAAAAAAAAATAAATGCAAAGAATTCAATTAAAGAATTTAGTATTTTTAGACATTATAAAAACTTAGAAAATTTATTAACAAAATGAAAATTTTAATTACAGGCGCATGTGGTTTTATTGGATTTCATTTATCACAAAAATTAGCATTTAAAAAAAATTTCAAGGTTTTTGGAATAGATAATTTTGATAATTACTATTCTGTTAAATTGAAAGAAGAAAGAAAAAAAAAACTTTTAAAGATTAAAAATTTTAAGTTTTCAAAAATAGATTTAGTTGATAAAAAAAATTTAGGAAGATTTATAAAAAAAAATAAATTTGATGTTATTTTTCATTTAGCTGCTCAAGCAGGTGTTAGATATTCTATTGAAAATCCAGAAAAATATATGAGAAATAATATCTCAGGTTTTTTTAATTTATTAGAGATCTCAAAAGAAAATAATATAAAAAAAGTTTTTTATGCATCTTCAAGTTCTGTATATGGGGATTCAAACGTTTTCCCATTAAAAGAAAATCAGACATTAAAAACAAAGAATTTATATTCATTATCAAAAGAATTTAATGAGAAATTATCAGGAGTTTTTTCAAATTTTTACAACATGAATTTAATTGGATTAAGATTTTTTACTGTTTATGGTGAGTGGGGAAGACCTGATATGATGATGATGAAATATATATTGGCTAAGAAGAATAAAACAACTTTTAACTTATTTAATTATGGTCATCATTTGAGAGATTTTACTTATATTGAGGATTTAACAGAAATAATGAGTCTTATGATCAACAAAAAGTTTAAAAGTAAAAATGATGTTTTTAATATTTGCTCTTCTAAAACAATTAAAATTACTAATGTTTTAAAGTTAATTGATCATCATATACCGAATAAAGTAAAAATAAAAAAAGTATCACTTCAAAAAGCAGATGTAATTAAAACCTTTGGATCAAATAAAAAAATTATAAAATTAACAAATTATAAAAAATTTACACCTATAGAGATAGGAATTAAAAATCTATGTGATTGGGCAAAAAAATTTTATAAATTATAGAATATTACAATCATGCAGAGTAAAAAAAATATACTTATCTACTTTCCATCCATTGAAAATGGTGGGATGGAAAAAAATTTGTTTAATTTATTTAATTATTTATCAAAAAAAAAAGAATTTAATTTATTTTTAGCCTGTAATCATATTAATTTTAGATTTAAAAAAAATATTTCAGATAAAATTCATTTAATTCAATACAAACCTAAAAAAAAATTGTTTTTAAATAGGTATTTAATTTCTATTTATTCATTTTTTTTTTTTATAAAAAAATTAAAAAGTAGTTTTTTACCCAATAATACAATTATTTTTTCAGTACAAAATAGTATTATTTCTGTAATATTGAGTAAAATCTTAGGTTTTAAAATTATTATAAGAAATGGAAATCATCCATGGTCTGCACTAAAATATTCAGATAATTTGATATTTAGTTTAATTAGTTTTTTTATAAGGTTTTTTATATATAATTTTGCAGATAAAATTGTCTGCAATTCCGAAGAATCAAAGAAATTTTTTAGCAATTTTATTTTAAAAAAAAGTAAACTATTCACAATCAAAAATTCAATAGTTTTAAAACAAAAAAATGCCTCCAAAAAAAAAAATTTTATATTGAGTGCAGGAAGATTAACAAAACAAAAAGATTTTGTTACACTCCTAAAAGCATTTAAAATTTTTAAAGAAAAAAATAGGAATTATAAATTATTGATACTTGGAGAGGGTAAAGAGAAAAAATCATTAACTGAATTGGCAAAAAGTCTTAATATTCATAAAAGTGTTAAATTTAAAGGTTTTGTCAAAAAGCCTTTGCCTTTTTTCTCAAATGCTAAAATGTATGTATGTTCTTCCCTTTATGAAGGTTTGCCAAGTACATTAATTGAAGCATTGAGTGTTGGTACACCAATTATATCTACGAATTGTCAAAGTGGTCCTAGTGAAATTCTATGTAACGGAAAATTTGGCTATCTTTTTGATGTAAGAGATCATAATGCCTTAGCTCATTTGATGAATCATGTAGTAAAGAATTATCAAGATGCAATTAAAAAAATTTTAAAAGGCAGAAAAACTTTATACCAGTACCAGGTTAAAAATGTTTCTGTAAAATATATAAATGAGATTAACAAATTATTGTAATTTTAATCATGTCATCAATATCAGTAATTATACCATATTATAAAAAAAATAAATTTATAGATAAGGCGATTAAATCTGTTTTAAATCAGTCTTATAAAAAATTTGAGATTATTTTAATATATGATGACGATGATAAATATGATTTAAAACTAATCAAAAAAATTTCTAAAAAAAATAAAAAAATTAGATTAATTGTTAATAAAAAAAATATTGGAGCTGGATATTCTAGAAACATAGGGATCAAGAACTCAAAAGGAAAATTCATAGCTTTCTTGGATGCTGATGATTACTGGCATCATAATAAGTTAGAAAAACAATTAGATTTCATGAAAAAGAAATCAATAAAAATATCTCACACATCTTATAAAATTATAAACAATGATAACTCTGTGATTAATTTACGAAATGCAAAATTTTTATTAGACCATAATTCTCTATTAAAAGACTGTGAGATTGGACTTTCAACTGTTATGATTGATAAGAAATTTTTTAAAAATAAAATAAAATTTCCAAAATTAAAAACAAAAGAAGATTTTGTGTTATGGCTTGAGCTGTCAAAAATTTCTAATATTTATGGCTTAAATACATATTTATCTTATTGGAGAAATACAGAGAATTCATTATCAAAAAATTTATCACAAAAAATTTTAGATGGATTTAGAGTATATAATAATTATATGGGTTTTTCTTTTTTTAAATCAGTTTACTATCTTTGCATATTATCATTTAGATATTTAAAGAAAAATATATGATATTGATAAATTTAATATTCATTGTTCTCGCATTAATTTTTGCAATTTTTTTTTCAAAAAAATATAAAATCTTAAGCAGTATAACTGGTAATATTCATCAAAAATATAGTAATTCAGAAAATGTTCCACTTGTTGGAGGCTTAATAATATTTTTATCACTAATATTAAAATTAGATTTAGACTTTTTGAGTATTTATTTTTTTGCCTTTTTATTTTTACTCTTAGGTATTTTTTCTGACTTAAATAAAATTTCATCACCAATGAAAAGGCTAGTGATACAATCTGTTCTCATAATAATTTTTGTAGGTTTTAATAGCTTAAGTATTAACCAAATAAAAATTAATCTAATTGATGTTCTTTTAAATAATTTTTATTTTAATATTTTTTTTACCTCACTATGTATATTAATCATTATAAATGGAACAAATTTCATGGATGGTATGAATAATCTTGTTTTGGGTTATTTTTTAGCAATTTTACTTTTATTGAAATATTTAGGTAAAAATGGATATGAATTACCAGAATTTTTTGATTTGAATTTATTTATATATTCTTTGACAATACTCTACGTATTTAATTTCTTTAATAAAGTTTATATAGGAGATAATGGTGCCTACATAATAGGCTTAATATTTTCTTTTATATTAATAAATTTTTACAATTTAAATGATGAAAAAATTTCAGCTTTCTTCATAGTACTCATCCTATGGTATCCAGCTTTTGAAAATTTATTCTCAATTTTAAGAAAAATAAGATTTAGAAAATCACCAATAAGACCAGACACATCACACTTACATCAATTAATTTTTATTTTTTTGAAAAAAAAACTTACGTTAAAGAATAAATTTATAAATACTTTAACTGGTAATTTAATTAATTTTTTTAACGTATTGATATTTTTTTTTGGAATGCAAAAAATATACTCAAATAATTTTCAAATATTAATCATTTTCATAAGTATTATTATCTATTTTTTTATATATGTAAGATTAACATATTATAAAAAATAGTTATTTTTAAAAAACAATATCAATTTATTAATATTTAAATGACAATTCTCTATGTTTAATAAATAAATATAAAAAAATAAATTAAGATTTTAAAAATTAAATATTACAATTGGAAAAAATGAGTTTAGTAAAGGTATTACTAAAGTTGACATTATAATAGGCCTCAAGATCTCTACATTAATGTTGTCAAAAATTTTTAATAAAAAAAACTTATAGTTATATAAATGTAAATTACTAAAAGTGTCAATTAAACATATAATACTTAATCAGCTTAAATAATTTTTTATTGATTTTTTTGTTTTAAAAAAAATAATTTTATCATATATAACAATATCAAAAGTCCATCTTTAAAAGCATTCACTTTTTTTTTACCAGCAATTCTTTTTCTTTCATAAGAATTCGTTGATATCATTTGCATACCCAATCTTTTTGCTTTTATTGGTAACTCTACGCAAAAAGAAAAATTTTTTTCTTTTAAATTCAATCTATTTGCTTGTTTGGTATTACCAATTAAAAAAGTATATAAAATATCACTGATATTTAGTCCAAAAAAAATTTTACCAATATAGGTGAATATATAATTTCCAACTAGCGTTAAGATGGTATCATCATCACTTCCTGAATTAGTGCCATATCTAGATGCAAATATAAAATCTAATTTTTTGGATTGTAAAGTTTTGAGCATTTGGTTTATTTCTGAAGGATTAAAAGATCCATCAGCGTTAAAAATACAAAAATATTTTGATTTGCACTGCTTGATTCCATGAATTAAAGAATCACCGTATCCAAAATTTTCTTGATAAATTATATTAACTTCATGTTCTTTTATTGCTTGAATTGTGCCTATATCAGTTGAGTGCAAAACAACGTCTATTTTGTAATTATATTTTTTCAATTCATTTAAAACAGTTGGAAGACTTTCTGCTTCGTTTTTTGCAGGTATTATTAAAGTTAGTTCCTTCATTTTCACCAATTATTTAGACAAAAGTTTATTAAAAATCTATAGTTTATTTTAATAAATCATTAAAAATATAAATTAATAATTAAATTAGCATAATGGATAACTTTTTTGTATTTACAACATATTACTTACTAATTCTTACATCTATACTTGGTTATGGTTTATATTTTTTAAAATTATTAAAAATTAAATTTGATGTTATAAACTTTGGATATGCAGGGTTATTTGGAATTTATATATTAATTGTATATTCGTATTTTAGTAATCTCTTTATTGCCCATACCAAAACTCACAATCTTATAATACTTTGTATTGGGTTAATTTTATTTATTTACTTAATAAAGCAAAAATATTCTTTATATCAAAGTGAAATTATTTTTTCTTTTATAGTTTTTGTTTTATTATTTTGTGCTGTACTTCAGTTTAAAAATCACGATGATTTTCCATATTATCATTTTCCTTATACGTATTATCTTACACAACAAAGCTTACATATAGGAATTGGTCAATTTAACCATGGCTTTAGAACACCATCATCTATTTTTTATATAAATTCTTTATTTTATTTGCCATATGCAAAATTTTATTTATTTAATTTTACTTCTTTATTTATCCTAGGGTTTACAAACATTATACTTCTAAAGAAAATTCATAATTATTTTAAATTTATACCTACTAAAGTTGATCAATTGAATTTAATTCATTTTTTAAGCTTATTATCATTTATTTTTATAAATATATTTTTTTACAGGATATCAGAGTATGGAACTGACCGTGCTGCAATGATATTGGTATTCTTATTTATAATTGAATTGATAAATTTTGTTAATTTAAAGACTATTAAACCCTTAAATTTATTTTATATATATTTTCTTGGTGCATTGATTGTTTCTCTAAAAACTTTTTATATTTTATACATAATCTTTGTTATTCCACTATTTTTTTATATTTCTAAAAAAAATAAAAATTATATTCAAACCTGGTATTTTTTATTTTTTAATAAATATTTTGTATTATTTTTAGTTTTATTTTCATTTGTTTTATTCACATATTTTATTAATACAGGCTGTTTAGTTTATCCATTAAGCTTAACATGTCTTAATGGGGTCAACTGGAGCATACCATTGGTGCAAGTTCAACAAATGAACGATTGGTATGAATTATGGTCAAAGGGGGGTGCAGGCCCAAATTTTAGGATAGACAATCCTGAAGAATATATAAAAAATTTTAACTGGATAAGTAATTGGATTGATATTTACTTTTTTAATAAAGTAAGTGATTTTATATTAGGCATAATCTTGCTAATTTGTATATTCCTCTTTTTCTTTAGAAAAAGTTTTTTTAAAAAAATAATAATCATTGTAGATCATCATGTGTATTTAGTTTATTTGTTAATTTTAATCCTAGGTATTGAATGGTTTTATAATCACCCAGCTTTAAGGTATGGTGGTTACCATATAATAGCTTTGTTGGTATTTATTCCAATTTCAGTAAAACTTGGATCATCTCAAATTGACCTAAAAAAATATTCAAAAATTTGTATTATGTTAGTTTCTTTAACGATAATTATTTTTTTATCGAGGAATATAAGTAGAATAATTAATGAAGTGGAGCGGTATAGTTATAAACCAATCACGCAAACTTACTATTCTCTTGATGATAATCATTTTAGAATACAAAAACAAATGGATCAATTAATAGAACAATATAACCTCTGTAAAAAAAATAAAAGTTTTAATTGCAATAAAGATATTAAAATAAAAAAAGTAATGGGAAAGATTATATTTATAAATCAATGATTCAAAAAATTATCTTATGGGGACTCAGTTTATTTGATTATTCTTACCAAAAAAAGTGGATTAAATTTTTAAAAAAAAATAAGTATAATAGTTTTAAGCTACTTATAGATATTGGTGCACATAAAGGAGAGTCAATCAAACTATTCTCAAAAAATTTTATTGTTAAAAAAATTATTTCTTTTGAAGCAAGCCCAATTAATTTTGAATATTTAAAAAAAAAAATAGAGGAAAATAAACAAGGATTTAATAATACCGAGATAGTTTTAGAAAATACAGCTCTTGGTGCAGAAGATAAGATTACTGAATTTTACCAGTTTAATGAAAGTTCATCATCGACAATTAAAGAGATAGATAAAAAATCCAAATATTATAAAAGAAAATTTAGATTAATTAATTTTTTAAATTATAAAAAAACCTACCAAAAAATAAATATAAAAGTATCCAAGTTAAAAACTTACATTGAAAAAAATAATATAAAAAAAATAGATTTTATGAAAATAGATACGGAAGGATATGAGTTTGAAATATTATTAGGTTTAGAAAGTAAAATTAAATTAGTTGATATTATTATGCTTGAACATCATTATGATAATATGATAAAAAAAAATTATACATTTGAAAATATCAACAAGTTATTAATTAAAAATAATTTTAATAAAATATATAAATCTAGAATGCCTTTTAGAAAAACATTTGAATATATTTATAAAAGAAAAGAGTCTATAGATTGAAAGATATTGCAGTATCCGTATTAATTGCTAATTATAATAATGAAAGGTATTTAACTGAATGCATTGACTCTATAAAAAAACAAACTTACCAAAATATAGAAATAATAATTCATGATGATGCATCATCAGATAATTCTATTAGAAGAATTCATAAATATAAAAATATTACTATTATAAGGAATAGAAAAAGAGGCAAATACGGCTCTTATAACCAAATGAATGCATATTACAGGGCATTTAAAAAAAGCAAGGGGGAAATTATATTTTTATTAGATAGTGATGACCTATTTAAAAAAAATAAGATAAAAAAAATAATTAATGTATTTTTAAAAAATAAAAAAATATCCTCACTATTTGATCTACCCATTTATAAATATAAAAATAAATTAAAACCTATCAAAAATAAAAAAAAAATTATTTCTAATTTTTGGCCATTTATTCCTCCTCAAAGTTGCATCGTTATGAAAAGAGAAAAGTTTAGAGAAATAATTAAGAAGATAAATTTCAATTTATTTCCAGATATATGGATGGACTTTAGAATAGGAATATATCTCAAGTATATTACAAAAGATTTTTATATTTTAGACCAAAACCTTACTTATTATAGACAATCTCAAGAAATGATTTCAGCAAACTTTAAATTTTTATCATTTGCTTGGTGGAAAAGACGTAAACAAGCTCATCATTATGTAAGATATTTTTTTTTAAAAAATAATATAAGACATGTAAAAAATTTAGATTGTTTGTTAACAAATTTTGTTAATTATTTTATAAGATGAATAAAAAAATATTAATTATTGGTCTAAAAGGACTTTTGGGTAGTAACTTATTTAATTATTTTAAGATTAAAAAATTAGATGTTTGTAAAATTAGCTTTGAAAACTTCATAAAAAAAAAAAATAGAAATGATGACAAGTTTGACATTATCATTAATTGTACATCCAATCAAAAATTTATTAAAAATCAATATCAAGATAGAAACGATAATGATCTAATAATTGCAAAAAAAATTCTACGTTCAAAAACAAAATTAGTTATGTTAAGTACTAGAAAAGTTTATAAAGCTAAGTTTAATATTAATGAATTAGATAAAAAAAAACCAAATTGCAATTATTCAAAAAATAAAGTGAAATCTGAAATTTTAGTAAGAAAAATTCTTACTGATAGAGTTTTAATTTTAAGAATTTCAAACATTATTAGTCATCCAAATAAAAATAAGAGAAAGCTTCATAAAACTTTCTCTGATATTTTTTTTGAAATGGCAAAAAAAGGTTTCATTTACAAAAATAATAAAACATATAAAGACTTCATTTCTGTCAAAAAATTTAATCAAATAGCCCTTGAACTAATAAAAAAAAATTCTTTTGGGGTATTTAATGTATCTTTGAGTAAAAAAATTTACTTAAATCAACTTATTAGTTGGTTAAATTTTTATAATCCAAAGAAAATAAAGATTATTAGTCCAAAAAAAAGTTTTAATAATGATAGTTTTACTTTAAATAACAAGAAACTTATGCAAAAGGTTAAAATTAAAAATAATACTTTGGAACTTAAAAGGGAATGCTTAAGAATAAGTAAGAATTTTTTTAATAAAAAATGAAAAAAAAGATAGCTTTAATATTTGGAATTACAGGCCAAGATGGTTCTTATCTTGCTGATTTTTTACTTAAAAAAAATTATATAGTTCATGGTGTTAAAAGAAGATCTTCTTCATTCAACACCGGTAGAATAGATCATCTTTACCAAGATCCCCATGAGAGAAAAAGAAAATTTATTTTACATTATGGTGATATCACTGATGCTATTTCTGTATCATCAATAATTAAAAATATTAAACCTGATGAAATTTATAATCTTGCTGCACAATCACACGTTGCAGTGTCGTTTGAAGTTCCTGAATATACAGCCAATGCTGATGGACTTGGTGCTTTAAGAATTTTAGAAGCAATTAAGTTTCATGGTTTTGAAAAAAAAACTAAATTTTATCAAGCGGGTACTTCAGAAATGTTTGGAAAAGTTATTCAAATACCTCAAACAGAAAAAACACCTTTTTACCCAAGAAGTCCCTATGGTGTTGCAAAAGTTTATGCACACTGGATAACTGTTAATTATAGAGAAGCCTTTAATATTTTTGCTTGCAATGGGATATTATTTAATCATGAAAGCCCAGTTAGGGGCGAAACTTTTGTTACAAAAAAAATAATTATGGCTCTATGTAGAATAAAATTAAAAAAACAAAAGAAATTATTTTTAGGTAATTTGGATGCTAAACGAGATTGGGGTCATGCAAAAGACTATGTTGAAGCAATGTGGAAAATGTTACAAAAAAAAA
>Ga0115546_1001655_pt1 | contig 13638 bp, 9 predicted proteins | sample COGITO_mtgs_1004_FD_87186 | JGI IMG/M metagenome (GOLD analysis project Ga0115546, IMG submission 87186) | Pelagic marine microbial communities from North Sea - COGITO_mtgs_100413 | ecosystem: Environmental > Aquatic > Marine > Epipelagic | place: Germany:Helgoland, sampling site Kabeltonne...
AAAATCACAGCAGCACCAGATCGAGCAAGCCTTTACCAATTTGGAACATTTTCGCGCTGCCACGCAAGAGCAACGTCAACAAGAACAGCTTCAAGCTGATCAACAACGCCAAGAGCTTCAATCTCAAATTAAATTGCTTTATGCAGATCTACATCAAGCCAATAAGAAGCTCTCACAAACCGCCGCGCAGTGCCAAGGTCTTGAACAGCGAAATAGCTTTCTTGTAGAAGAAAAGCAGCATTTGGAAGAGCAGCAAGCAAAGCGAGCATTGGAGCACCAAACTGCGTTAAGCCAGCATCAGACGTTGGCTTCAGCAAACTTAGAATTCAAAGCAAAGAACGATCTACTTGGAACACGTATAGCCTCGCTAGATAAAGAGCTTATCGAAAAGCAACAGCAAATTATTGCACTCAAATGGGAATTACGACAAGTAGATCTACAAAAGCCATCAAATGTTTGAAGCCATAATAGCTGCGTGTTCCAGGATTTGGTCAAGACTTGCTCAAGTAAATCTAGTCAATTTAAATGCACAAGTTCGTTAAACTACATCATCGGTTGCTCTATCTGCAAAGAGCATGCACTTTGCAGCATCAACATTGTAGCCATTGACCACGACAGTTTGCAGAGGTTCGAGCGCTGCTGCCAGGTTAGACCAAGCGCTACTATTGTTTGGTACTAATTGAAGTGATTTAATAAAACACTCTTGTTGAGAGTAAGTTTTACCACCTACGTATACTGTTTCATTTTGAGTCAGTAGCTTGCCAAGCCTGTTCCACGCTCCTATATTATTTATATTGCTTTCAAGCGCTTTTATATGACATTGTTTTGCGTCAAAAGAAGTACCTTCTACTTCGATAGTTTCGTCTTTATCAAGTGTGTTGCCTAAATCAGACCAAGCAAAACCGTAATTATTAATTAACGTCGTACATTTTAAAAGACACTGGCGCTTATTAAAAGGCATGCCTTCTATCATGACTTTGTCTGAATTACTCATAACGGTGCCAAGTAAAATCCATGCTGAAGCTGAACCTTGATCGGTTTCTACAGCACGAACAGCACACTTAAGCTTATCGTATGTTTTACCATTCACCACCACTGTTTCATTGGCATCAAGCTTAGCGCCAAGACCGTGCCAGAGAAAGCTGTCATCACGATCCAATACAAGTGCTTTGACATAACATTGTATGTCTGTGTAGGAAACGTTGTTAAGAGTTATACGCTCATTTTTTGCAAGAGTTGTGCTTACATTATTCCACGACGTGGATGAATTATCGTTACACTTCAAAGCTTCGTAAAAGCACTTGTGTTTGTCAAAAAGCTTGCCTTTGTAGATGAAAGCTTCACTGGCTTGCAGTTGACACCCCTTTTTTGTCCAGGTTGTTGGCATCATAGAGAATACTTGGCTTAAAGCGCTTTTATGTTTTGGCTCGATGAAAAAAACTGAACCAACAGCATCTTTATTAACAACCCGCAATTGAGCTTCACCTGTTTGCAGTTTTTCTAATGCTGTTCGGCAGCCGATCTCAGGCGCTACGTAGAGTGGTTTAGAAAAAGAGCCAACTTTATCGGCCACACTGAGAAAAACTTGCTCTTTTTTATTAAAGCAGCCTTCAACGCGAAGTGTACGCTCTTCTCCAAAAAGTTTGACTTGTACGAGGAAGCTACCCGAAAATGTTGAAAGATAAGCAAGCATAGTATTTTCGCGCCTCAAAACAAATTATGAATTTGAATAACATATTACTCTACAGTAACAGCGAATATACAAAAGGTTATAGCTTTTGGTTATAAGTACTTTGTGTGAGAAATAAGCTATTCGATAGATAATCGTAAGTATATAGTCGCTGGCGCGAAATAGGCTCAAAAGATAGAAAAAAGAAGGCTCCTTGTGTAATATGAAGCTGTTTTCTCGAACAAATCATAAAACACATGGAGCCCGTGTATGAGGATCTGCGATTTTGGTATGGATTGTAAAGTATTTGGTCAAATAGTAACCTTAAAAATTGAAGAAAAACATCCACTGATACTGTTAGCCTCATTTTTGCCATGGGCTGCAATGTTTCAAATGATATTTGATGACTTAAAGATGACAGCGAAGGGGCAATGGTTTTGTGGCCGAAAGCTTAAAGTTCGAATTCACCTTGGTGTCTATGTTCTCCAACAGCTTTACAATCTAACGAATAGGCAAGTTGAATATTCAATCCGAGATAATGCAGCATTTCAGCTTTTTTGTGGAAAAACTTTTATGGATAAATGGCATGCCCCAGACCATACAAAAATTGAACGCTTCCGATCTCGCCTGCAGCCTGAAACTCAACGCCAATTGGCCAATCTTATTGCTCAAACTGCTGTACAAGTAGGGTTTGCCAAAGCTGATCAACTCGATATAGACTCAACAATCCAAGAAGCAAACTTAACTTATCCAAGGGATCCAAAAATGCTTAAAAAATTAGGATTGTTAACAGCAAAAGTCGCAGATGCACTGAAGCGTATTGCGCCAGAGAGACTGAAAGGGCTAGTCGTTGATCTTAAAAACATTGCTAAAAAAACTCAAGCTTGCTTCTTTCATAAAAGATACACAACAAATGAAGTTAAATCAGAAACGCTAACAAAGCTGCTTCAAGCTGTACAAACACCACTGAAGAAAGTGATCGCATCATGTGAAAGTTTGACTTTAAAAGAAAGAGAATCTCTCAAATGGAATGAAGCGAAAGCTACAGAAAAAATAGTACACCATGGAAAAGAATACCTCAAATCAGTCAAACACTTTATTCACACGGGAGAATCGGCGCCAGGCAAGAGGCTTTCATTTCATCATAAAGCACTATGATGAAATGAAAGCCTCTTGCAAATACGAAGGTGCGCTAATCGATAATAATCGGATGGAACAAGCGCTCAAACTACTTATTCTCAGCCGTAAAAACAGTCTGTTTTACAACACCGAAAATGGCGCCATCGTTGGCAATATCCTCACCTCTCTTCTCGCCACCTGTGCACATAATGATGTGAATGCCTAATTGGTACCCCTGAGATTGATCATTCAGAATAAATATTAATATGCCACTACTCATTAACCCACCCCACAGGTGGCTTTTTAATCAAAATAGAAGGTTTTAGGCTTAAAAAAGCCTATTTTTGGTCATTAATTTATTAGAATGCAGACTTTATTCGCAATAAAACCCAACTCGAAATCAAAAAAGAGACACACGCCTTCACAGGTTTAATTGTCGTTTATTAATGTATAAGGTAAACTCCTGTCTTTAAACATCTTCTCAAATAAAACCGGAGAAGATCTTCAATTCACACTTTGAAAGAAGGTATAACGTGACCCAGGAAGGACAACTTCTCGATCTGAAGTCACTGCGCGCCGTCACTGGCAACACAGCCGACTGGAAGGAAATCGCCAAGGACTGTATCGCTTTTGCCAACGCATCTGGCGGGCGTTTGTTATTGGGCATCGAGGATGGCTGCGATGCACCACCAACTGATCAATGCATTGCTTCAGACTTACTAGATAAACTAAGACGAAAACTTGCCGAGTGCACTGTTAACCTTACAGTTCTACCAACCATCATCACGGACCCTAATGGCGGCCAGTACATTGACCTGCAAGTTCTACGGGCCATGGCTGTCGCATCCACAACCGATGGTCGCTATTTCCTTCGGGTTGCAGATCAAAGCAAACCTGTTACTGGCGATGATGTCATGCGTTTGGCGAGTGAACGCTCTGCTTTGCCTTGGGAAACGCAAACAACGCTGAACGCGCCACGCAATGAAATAAATACTATTCAGCAAGATAAATTACTCACAGCACTTCGAGCATCTGATCGAGTAAAAGCTTCAGTCAAAGAAAAAACCAATAATGAACTGCTCGATCACTATCAGCTCACCCAAGGGCAGTGTCTCACCAATCTGGGTATTCTCTGCATGGGTCATCAACATCAACGAGCCCAACTCACCACAGCACCAATGATTCAATTTATTAAATACGATGAACTTGGTCAAAAAGTGAATAAGTTGGTATGGGATGATCACACCCAAAGCCCAATGGAATTAATAGAGGCCGTTTGGCAAGAAGTGCCGGACTTTCGCGAGCGTTACGAATTACCCGATGGTCTCTACCGCCAATACGTACCCGCCTTTGATGAGATTGTCGTGCGCGAGCTTCTCGTTAACGCACTGGTACACCGGCCCTACACCCAACGTGGGGATATTTTCCTTAACTTGCACCCAGACAGACTTGAGATTATTAATCCTGGCTTGCTGCCTTTAGGTGTCACACCCCAAAACATACTTCACACAAGCGTGCGCCGCAATGAACACTTAGCCCGTTTGTTTCATGATCTCAAGCTCATGGAACGTGAGGGCAGTGGCTTCGACACAATTTTTGAAGTGCTTTTGTCTCAAGGTCGCCCAACACCGGAATTGATTGAGACTCACGACCGAGTACAAGTGAACGTGCGCCGGCGGGTTATCAAACCAGACATCATTGATTTTATTGCCAAAGCAGATCAAACCTTTCAACTCACGCAACGTGAGCGCATAGCCTTAGGTTTGCTCGCCCAGCAGGAAGCCCAAACTGCCCGCGAACTTGCAAGGAGCTTGGAATTATCCAGCGTCGAGGCTCTTACGCCTTGGCTCAAACGATTGCTTGAATGGGATCTTGTGCAAACAACCGGACGAACTCAATCAACTCGCTATTTTATTGATCCAGCCTTACTTCGCAATCTTGAGTTTACTGGCGAAACCACCCTGAAACGCATTGAACCCCATCGTCTCTCAGCACTCATCATTGAAGATGTAAGCCGATATCCTCGTTCTAAAATTGGAGATATACAAAAACGAATTGGTTTGGAAATACCACGAACCAGCTTAAAGCGGGCTATAGCGCAACTTGTTAAAGATAATGCATTACTTCAAGAGGGTCTAGGGCGTGGTACACGCTATCGCTTAACTTAATATGGTTCAAATCCAAGCTTATCTACCAAGTTTGAACCATAAAATTGAACCATAACCAGCAAAAATAGAGCTAACTAATTGTAATAACACAACTTTTAATTTGGTTCATTCATTGTAACTAAACCATAAAATGAACCGATTCAACATTTGAGACAAAACAATGACCGACACCGAAGAACAGCAATTTCTCACCAACCTCGATAAAAAACTCTGGAATGCCGCGGATAAGCTCCGCTCTACTCTCGATGCATCCCAATACAAGCACACAGTGCTGGGGCTGGTATTCCTCAAGTACGTGTCCGATGCCTTTAAAATTCGACAAGATGAATTGACAGCGCAATTTAAAAACCCAGAGCATGATTACTACCTTGACCCTACAGACTTCGGTGGTGAAGATTCTGCAGAATACGCCGAGGAACTCATCACAGAACTAGAGCAGCGCGACTACTACGCGGAAGTGAACGTCTTTTGGGTGCCTATAGAAGCCCGTTGGCAATTTTTGCAAGACAACAACAAAACCGTGATTGGCGGTGCCACATTACAACTGCCAGCAGGCCCAGGTGGTTCCAATAAAGACAACACCAAAAAATTCAGCTCCATAGGCCACCTCATCGACAATGCTTTAGACGCTATAGAAGCAGATAACCCAAAGCTCAAAGGTGTCCTCAACAAACTCTACACCCGTTTGCAAATAGACCAAACCAAACTGGGCGAGCTGATCGATTTGATCGCCACAATCCCCTTCACCCATGCAAGCTTAAGTTCCAAAGATATTCTCGGCCATGTGTACGAATACATGCTCGGGCAGTTTGCCCTGGCCGAAGGCAAAAAAGGCGGCCAGTATTACACGCCTAAATCTATCGTCAGTTTGATCGTCCAAATGATGGAACCATTTAAAGGCCGCGTTTACGACCCAGCCATGGGCTCTGGTGGTTTCTTTGTGCAATCGGAGCATTTTATCAAGGCCCATCAAGGTAAAATCGGCGATGTGTCCATCTATGGGCAAGAATACAATCACACCACCTGGCAGCTGGCGGCCATGAACATGGCCATACGGGGCATTGATTTTAATTTCGGTAAAGAACCGGCCAGCACCTACACCAATGATCAACACCCAGACCTGCGGGCAGATTTCGTCATGGCCAACCCACCCTTTAATATGAAGGAATGGGATGCCGGCGTGAGTGATAACGACCCCCGCTGGAAATACGGCATACCACCCTCGGGCAATGCCAACTTCGCCTGGTTGCAACACATGCTGCATCACCTCGCCCCCAATGGTGCCCTGGGTTTATTGCTCGCCAATGGTTCTATGAGTTCCAATACCAATAATGAAGGCACTATTCGGCAAAAACTTATTGAAGAAGATTTAATTGAATGCATGGTCGCCCTGCCTGGGCAGCTGTTTACTAATACACAAATACCCGCCTGTATTTGGTTTTTAACCAAAAATAAAGGTGCGAGAACATCAGCCAGTGGTCGCAAATTACGAGATCGCAAAGGTGAAGTTTTATTTATAGATGCACGCAATCTTGGCTTTATGAAAGACCGAGTTCTCCGTGATTTTACCGATGAAGATTTAAGCCAAGTGACCGATGCTTTTCATAACTGGCAAACTTGTGAAGGTTATGAAGATGTGGCTGGCTTTGTAAAATCGGCGAAAATTGAGTTGATTCAAAAACATGATTATGTGCTAACCCCAGGCCGATATGTGGGCGCTGCTGATGTAGAAGAAGACAGCGAGCCTTTTGCTGAGAAAATGGCAAGGTTGACAGGACAGTTGAAAGAGCAGTTTGAAGAGAGTGATCGGCTGGAAGTTGAGATTAAAGGGAATTTGAAGGGGTTGGGTTATGAGTGCTGATTGGCCTGAGATATCTTTAACCGATATTTATGACATTAGTTCTGGATTGTCTAAGTCTGCAGATTCTTTCGGCTCAGGCTATCCATTTCTTAGTTTCAAGGATGTATTTGGAAATTTTTTTCTACCGAATAGATTATCACAATTAGTTGAGTCAAATGAGAAAGAGCGACTGAAAGGCTCAATTTTAAGGGGTGATGTTTTTTTAACGAGAACAAGCGAGACTATGCATGAATTGGGAATGAGTAGCGTTGCACTAAAGAACTACAAAAATGCAACATTTAACGGTTTTACTAAAAGATTGCGCCCTAAAGAGAGTACCCCTTGTAAGGTACACCCAGAATATATTGGATACTATTTACGAAGTAGAATATTTAGAACAAATATGTTGGCATTCTCAACTATGTCTACTAGGGCCAGTTTAAATAATGAAATGATCGGCCGTTTAACAATCAAACTCCCACCACTGAAAATTCAACAATATATATCAAAAATATTGAAGACTCTTGACGATAAAATCGAACTCAATCGCCAAACCAACCAAACCCTCGAACACCTCGCTCAAGCCATCTTTAAAAGCTGGTTTGTGGATTTTGAACCCACCCGTGCGAAAATCGCCGCTAAGGCCAATGGCGAAGATCCCGAGCGCGCTGCCATGGCCGCTATTGCTGGAAAAACCCTTGAACAATTCGACGCCCTCTTTCCAGATGATGGCGGGCATGAAAGCACTCATGTGACAGTCGCAGACAGCGCAAGAGACACACTGGCAAACCTGAAAGCCACGGCAGCGCTTTTTCCAGAGCGGTTAGTGGAGTCGGAGTTGGGGGAAGTGCCGGAGGGTTGGGGGGTGAAATCACTTGTTGAGTTGGCGCACTATCAGAATGGTCTAGCATTACAGAAGTTTAGACCAGAAAATATAAATAACTTTCTACCAGTTTTGAAAATTGCACAGCTTAAAAAAGGGTATGCAGATGGCTCGGAAAAGGCGTCACCTAATATTAAGTCAGAGTGTATTGTCAGTAATGGCGACATGGTTTTTTCTTGGTCTGGATCTTTATTGATCGATGTATGGTGCGGAGGAAAGGCTGCATTAAACCAACATCTTTTTAAAGTAACTTCGGAGCATTATCCCAAATGGTTTTATTATTATTGGACGAAACAACATTTGGAATCCTTCCAACAAATAGCAGCCGATAAGGCTGTAACTATGGGACATATCAAAAGAAGCCACCTGACTGAGGCCAAGTGCGCTGTTCCTAGTGGAAATTTAGACCAAATTAACGTATTTAGTAACCTTCTTGATAAGCTCATTGAACAAAGGCTAGAAAATAATACACTCGAGCAACTCCGCGACACCCTCCTCCCCAAGCTCCTCTCTGGTGAGATTAATTTATGCGAGGCACCCTAATGGACCAAGAAGAAGACATCAAAAGGGAATTAAAATACTTTAAAAATCTTCCAGTATGGCCTAATTTTACTATCTACAACAAAAATATAGACGGCCTTATACCTTCAGCCCAGCTCGAATCCTGGGATAAATTTCATGAATTGGTCAATACATATAGCTCTAAGTCAACAGTAGATGAATATATTTTTCGTGGCCAACATCGATATGATTGGGCATTACAACCAACTTTAGATCGATTATCTACTGGAGCAATAGAGGAAGAAGTAGCAAAAAAACAACTTCGAAATTTTCGACTCTCAGTCCGTGGGCGTGTTCCTGATAGTTCATTTGTGAATACAGATGAAGATGACATATGGGCAATGGGACAACATCATGGTTTGGCAACCCCCTTACTTGACTGGACATCGTCACCTTATGTTGCTTTATTTTTTGCTTTCATGGACGAAGATTCGGAATTATGGATTGACGAAGATGGCGAGCCCACCAACCATAGTCGTGCCGTTTATATTCTGAATAAATCCTTTATTGAAGACTTAATTCTTGAGACAGAAAATAACCCCGTTGAAATCGGATATCCAAAAATTGTTGAGCCTTCAACAGACGACCATGGCCGCATAGTCAATCAAGCTGGACTTTTCACAATGGCTCCTTATAACGAGACTATAGAATCATCTTTATTTAAGGCATTATCAGATTCAGAAGTGAATATTGATGATCCAAAAGAGCTGAGTACTTATATTTGTAAGGTTCACATTCCAAATTCCTCTGAGATTCGACGGAATTATCTACAACAATTACGAAAAATGAACATCCACTATGGAAGCCTTTTTCCTGATGTGATTGGTGCCTCTGGCTTTTGCAACGAAATAATTAGTGAATTCCTAGAGTATCGCAACAAACCTAAACCAGCGAGCATAGAAGAAGCAAATTTAGCGCCTCGAAAACCTGATGTTTCTAAAAACTTTGCTATCTCTGAGTCTGATCATGTACTGAAGACGTTAGTGCACGCTTTGCTCGTAGATGATAGTGTGAAGGGACAAATTTCGGAGATCGATCTTAAGTCAATTGCTAAAACAGTGTTGAGTTTCATTGAAACTTCAGCGGGCGTAGATTGGTACATCAGAGACTCACAGATCTCTCGCTTAAAAAATATAATTCGGCGCCAATTAAAGAAGATTCAATTTCCTGATGACTTTATATCTGCAGCTGCTGAATCTATTATCAGTGAAGCAGCTGAAATGAGTCGAGATCAAGAACAAAAGAAAGGTGATGGGCAATGATTTCAGCAAATCAACTTAAGCTCTCTCGCCTTTATTGGTTTCAAGCCGTTGGATATAGTCATCCCTATAATTTTAATATCGCACCGGTGAGGATCAACAAAATCAGCCATTCCAAACCTATAACGGAATTTTATCATGAATGATGCTAGCCAGATTCAACTCTTCCAATCCTCAGATGGCGAGGTTCAGCTTGAAATCACGCTGAGCCAGGAAACCCTGTGGCTGACGCAAGCCCAGCTTGCAGAGTTGTTTCAGGTAAAGCCGCAAAACATCACCATGCACTTAAAAAATATCTATGAAGAACAAGAACTTAGCGAGGAGGCAACTTGTAAGGATTTCTTACAAGTTCAAACAGAAGGTGCTCGTACGGTCAAACGTTCAATCAAGCATTACAGCTTGGATGCGATTATTTCTGTAGGCTATCGGGTCAGCTCTACCCGTGCCACGCAATTCCGCATTTGGGCCACCAATGTCCTCAAACAGCACCTCGTTGATGGCTATACCCTCAACCAAAAGCGTTTGCAAGAACGGGGTATAGAATTTGACCAAGCGGTGCAATTGTTATCGCAAACCTTGGTCAACCAAGCGTTAATCTCCCCTACGGGTGCAGATGTGATCAGCGTTCTCAGTGACTACGCCAGAAGCTGGTCCCTGTTACAAGCCTACGATGAGCAAAGCTTAAGCGATAAAACCACCAAACAAAGTGATATGCAACCATTGGCTCTTACGGCTGTTTTAGAGGCGATTGCTGAACTGAAGAAAACCTTGATAGATAAGGGTGAAGCGACTGAACTCTTCGGCCAGCTGCGCGGTGATGGGCTGGAATCTGCGATTATGACCATTGAACAAGGCTTCGGCGATGAGCTCTTCTACCCCAACATCGCCAGTCGCGCGGCACATTTATTGTATTTCGTCATTAAAAACCACCCCCTGGCGGATGGTAATAAACGCACAGGTTCATTTTTGTTTTTATGGTATTTACGTATCAATCAATCATTTCTCGCCAAGCCAGTGGATGATCTTATTAACGATAATACATTGGTGGCTTTGGCCTTATTGGTTGCGGAAAGCAAACCAGACCAAAGGGCATTAATCATTCAGTTAATACAGCACTTTATTGTATTAAAGTCGTCTTAACTTTATTTGTATTCAAAATGCACTTTAGTCCCTAATGAATAATTTCTTGATATAAAACAACACCCTACAATTTGCAAGCAAATGCAGGTTCGCACTCAAAAGGTGGTATGCAATGATTACGGAAGATCAACTGGAACAACTCTGTCTTGATTGGTTTCACAGCATCGGCTACGACTACACCTGTGGTTACGACATTGCACCAGATGGCCCGAGCCCTGAACGGGCCAATTACTTGCAGATTGTTTTGCATGATCGTTTGCTTGATTGCCTTGGGCGAATTAACCCCACGATCCCTGCTGCCACTTTAGAACAAGTGGCGCTGCAAGTGGCCAAGCCGCAAACCCCTATTCTGATTAAAAATAATAAAGCATTTCACCAAATGCTGTTGGAAGGTGTCAAAGCTGAATACAAGGACGCCAAGGGTGATGACAAAACAAGCTATGTGCATTTAGTTGATTTTGACGAGGTTAAAAATAATCAATTTTTAGTGGTCAACCAATTCACCATTAAAGGCACGAAAAGCAACCGCCGCCCGGATGTGATTGTCTTTATCAATGGCTTGCCCTTGGCGGTGCTGGAGCTGAAAAACCCCGCTGATCAGAAGGCGGATATTTGGTCTGCTTATCAACAAATGCAAACCTATAAAGATGAAATTGCTGATTTATTTGCTTTCAACCAAGCCTTGGTGATCAGCGACGGCCTGCATGCACGAGTTGGTTCACTCACCGCCAATAAAGAACGTTTTATGCCCTGGCGTACAGTCAGCAGTGAACATGATAGACCCATGTTTGAGTATGCCTTGGAAACGCTCATCAAAGGGTTTTTTGAACCTGCCTTATTTTTGGATTATATTCGCCACTTTATTTTATTTGAACAAGCAGAGCGCGCAACTATAAAAAAAATAGCTGGTTATCACCAATTTCATGCGGTGCGCGCTGCGGTTAAAGCAACGGTTATCGCCTCGCAACGATCCGGCAATCTCGGTGATACACCAAGAGCCAACTATGCCAATGAGGTGGTGCCAGGCTCTGGTAAGGCTGGGGTTATTTGGCATACGCAAGGCTCTGGCAAATCCATTTCCATGGTCTGTTATGCCGGTAAATTGTTGGCCCAGCCTAAAATGAATAACCCAACACTGGTGATTGTTACCGACCGCAATGATTTAGACGGCCAGCTGTTCGATACGTTTAAAATGGCTGCCGACACGTTAAAACAAACGCCGATACAAGCAAAAGACCGCGACGATTTACGGGATATTCTGGCCGCTCGCCAAGCTGGCGGTATTATTTTTACCACAGTGCAAAAATTTGCCTTGCTTGAGGATGAAACCGCCCACCCTGTTTTAAGTGAACGGCACAATATTGTGGTGGTCAGCGACGAGGCCCATCGCAGTCAATATGGCGACAAAGCCAAGTTAAACATCAAAACAGGTAAGTACACCTTTGGCTATTCCAAACATTTGCGCGATGCATTACCAGCGGCTTCGTTTATCGGTTTTACTGGCACACCCATTGATTCTGCGGATAAAGACACCAGGGCTGTATTTGGCAGCTATGTGTCTATTTACGACATTCAAGATGCTGTGGATGATGGCGCCACTGTGCCTATCTATTATGAATCACGGCTGGCAAAACTAGACTTGAACCTAACTGAAATGGAAGCACTCAATGATGAAATGGACGATGTCATTGAAGATGAAGAAGATCTTGCCATACGAGAAAGCACGAAGTCCAAATGGGCAGCACTGGAAAAATTAGTGGGCAGCGAGCCCCGTATGGCGTTGATCGGTCAAGACCTTGTGACCCATTTTGAAAGCCGTATCGCCACCATGCCTGGCAAAGCCATGGCTGTCTGTATGAGCCGAGAAATCTGCGTTGATATGTATGATGCGATCACAGCAATTAAGCCAGAATGGCATGACCTTGACCCAACCAAGGGCGCGATCAAAATCGTTATGACAGGCTCTGCTTCGGATAAAGAAAAACTGCAACCTCATATCCACAATAAAGAAACCAAAAAGCTGTTTGAAAAACGATTTAAAGACGTGCATGACCCACTGCAAATCGTGATTGTCCGAGACATGTGGCTCACCGGTTTTGATGCACCAAATTGTCATACCATGTATATCGATAAGCCCATGAAAGGCCACAATCTTATGCAGGCCATTGCCCGGGTGAACCGGGTGTTCAAAGACAAGCCTGGTGGTTTAGTGGTGGATTACATTGGTATTGCCAATGAGTTAAAGCAAGCGCTGAAAACCTACACTGGCTCCAATGGCAAGGGTAAACCAGCCCATGATAATCATGAAGCCTTTGCCATCTTGCTGGAAAAAATCGACATTGTCCGTGGCATGTTTGCTTCTCCAGGCGCTGATGGTGTTGCTTTCGATTACAGCGACTATGAAACCAATGCCCTACAGATTCTACCTAGCGCCATGACGCATATATGCAGCCTCGTGGGAGCAAGTGGTGAACTTGATGGTAAAAAGCGCTTTTTTGATGTAATGGCATCCATCAGCAAGTCGTATACACTCTGCGGCACCCTTGATGAAGTTGCACCCTACAAGAAAGAAATTGCCTTTTTCAGTGGCGTTAAAAGCAGCTTTATTAAATATACGAATATTGATAAACGCCGAACCGATGAAGAAAAAAACTCTGCCCTCAAGCAAATTATCGACAATGCGATTATTGCTGAAGGTGTGGATGATATTTTTAATTTAGTCGGTTTAGACAAACCAAATATAGGTTTATTGTCACCTGAATTTATGGAAGATGTGGCCAACATTAAAGAAAAGAATTTAGCTGTGGATTTACTCGAGCGGCTGTTGCGGGACGAAGTCAAAGCCCGCATGAAAACCGATGTAGTCTCTGAAAAGAGTAAGCGGTCATCCTGACCATTATTTCCATTCTCACAATCCCCGCGTAATCTGACCTCACATCAACACAAGGAGTCAGATATATGAAACGCACACGACGAACCCAAGAGCAATGGCTGGCCAT
>Ga0115546_1001666_pt1 | contig 13597 bp, 15 predicted proteins | sample COGITO_mtgs_1004_FD_87186 | JGI IMG/M metagenome (GOLD analysis project Ga0115546, IMG submission 87186) | Pelagic marine microbial communities from North Sea - COGITO_mtgs_100413 | ecosystem: Environmental > Aquatic > Marine > Epipelagic | place: Germany:Helgoland, sampling site Kabeltonne...
GAAAATTCCGAAGCAACAGAAGATGTCGCAACTCCGACTCCATATAAGCATCCGAGTAGGAACTTAATGGACAAGGAAGTCGAAACAACAGCTACCGAGGAATCTAAGGAAGAAACTGACGAGGAGAAACCTAAAGAAGACCGCCCTGTAGGAGTAGAAGATGCCGTATTTAAGAAGCGATATGACGACTTAAAAAGGCATTACGATGAGACAATCTCGAACCATAAAGATGAAGTTCTCAAACTTAAGAAAGAAAAAGAAGCGGTAGCCTCTAAACCAAGCTTTAAATCTAAAGAAGAATTAGAAGAATGGCGTAAAGACTATCCTGATATGTATGATTCTGTTATGCAATTAACTACAGAAGCTACTATAAAATCTAAACAAGAAATGGAAGAACAGTTGTTAGATATTAAAAAACAACAAACCAGACTTGCTAGAGATAGAGCAGAAGTAGACCTTGCAAAGAAGCATCCAGATTTTAAAGAGATTCGTGAAAGCGGAGATTTTCATGACTGGGCTTCTGTACAGGACAATACAGTACAATCATGGCTTTATGATAATACAGACAATCCAAATGCTGCTGCTCGTGCAATAGATTTGTACAAGTACGACAGAGGACTTTCTAGTAAGAAGGTAAATTATGATGCAAAGAAAGAAGCAGCAAAAGCAGTTTCTAAAACTAAAGCATCAGAAACACCGACTGAAAAAAAACAATGGACTTGGGCTAGTATTAAAAAGATGAAACCTGAAGAGTACTCTAAGTTTGAAGCCGATATTGATAAGGCTCATAGAGAAGGTCGCATAGTATAAACAGTTAACTCATATCAATTTTAAAATAACTAATAAATAATAGGAGAAAAAAGATGGCTTTTGATAAAGTATCAGGTAATAATAATCTAGCTAACGGAAACTTTAGCCCGATTATCTATTCCCAAAAAGTCCAAAAGTTCTTTCGTACCGCATCAGTAGTAGAAGCAATTACTAACACTGACTATGCAGGTGAGATTGAAGCTTATGGAGACACAGTAAACATCATAAAAGAACCTACTATTACTGTTAGTGCGTACTCAAGAGGAGCGGTTGTTGATGCACAAGACATCACTGATGACCAAATCCAATTGACTGTCGACCAAGCAAACGCATTTTCATTTAAAGTTGATGACATTGAGGAAAGACATTCTCATGTTAACTTTGAAAGTGTTGCAACTTCTTCTGGTGCTTATGCACTTAAGAACGCTTATGACAAAAACGTAATCGCAGCAATGGTAGCAGGTGTAAGTTCAGCTTCACCTGACCACTTACTAGGAGCAGACTCAGGCTCTGGAGAAGACCAAGATGTTGGTTTTGGTTCAGGCGAAATTGACCCAGTTGACACAATCTCTAAAGTAAATAGATTGTTAAATGCATCTGATGTACCAGAAGAGAACAGATGGTTCTTAGCAGGTCCAGAATTTGTAGAACAATTAGGTCAAGCATCTAGCAAACTAATGAGTGATACTACAGGTAGTGCTACACCATTAAGAAATGGTAAAGTTATTGCCGGTAAGATTATGAACATGGACGTATATATGACAAACAACTTCGCAGCAAGTTCAACTTCGAACTTCTTCAAAGTATTAGGTGGTCATATGTCATCTACAGCGACAGCTAACCATATCGCAAAGATTGAAGTTATCAGACATCCTGAAACTTTTTCTGATGTAGTTAGAGGTCTTCATGTATTTGGAAGAAAAGTACTAAGAGACAATGCTCTCGTTCTTTCACATATCAAAATAGACTAATAGGAGGTAATGATTAAATGGCAACTTTAACAGTAACAGGTAACACATCATCTCCTGCAGCATTACCAGTAGGTAAGGCAGTCAGATGTGTGTCACAAGTAGTAGACTTTTCTCAGTTTACAAATGCAGCCGGTGACGTTGTACAAGTAATAGAAGTACCTGCAAACACTTTATGTTTGTATGCAGGTCTTGATGTTTTAACTGCAGATGGTGCGGGTAATTCAGGAACTCTATCACTTGGCGATGGTGCAGACGTAGATGCTTTTGTATCTGCTTCAACTGCAACCGCAGGTATGGAAGTAACTAGAGCAAGAGCAGGAGACAGTTCAATGGGTACAACATCTATTGGATATAGAGTCTATGCCGCTGCCGACACTATTGATTTAGTAGTAGCAACAGGTGCTATTGACGCAAAAGTCAGAGTATTCTGTGTACTTGCTGATTTCGATGGTGAGGGTGATTCCGAAGCACAAAAAGTAACATTTGCATAATAGCAAATAACTAGGGGGGGTTTATACCCCTCCTTTAAACATGAAATTTTTTATAGTATTAGTTATATTATTACATGGAGAAGTATCTCCAAAACTTTTTACATATAGATTTGTAGAATTTACAGAAGTAGAAACTTGTGATTTATTTTTAAAATCTAAAAAACCAGAATTAAAACAATCAATAGAAAGACAATTTCCAGTAGAGACCATACACTCTAGCATGATGATTTGTATGACAGCAGAAGAAATAGATGCAATTAACCAACAAAAACAGGATAGCAAATGGCAACAACAAGGACATATTTAGAATTAACTAACTTTGTACTAAATGAATTGAATGAAGTGGAACTAACAAGTTCTAACTTTAGTTCAAGTAGAGGTGTACAAACTTCTGCTAAAAATTTTATTAATAAAGCTATTAATGATTTATATATGGCTGAAGTTGAATGGCCTTGGTTGCACACAGACGGAACTCAAGTAGCTATTACAGGACAACAAGAGTATGATTTTCCTGCAGCATTTAGAAAAGCAAACTTTGATTCTTTTAGAATAGCACCTACTAATTTAATTACCAATGGTGAATTTACATCTGATATAAGTAGTTGGACTACAATAGCAGGTTCAGGTAGTGCAGCTTATAATTCTACAGGCAATGGTAGATTACGCTTAAATGATTTTGCAGCACATCAATCTATATCAACTATTGTAGGAGAAGTTTATAATATATCCGTTAGAGCGTATGATACAAATTCTACAGGACAAGCATTTAAAGTCCAAGTAGGTACTGCAGCAGAGGGAACACAAAATTTAAATAGTACAATTACAGTTACAGATTTTGGTAATGGTGAAATACTATCAACAACATTTACAGCAACCGCAGCTACAACTTTTATAACATTAAACAATCCAAGTACAGCTACTAATATGGATGTAGATTATGTAAGAGTTAAAAGACAAGAAGAAGCAGTTAAATTAAAACCAATGACATATGATGGTTTCTTACAAGGTGCATTTAGAAAAGATGTAGCAGCTAATGATTCTCAATATGGTAGACCTTTATTTGTGTATAGAACACCTGACCATAAAAGTTTTGGATTATCACCGATACCTAAGTTTGATGATTACACAGTATTTTATGAATATTATAAAACACATACAGAGTTATCAGCACATAGTGATACAATGGATTTACCAGATATCTATGCAGATGTAATAGTTAATAGAGCAAAGTATTACTTATATAAATTAAAAAATGATGTACCTATGGCTAATATATCTAATGCAGAATACGAAGAAGGAGTTAAAAGAATTAGAATAGAAATGTTAAATCATATTGAATATATGAAAGATACTAGAGTTAATCTTAATACTTCTAATAGAACAACAAGTAACACTTCAGTATTAACTGTAACATAGTATGGTAGCAACACAACCTTCAGTAGTTAGTTTAGGTGGAGGATTAATCTTAAACAAAGATGTGTTCTCTATGTCTCCGGGAGAGGCATTACAACTACAAAACTTTGAACCCGATATTGAAGGTGGATATAAAAAAATATTAGGAACTACAAAGTTTAATTCTAATATATGCCCTCAAGTATCTGCATCTACAGAAAGAGTAGTATTTACTGCAATCTTTAATAATGTAGTTTTAGCAGGTAGAGGTGGTAGTATACATAGAGCAAGTGCAGGTAGTGGTAGTTGGACATCTACTATTACAAGTTTAGGAACACCCACACAAAATTATGAACATAGATTATTTAACTTTGATGGTACAGATAAAATTGTTATTACTACAGCAACATCTAATCCACAAATATTAAATAGTTCTTTTAGTACATCTGTCGTTAATGCAACAGGGACAGCTAACTTTAAGTTTGTAGAAGTATTTAAGAATCATATATTTTTTTCAGGCGATGCTAATAATAAACAACAGATTAGTTTTATGGGGCCAAACCTTACTAATGATTTTACAACTAATAATGGTGGTGGAACCATTAAAGTTGATACAGAAATTGTAGGACTAAAAGCTTTCCGTGATACTTTATTTATATTTGGCCAAGATAAAATATTTAAACTAACAGGAAGTAGTTCTTCTGATTTTGCAATACAGCCTGTTACTAGAAACATTGGATGTGTAGATGGTAGAAGTATTCAAGAACTTGCAGGTGATGTTGTATTTCTAGCACCCGATGGTTTAAGAACTATTGCAGGTACAGATAGAATTGATGATATAGAATTAGGTACTGTATCAAAACAAATACAAAAAAGAATTAATGAAATAACTACACATAATATTAACTCAGTAGTTATTAGAAATAAATCACAATACAGATTATTTTTTCCTACATCCGATACACAAGCGGAAGATTCATCTAGAGGATTATTATCTGTTATTAAAGCTAATCCTAATACAGGTCAATTAGGTTTTGAGTATGGTGATGTAAAAGGTTTAAAAGTTTCTAGCACTGACTCAGCATTTATATCAGGAACAGAAACAATAATATCTGGTGGTTATGATGGTTATGTATACAAACAAGAATCAGGAAATGTTTTTACACAAGCAGCTACAACAGTAAATATAAGTGGTATCTATAGGTCGCCTGATATGACTATGGGAGACCCCGGAATTAGAAAAAGTTTTCAAAAAGTAATTTGGAATATCGACCCAACAGGTGCATTATCATCTAGCTTTTTATTAGAGTATGATTTTAGTGATGATGAAGTACCACAACCAGAACCCTATACATTATCTCAAACAGGTAATATAGCACAGTATGGTTTAGCAGAATCTGTTTTTGGAACAGCCGTATATGGTTCTACAGGTTCTAACTTAATTAGACAACCCGTTGAAGGAAGTGGTTTTACAGTTGCAGCAAAAATATTAGATGCAACAAGCAACAGTCCAGTAGCCTTAAAAGGTTTTGAAATGGAATTTATAGCAGGAGGAAGAAGATAACATATGGGAGCAACTTATACTAGACAGAGTTCCGCAACAATCGTTGATGGTGCTACTATCGAAGCATCTCATTTTAATGCAGAGTTTGACCAACTATTAGCGGCGTTTGCTGCTAGTACAGGACACACCCATGATGGAACTGCCAATGAAGGTGGACCAATAACTAAGTTATTAGGTAACACTTTAACATTCGGAGCAGCTACTGCAGGAACAGATATTACAATCACCTTTGATGGTGAGACTAGTGATGGTGTATTAAAATGGATGGAAGACGAAGACTACTTTGAGTTTTCAGATGATATCTTAGTCGCTAGTACAGAAAAATTACAGTTTAGGGATACTGCAATATATATTAATTCTTCTGCAGACGGACAATTAGATTTAGTAGCAGATACAGAAATACAGATAGCAGCTACTACAGTTGATATTAATGGTAATGTAGATATATCAGGAACATTAACAGTAGGCGGTGCATTAGATTTTAGTGATGCTAGTATAACAAACGTTGGAAGTTTAGCACTAGATAGTATTACCAGTGATGGTAGTACAATTACTTTAGATTCTAGTGGAGATATTATTTTAGATGCTGATGGTGCAGATATTACACTTAAAGATGGGGGTACAACTTTTGGTAGCTTAACAAATTCTAGCGGTGAGTTAGTAATTAAATCAGGCTCAACACCCACTGCAGCTATTACATTAAGTGGTGCTAACACAACTATTGAAGGTAACTTAACAGTAGACGGAAACTTTGATGTTACAGGAACTTTAGATTTTAGTGAATCTGCTATTACAAATGTAGGAAGTATTCAATTAGACAGTATTGCAGGTGATGCAGATTCTAATACATCTATTACCTTTAGTGGTTCAGATGTTATAACAATGGCCACAGGTGGTACTTCTGCTTTAACAATAGATGCTAGTCAAAATGTAACGATTGCAGGAGACCTAACAGTATCAGGTGATGATATTACTTTAGGTACTAACACTAGTGGTCATATTATGGTTGCTGATGGTACTAACTTTAATCCTGTAGCAGTTTCGGGTGATGTTTCTATTGCATCTAATGGAGCAGTAACTATTGCTTCTAGTGCTGTAGAAAACTCTATGTTGGCAGGAAGTATTGCTGATACAAAATTAAATACAATTAGCACTGCAGGTAAGGTAGCCCTATCTTCTTTAGAAATAGATGGAGGTACAGACATTGGTGCTGCGTTAGTAGATGCAGACTTAATTGTTGTTGATGATGGTGCAGGTGGTACAAATAGAAAAGCAGCTATGTCTAGAGTTGCTAATTATATTGAAAGTGGTATTTCTGGTGACATAACTATTTCAAGTGGTACTGCAGCTATTGGTTCAGGAGTTATTGTTAATGCAGATATTAATGCAAGTGCAGCTATTGCCGATAGTAAACTAGCAACAATATCTACAGCCGATAAAGTTTCAGGTGCTGCGGTACAAATAGATGGTGCTACAGATGGCACAAGTATTACGATTGCAGATTCAGATAAGTTTTTAATAGATGATGGTGGCACAACAAAGTATGTCAATGCATCTCAGATTAATGCTTACACAAGTGCTGCCGTTGCCTTAGATGATATTTCTGCAGGTGATGCTGCCTCAACTCTAGCAACGAGTGCAGGTAATATTACTATTGATGCACAAGGTAATGATACAGATATTATCTTAAAAGGAACTGATGGCGGTGTTGATACTACATTCTTAACAATAGATGGTAGTGCTGCAGGTGCTGCAACGTTTAATAATGATGTGACAGTAGGTGCATTATTAAAAATGCCTGACGTTACTTCTGGTAAAATTTTAGTAGGTGATGGAACTTCTTATGAAGAAGTAGCAGTATCAGGAGATGTAACTATTGCTTCTAGTGGTGCAGTAACTATTGCTAATGATGCAGTAGAACAAGCAATGATAGCAGATGATGCTGTAGGTGCAGACCAATTAGCAGCAAATGCAGTTGTTAATGCAAGTGTTGCTTCAGGTGCAGCAATAGCAGATACAAAATTAGCTACAATATCAACAGCAGGTAAAGTAGCATTAACAGCATTAGAGATTGATGGTGGTACAGATATTGGAGCAGATTTAACAACATCTGATTTAATTATAGTAGACGATGGTGCAGGTGGTACAAATAAAAAAGCCGCATTATCAAGAGTAGTAACTTTAATGACGGCACAAGGATTTTCTCAAGAAGACCCAACAGCCTTGGCAATCGCATTAGGATAATAGGAGGATAGATGGCAAATACGTTTAAAACAATAACTAAAGCAGGAGTAACCAGTGCTGATGTTATTTACACAGTAGCAAGTAGTACAACAACAGTGCTTCTTGGTATTATGATAGGTAACACAACAACTAGTCAAATTACTGTAACAGTTAGTTTGGCTTCAGATACTTCCAATAGAGCAGGAGCAAACAATGAGGCTAACCAAACAGTTGAGTTAGTAACCAATGCACCCGTTCCTGTTGGTGGTACACTTGAGTTGTTGGCAGGAAATAAAGTTGTTATGGAAACAACAGATGCTCTTTCGCTAACATCTTCAGCAGCAGCAGACATAATTTTATCAGTAATGGAGATAACCTAGAATGGCATACGTTGGTACACCTATAGATACAACCAATCAGTTTCAGTCTTTACAAGGTAAACGATTTAGTGGTAATGGCAGTACAACTGCATTTACATTAGACGTTGCACCGAGTTCAGTATTCGACATAGAAGTCTTTGTAGAAAATGTCCGTCAAGACCCAAACTCCGCCTATAGTTTATCAGGTACTACATTAACATTTGCTGCCGCACCTGCTAGTGGTACAAATAATATTTATGTAATACATCAAGCAAAAGCAGTAGGAACTATTGAAGTTTTAGATGGTGCTATTACTACTGCTAAGTTAGGAGCAGATGCAGTTACAGAAGCAAAGATAGCTGATGATGCAGTAGAGAGTGAACATTTAAACGATAATATTATATCAGGACAAACTGCTTTAGCTGCAGAACCCGCAGACACAGATGAGTTTTTAGTTTCAGATGCAGGTACAATAAAAAGAATTGATTATTCATTAATCAAAGGTCAAACAATGACACCTGCATTTAGAGCATTTCATAGTTCTACTCAAAATGTAGCAAACACTACTTTAACAACATTAAGTTTTGATTCAGAAACATTTGACTCTGATGGTACATACAATACTTCTAATGGTAGATTTACACCGGGAGTTGCAGGTAAATATGTAATTTTTGCTAATGTAAGACCAGATGATACAAATGTATATCAATTTGAATTAGAAATTAGAACTAGTGCTGAAAATGCAATAGCTAAATTTTCAAGAGGAAATAGTGCAGGTTCAGGTGATTCATTCTCTGTATATACGATTGCTGATTTATCTGATGATGAATATGTATTTATTACAGCGTACCATAATCAAGGTGGAACAAGAACTTTGTTAGCAGGAACTGCTGAAGCATTTTTTGGTGGATTTAAGATAATAGGAGCGTAATATGGCAACACTAGCGACAAAAACAAAATTATATATAGAGGCAAATTCTGCAACTTGGGATGACACAAAAGTATCTTTACAAAATGATGGCGATGGTAATGGCGATTATATTAAAACATGGACATATAGTTTTTCTAAACCAACAGATTCACAGATAGCATCTTATGAAACAGCAGGTAACACTGCAGAAACTTTATCAGGTGTTTTAGATAAAAGAAAAACAAAATACTTATCGTGGGAAGAACAATTAGATAAACTATACCACGATATTGATGATGGTAAATTAGATAAGACAGGTTCTTGGTACACACATATCAAGGCTGTCAAGGATGCAAATAGCAAGGGGTAAACATGGCACTTAGTAAAATACAATCAGAAAGCATTAATCTTGCAGATGACTATGCCTTTACAGGAACAATAACTGGTGCAGGTGGTGGTAAGGTTGGTCAAGTAATCCAAACTGTTAAGACAGATGTATTTTCAACTACCTCTTCTTCTTTGGTTGATGTTACAGGATTAACTGCATCCATAACTCCAAGTGCAACTAGTAGTAAAATTTTAGTAACTTTAAACCTTAATATTGGTGCAAGTGATAATAATACGACAGCATTGTTTAGAGGCTCAACACAAATTGCTTTAGGTGATGCCTCTAGTAATAGGTCAAGAAGTTTTACTTCATCTGCATATATAAATGTTACTGTACAAATGCCTTCGAATACAACTTTCTTAGACTCGCCCAGTTCCAGTTCGGAGGTAACGTATAAAGTACAAACTGCTGCTGTTGGTGGTGGAACTACTTACTTTGGTAGAGGTGCTACTGATGGTGATAACTCACAACACGCAAGAACAATTAATGTAATTACATTAACGGAGATACTAGCATAATGATAGAACAAGCAATACTAAAAATAAATCCTAACGCAGAATTTTCTGTTAATGCAGATGATATAAATCAAATCACTTGGTATAATGGAACAACTCCTATTAGTGTATCAGATATACAGGCACAATTTACAGCAGTAGAATTTGATATTGCTATAGCTAACCTTAGAGAAAAAAGAAACAGATTATTAGCAGAGACAGACTATCTAGCTTTATCAGATAGCACTCTTAGTAGTGATATGACAACGTATCGTCAAGCACTAAGAGATTTACCTGCAGGAAAAGATACAGTAGAGAAGTGCGAGAACGCAACTTGGCCTACTAAACCATAGGAGGATAGATGAGTATTACAAAAGTAACAGATGCAGGATTAGATAGAAATAGAATCGTAACTCCTATAATTATTAATGGAGATATGCAAGTTGCTCAAAGAGCGACCTCAGTAACTAGTCATAATGCAGTTTCTTATACAACAGTAGATAGATTTAAAACTGTGTGTGAAACAGGCACATACACTGTAATTCAAGAGTCTTTAACAAGTGGCAACGCATACTTAAATGGTTTTAAAAAAGCACTAAGATTAGACACCACGACTGCGGAAGCATCAGCAGGTAGTGCAGGAGAACAAACCACAATAGAGCAAAGAATAGAAGGACAAAATCTTCAACAATTTTTGAAAGGCACTGCTAATGCAAAACCTTTTACTTTAGCATTTTGGGTGAAGGCAAGTAAAACAGGAAGTAATTTGCAAGTAAATTTAAGAGATGGTGATAATTCAAGACAAGTAGGTGGTACATATAACATTGATGCTGCCGATACATGGGAAAAGAAAATAATTAATTTTCCTGCTGATACTACTGGAGCATTTGATAATGATAATGGTGTAAGTTTAACTATAGAATGGTTTTTAGATGGTGGTTCAAATTTTTCTGGTGGTGCTGTACCTACAGCATGGGAAGCAAACTCTAACGCAGATAGAAATGTAACAAATTTTGATTTAGCAGGAAGCACTGATAATGACTGGGCATTAACAGGAGTTCAATTAGAGGTGGGAACATTTGACACTAACACAATACCTAGTTTTCCTTTTGAGAGTTATGCGAATAATTTAGAAAAATGTCAAAGATATTGTCAAAAAAATCCACAAACAAGTTCTGGTGGAGATTATAAAGTAATAGCATCTGGTTTTGCAGACAGTGCATCTTTGGCTATGTGTTCTATAAATCCTTATTCAGTAGAAATGAGAACAGTTCCAAGTATAACAAGTAGTGGAAGTTTAAGAATACACAAAGCTGGTGGAGCATCTAGTGTTTCAGGTGTCGCTATAGATTCAGATACATCAGGCTCAACTAGCTTTACAATAAGATGTACCACAAGCAGTTTAACAACTGGTCAAGGAGTATTTTTTGAACAAAGTAATGATGATGATGCTCATGTAATATTGGATTCGGAGTTATAAATGATTAGTACAGTAGAAAAAATATATCAAGGTGAAAGTTTTAGTTACAAAGTAATTTTACAAGATGGAACAGAATGGTCAGTTCCACATTCAGAAGAAAACAGACACTATCAAGAGATACTGAAATGGGTAGCTGCAGGTAATACAATAACGGACTCAGGAGAATAATATGGCATACATAGGACAATCAATTAAAAATGGTACATTTACAGATTTAGGTTTTACTGGAACTTTTAATAGTTCTACTACTGCTTTTAATCTAGGTACACAAGTAGGTTCACCTGCACAATTATTAGTATCGAAGAATGGTGTTATTCAAAGACCGGGAACAGACTATACACTAGCTACAGGTGGCACACAGATTAGTTTTACCACAGCACCTGCTAGTGGAGATTCAATCTTTATCGTAGAAATATCTGGTGCAGTTGGCGGACCCATGAACAGAGATTTAAATGGTGAAGAGTTAATATTAGACTTAGATGGTGACACAAGTTTTCATGCAGATACAGATGACCAAATAGATTTTAAATTAGGTGGTAGTGACCTTATGGTATTTTCTACTGCTAACACAAAGTTTGAAAGAGGGGCTTATAACCCAGAGGCTACACTAACAGATGCCTCCACAATAGCTTGGAATGTATCAACACAACCTGTAGCTAAAGTAACACTAGCAGGTAATAGAACATTAGCAGCAGGAACAAATCCACAAACAGGACAGTTTGTATCTTTATTAATTATACAAGATGGTACAGGTTCAAGGACAGTTACCTTCAATGCAGCATATGAGTTTGTAGGAGATACAGCACCAACACTAACTGGAACTGCAAATAAAGGAGACCATTTTGTATTTAGATATAACGGAGCAAAATTTATAGAGGTAGGTAGAAGTCTTAACCTATCCTTATCATAGGAGTATATATGTTTGCATTAGTAGAATCAGGAACAATTACACAATTCCCCAAAGGAAACAAAGGAATTACAATAGGAGATAATCAATATCCTAAAACTATTTATAGTTTATGGACTGAGGCAGAGAGAAATGCTATTGGAATCTATACTGTAGAAATAGATGAAACAAATAGAAAAGATGAAACATTTTATATTAATACAAATATTACTTATGCGTTTGGTAGCGGTAGGGTAACAGGTAGTTATGGAACAGCGACTGCTAAAGCTATTGCAGATTCTTTATATACTTCACAAGATAATACAAACGGATTAATACCTGAAGGTAAATCTGTAGGGGATGTTAAAGTAAAAGGTTTAAAAACTTTATACAAAAATAAATTTAATACAGAAGCTGCAGGACTACTAGCTAACACAGATTGGTATGTTATCAAAGCTGCAGATGTTGGTAGCTATTCTGTACCTAGTAATATTGCAACTTATAGAGCCGCAGTTAGAACAAAGGTCAATGCGATGGAAACATCTATAGATGGATGTTCAGATGTAGATGCATTAATCACTTTATTAACTTATGAAACAGATAGTGATGGTAATATTACAACAAGACCTTTAGGTGAGTTTCCAGACGAGGTAGTGTAACATGGGAGTTACAATACCTGGACCTTCAGGTGAAGTTCTAGAGCTATTTGAAATAAGTAACTCTCTTAGACTTAATCAAGGGGATTCACCTGTTTTAACAAAAACATTTAGTAGTGCAGGAACAGAGGAAACTTTTACTTGGAGCGGTTGGGTAAAAAGAGGGTCTGATTTTGGAACAAGACAGGTTTTTTTTGGTGCAGATAATGCTGAAAATAATAATGCTAGTTATATAAGATTTACAGATGATGAAACAATACAGGCATACTTAGATGATGGAAACAGTTTAGAAAGTAATTTAAATACATCTGCAAAATTTAGAGATGTTTCAGCTTGGTATCACATTGTTTGGGCAGTAGACACAACACAAGGAACAGATACAAATAGAGTAAAAATATATGTTAATGGAGTTCAACTAACTGATTTTCAAAGTCCAGTCTATCCGCCTCAAAACTTTGTTACAGATATAAACGCAGCTAATGAACCTCATTATGTAGCTACTCCAACAGCAGGTGTTGGTAATGATTATGCTTTAGATGGATATATTACAGAAGTTAATTTTGTAGATGGCTCACAACTTACACCCACATCTTTTGGAGAGTTTGATGATAACGGAGTTTGGATTCCAAAAAGGTACACAGGAAGCTACGGCACTAATGGTTTCTTTTTACAGTTTAAACAAACAGGAACAAGTCAAAACTCTAGTGGTATAGGTGCTGATACATCAGGTCAAGATAATCATTTTGCAGTAACTAATCTTGCAGCTACAGATATAACAGAAGATACTTGCCAAAATAATTTTTGTACTTTAAATCCTCTTTACAAACAAGGGTCTCCTACTTTTAGTGAGGGAAATTGTAAAGTAGTTCTTCCTGCGGGAGACGGCACACAAGGAGCGGCAGGTGGTATTGCTCCTGCTAATGGTAAGTGGTATTGGGAAGTTAAACATGTTTCATCAACCAATTCATCTATA
>Ga0115546_1001668_pt1 | contig 13571 bp, 9 predicted proteins | sample COGITO_mtgs_1004_FD_87186 | JGI IMG/M metagenome (GOLD analysis project Ga0115546, IMG submission 87186) | Pelagic marine microbial communities from North Sea - COGITO_mtgs_100413 | ecosystem: Environmental > Aquatic > Marine > Epipelagic | place: Germany:Helgoland, sampling site Kabeltonne...
GCGACGGGTCCGGGCCTCGCACCGAATACCCTGCCAGTTTGGGCCGTAGAGCCATGGTTTGGGGTTGGCTTTCATTGTGCTCACATATCGTCGGTTTATGGGGTTTTATTATACCCCATATTGGATAGCTTTGCTAGGCATGCGTGACTTGGTCCACGGACCGAGCAAAACTATCCTGCGCCAGCTGTGCACAGGTAACACTGAAGGCGGAAACGTGGGTGGGTGCTCTACTATCCGTGGACCGTGGCTCTTGATCCCCGGTCCACAGACCTAAGCAAGATGGTTCAGGAACCCCGGGCCAGGTTTAAAGTAGCTAAATGGGGAGTGTTTTGTCATTTGCAGATTCTACAAATACACCCTGCTCGCTTCAACCGAGTTTAATCTGACAGTACCGTCCCAAAGACTCTGACGTTAGACATGCGAGGTGCTGACAGACAAATGACAGTTCGCATCAGATTACTGTTGCAGCCTGACACTATTCACTCAATAGAAAAGCATTGCTTTTCTAGTTTATAGAGCCTTACGCTTTAGTTGAATATTATTAAAGGATACCAAAGCGTGACCGTAATTCATCAAAATACCGAAGTTGAAAACTCAATTTCAAAGGAAATGACCGTAAGCCTGTGCAAAGACCTTTCGATTGCATTGGCGAAATTTCCAAAAGTGCGTTTGGGCCATTTTCCAACCCCCCTAGAGCCGATGGATCGGCTCAGCGAACTTCTTGGTGGTCCCCGCCTTTGGGTCAAACGTGACGATTGCACTGGGCTTTCGTCTGGCGGAAATAAAACACGTAAACTCGAATATTTGATGGCTGATGCACAGCAGAGCGGCGCCGATACGATCATCACCCAGGGCGCAACTCAGTCAAATCATGCCAGACAAACCACAGCCGCCGCCGCTAAAATGGGGATGGATTGCCACATATTGCTTGAGGACCGCACCGGTTCGAATGATCCAAACTACATTTTGAACGGCAATGTTCTGCTGGATCGATTGCATGGTGCAAGTGTTTCCAAACGCGGCAGCGGTGCGGATATGAATGGCGAAATGGAGGCCGTCGCTGAGTGTCTGAAGCAAGATGGTAAAAAGCCATACATCATTCCTGGCGGTGGTTCCAATCAGATTGGAGCTTTAGGTTATGTTAACTGCGCTCGCGAATTGGCAGAGCAGGCCGTGGAAATGGGTCTGAATATTGACGCTTTGGTGCACGCAACCGGCAGCGCCGGTACGCAAGCAGGACTGGTTACAGGTCTCACCGCCATTCAAAGTACGATTCATCTTCTCGGGATTGGTGTTCGTGCGCCACAAGAAAAACAAGAACAGATGGTCTTTGATCTGGCTGTGAGAACGGCAGATTACCTGGGAAGAGGGCTGATCATTGAACGGAGCAGTGTGCGAGCCAATACAGATTATGTGGGTCCAGGATATGGCCTGCCAACGAATGGCATGATTGAAGCTGTCAAATTGCTCGCCCGTACCGAAGGCCTTTTGTTTGATCCTGTCTATTCCGGTAAAGGTTTGGACGGTCTCATCGCGCAAACCAAGGCAGGGTATTTCGACGGAATGGAAAATGTTGTCTTCCTCCACACCGGAGGGAGCGCTGCCCTATTTGGTTACTCAGAAACTTTTGAACTACCGGGCTACACTCAATAAAAATGAAAAAAGTACAAAAATTCAACAAAGAGACTAACTCTATGTCACTCAAAACCACACTCGTAACAGCCACCTTTCTGACTACTATAAGTCCCACTGTCTAGGCAGTTAGGGTTTCTATTGAACCATTACTTGCGATAAAATCGCAAGGTAAGATACAGTGTAAAACAAGGGCTATAGTCCGCTTTGATTGAAAGTTTTGAGATGAAAACAGTTCCTCTTGTCGGATACAGTAGTGCGCTTTCGGGGCGTTCGGGTGACCAGATTGATTTTAAAGTGTCCTCAGAGGCACAATCCCCATATCAGGCTCGGCTATTTCGCTCGATCTGCGCGGATCCAAATCCGGCTGGTGCGGGACTCATCGAACACGCCTGCGACGATTACTTCCCGGCCCAAAGCTTTGCATCACGCAAACAACGCTTTTGTCCCGGATCCCATGCTGTCAGCGCTACGCCTGTTCCGCTCAAGGCGCTGTCTACAACGTCAGTTTCTGTTCGCATTTTTCCAACCATGATCAGTGATATTTCTCAGACAATTATGTCGTTTGGACAATTTTCACTGAGCTTGACCCCACAAGGGAATGTCGTTTTGCAAATGGGGAACGCGCAGATTGCGACACCTGATCTTCTTCCCCTGCACAGTTGGTATCAACTTGATGCGACAGTACAGGCCTCTGGCGAGATGACGATCAGCGCGACGTCGGTGTCAAGCAATACGATCAAATCAGAGGCTGCGACCAAAAGCACCATGGCATTGGACTTAAACCAACAAGACGTGGTGGTGATTGCCGCCAACCTGACAGATGGTAAGACCCACAATTGTTTTAACGGCAAAATCGAAGCGCCTAGTATTAGTGCCGATGGCAATATAATAGCCGCTTGGGATTTTGCACAGAACATTTCGGGAATGACGGTTCCGAGTCATGGCGCACTGCAAGGCTGTCCTGATTTGCAATTGGTACATGCGCCAACAAGGGCAGTGACAGGCGCGCTTTGGGATGCCAGTGAAATGAATTGGCGACACAAGCCGGAACATTATGGAGCAATTGCGTTTCATCAAGATGAAATATACGACTTCAATTGGGAAACGGATTTTAGTTTTGTGATACCGCCAGAATTGCCGTCCGGCGCTTATGTCATGCGGATCAGTTGTGGTGAAAATTACGATGCGATCCCGTTTTTTGTCTGTCCCGAACTGGGCAAACCAAACGCAAAACTTTGTGTTTTGGTGTCGACTTTTACATATGTAATTTATGGTAACCATGCCCGACCGGACTTTGATTTATCGTGGCTAGATCGGATCAAAGATTGGAATGCCTATCCACACAACCCAGCTGTATTTCCACAATATGGGTTGTCGACTTATAATAATCATGCGGATGGTTCGGGTATTTGCCATGCGTCGCACAGGCGGCCATTATTTAATATGCGCCCTGGTTATTTAACATTTGGTCAATCAAGCTGTTCTGGATTGCGTCATTTTCAGGCCGACAGTCATTTGATTTCGTGGTTGCATGCCAAGGGTATCGACTATGATATTATCACAGATGACGAATTGCACACCGATGGCGTTGACGCCATCCGCGATTATGCAGCCGTAGTCACAGGCAGCCACCCTGAATATCACACGTTGAGAACTCTGGATGCGCTTACCGAATATCGTGATCACGGTGGCGCATTGCATTATCTAGGAGGTAACGGTTTTTATTGGCGTATTGCGCGCCATCGCGAAGATCCTGCTTTATTGGAAATTCGACGTGCGGAAGACGGACTTCGGGCTTGGGCTTCGCAACCCGGCGAATATTACAATGCGTTTGACGGCGCTTATGGTGGGTTGTGGCGGCGTAGCGGCAGGGCTCCTCAAAAGCTGGTTGGGATTGGATTTACAGCTCAAGGCATATTTACGGGAATGCCGTATAACCGAGTTTGTCGCGATCCAGATTTTGACTGGATTTTTGAAGGTATCGATGAAGATGTGTTTGGTGATTTTGGTTTTAGTGGCCATGGGGCTGCCGGATTTGAGCTGGACCGGATAGATCCGATGCTGGACAGTACGCACAACATTACCATTCTTGCACAATCTTATGATACTGATAATGAATTTATGTTGGTCCCGGAAGAGCAACTGACACATTTAACCAATTTGTCAGGGGGCCCAGAAGAAGAGGCCAAGCGCGCCGATATGGTGTATTTTGAAACCGTGGGTGGAGGCCATGTGTTCTCTGTTGGATCTATTACCTTTTGTGGCAGCCTGCCATGGAATAATTTTGACAATTCAATTTCGCAGCTTTTGTTAAATGTTTTGTCCCGCAGCCTTGATCAGGATTAAAAAATTGTGACTCTATCCCAGAATACTATTGAAATTTGGTCGCGTCTGGGTGCCGAATGTGGCCTCTAACGCAGCTCCAATGCGCAGCGTCAACGCTTCTTGAGATGCGCGCGCAGCGATCTGAAGGCTGGTTGGTAGGCCTGTTGGCGTGGGCTGAGTTGGCATAGCTAAGGCACACATATCGAGATAATTGAACGGTCGGGTGAAATGTCCAGGCGATACGTCTTGATCAATTTCTGACAGCAAGGGAGCGGCCGAAATAATGGTCGGTGTCAGCAAGGCGTCAAAGCCTGTGAGTGCCTTATTAAACTGCTGCATATCTTTTTCTCGGGTCCGCAGGCGTTGTTGGTGAGACGCATGTGTCATCATACGCCCGGTCAACATACGCTTACGTACATCTTCATCTACTCGACGACTTGGGTCTTCATACAGGTTTTTGTGGTGAGCATAGCCTTCGTATATCGTCAGGGCACCGTTCGCATTGGCAAGATCACCATAACGCTGCGGCGCTGTAAAGACCTCTATCTCGACTCCAAGCGCCATAAGTCTCCTGACCGCATCATCGTAAGCCACCAACACGTCGGGGCTGCAGTGATTGCGTTCGCAGGCATCTAAAACGCCTAATTTTAAACCTGACACGTCGGCCTGAAGGCAGGCAAATAGATCAGACTTTTCCTGAAAGTCGTGATCGATAATTCTGGCTTTGTGGCCTTGCATAATCGCCAGCATCAGGGCTGTATCAGTTACCGATCTGGTCATTGGACCTGGGGTGTCCAATGTGTCTGAAAGTGGCATAATACCATCTACTGGCAAACAAGATTTGCTTACTTTTAAACCCGTTAAGCCGCAAAATGCAGCCGGCAAACGAATAGACCCACCAGTGTCTGTGCCGGTCGCGCAAACGCTCAGGCCCGCTGTTACGGCCACCCCTGAGCCCGAAGAAGAGCCCCCAGGAACACGTGGATTATTTAAATCCCATGGATTTAAAGGAGTACCCATGCGCTGGTTGGTTCCCCAACCACCCAAAGCACTTTCAACCGTCTTAGTTTTGCCTAGCAAAATGCCACCCGCAGCGAGAAGTCTGCGCACAATTGTACCACTTTCAGTCGAGCGGCGATTTTTTTGCTCGATGGATCCGCAGGTAGTGATCTGGTTTTTTAATTCAAAAATATCTTTTAATGCAAATGGTATGCCGTGGAACGGCCCGATCCTGCCAGTAGTCGCAAAGGCGCTATCTGCCGCTTGCGCTGCTCGCAATGCCTCATCAGCATAGACCACTTGAAAACTGCCCAAGGTGGGGTCTAAACGTGCGATCCTGTTTAACTGAGAGCGGACGACATCGCTAGGCTTTAGGCTACCTTTACTAAACGCCGTCGAGAGCGCGGTTATGGACATAAAAGCATGGGATAAATCATCCATGGTATCCGACATTACGTTTAGGTCCTTCTAAAACAGGGCGCTCGCGATCATAAATTGGCTTAGCGCTCCCAGTGTTGCCCTGGAACCGCAGCCAGAAGGTCACGGGTATAGCTGTGTTGTGGTGAATCAAAAATATCAGCAGTAGCACCTGTTTCAACGATTTCGCCATACCGCATCACCGCCAAGCGGTCACAGACCTGTGCGGCAACCCTCAGATCGTGGGTGATAAAGACCATAGATAGATTCATTTTAGTTCGTATTTCATCCAGCAAACTCAAGATCTGGGCTTGAATCGATACATCGAGAGCCGATACAGGTTCGTCCGCCACAAGAATTTCGGGGTTCAATGCCAAGGCGCGGGCGATACCAATTCGCTGTCTCTGTCCACCAGAAAATTCGTGTGGATAGCGATTGAAAGCGCGCTCATCCAGGCCAACAATTTCAAGCAATTCAAGAGTGCGGGCTTCGGCCTCCTCTTGGGTTGCGCCTTGAATGATAGGTCCTTGCCTGATGATCTGGCCAATTTTTACCCGCGGGTTCAATGACGCAAAGGGGTCTTGAAATACCATTTGTATTTTTGCCCGCCACGGTCGCATTTCAGCACGGTTTAAATCACAAATATTGACCTCATTAAGTATGATTTGACCGCTATCGCTGTCCATTAACCGTATAATACAGCGCGCAAGCGTCGATTTTCCAGACCCACTTTCACCAACAACCCCGAGCGTTTCACCGCGGCGTAATTCAATCGTGACATCTTTTACAGCATCCACAACGCGGCTTGGTTTGCCAAACTTAAAAAAGCTGGAGCCACCACCAAAAGTTTTGTTTACATTCTTAACTTCAAGCACTGTCTCTTCTGAGCGCGCTCTTGCTGAGCGCGGCAATAAGCTTGGAACTGCGGAAATCAGCGCTTGTGTATAAGGGTGTTCAGGATTGTTGAGGACCTTATCAACAGTACCTGTTTCAACCACGTGCCCGTATTGCATGACCGCCACACGGTCGGCAATATCAGCCACAACACCAAAATCATGGGTTATAAAAAGCACACCAGTCTGGTGTTCAGCCTGCATGTCGCTTATTAATTTCAAGATTTGGGCCTGCGTTGTCACATCGAGCGCCGTTGTTGGCTCATCGGCAATAAGAATTTTTGGCTCAAGCGCCAACGCCATAGCAATCATCGCTCTCTGACGCTGCCCACCAGACAACTCGTGGGGATAGGAGTTAACGATTTGCGCGGGGTCAGGCAGCTGTACGTCGTCTAGCAGTTGTATAGCCCGCTCGCGTCGTTCAGCTGCAGACATGGATACGTGATAACGAAAAATCTCATCGATCTGACTTCCAATGGTCATGACTGGGTTTAGTGCAGTCATTGGTTCTTGAAATATCATCGAAATTTCGCTTCCACGTATTTCGCGCAGGCGCCGTTCGGTGACCTTTGTCAGGTCTTCACCACAAAAATCTATTTGGCCTTGAGAGACCTTAACATGAGGGGCTGGTAGAAGTCCCATCAGCGCTCGCGCAGTCAAAGATTTTCCCGAGCCACTCTCGCCCACGATGCATAGGGTCTCACCAGGGGCAAGATCAATACAAAGGTTTTCCACTGCCAATAACCGTTCGGATCCTTCAGGAAGGCTAATATCAACGTTGGAAATTTTCAGTAAGCTATTGGTCAATTGCGTTCCCTCAAGCGTGGATTTAAGGCGTCATTTAATCCTTCACCAACTAAGTTGATGGCTAAAACAGTTATTAGAATGGCGATGCCGGGGAAAGTACAAATCCACCAAGCAACTCTAAGCATTGAGCGGCCATCACTAATTTGAAAGCCCCAACTCATCACATTTGGGTCACCTAATCCTAAAAAGGCCAAACCACTCTCGATCAGGATTGCTGTCGCTACCATTAGGGAGCCAATTACGATAATTGGGCTCAAGCAATTAGGTAACATTTCTTTAAGCATTATACGGTAATCGCCCATTCCTAGTGTATGACATGCCTGCACAAATTCACGATTCTTTAGTGCTAAAAATTCACCCCTAACCAGACGTGCTACCGCTGGCCAGGAAACTACAGTTATTGCAATAACTACACTCTCAATAGATGGTTTTATTATGGCCACCAATAGTATCGCAAAGATAAATGAAGGGATGGTTTGAAAAACCTCAGTAACCCGCATTAAGACATCGTCCACGAGCCCTCCGTAATATCCAGCAAGTGCACCAAAGATTACTCCAATAAGTACAGCCGCAAAAGTTGCAATTAAACCGATAAGAAGTGATGTTTTAGCACCGTGCGCTATGCCAGAAGCTACATCGCGGCCAATAGAGTCACTACCTAATAAAAATCCGTTTTCGCCAGGTTTAGAAAGTGGGTACTGTGAATAAAGAAAAGGATCACCAGGGTAAATCAGACTGGCGATTGATGCCACAAATATTACTAAGCAGAGGATCAATAATCCAAGCACAGCTGATCTGTTGCGTGAAAATCGTTTCCAAAAATCGTTCATTTTAATTAACCTCGATTCTTGGATCCAGAATACAATAAATAACATCAACAACTAGATTTACTGCAACAACAAGAACAGAGGACAAAAGAAAAATACCCAGCAAAAGGTTCAAGTCTCGAGCAAAAAGAGACTCGAATGCGAGCATACCCAAACCTGGCCAAGCAAAAACAGATTCAACAATCACTGAGCCTCCGATTAAGGCTCCAACCTGTACCCCTGCCATCGTCACTACTGGTAAAAGTGCGTTGCGCAGTACGTGCACGAAAGTAATTCGACGTTCGGACAAACCTTTTGCACGTGCTGTGACCACATAGTCTTGACCGTATTGCTCCAGCATCGAAGCTCTCATCATCCGAGTATAGAGTGCTAGGTAAAATAGTGATAGGGTAATTGTTGGTAATACAAGGTGGTGTGCGATATCCTTGACTCGATCAAAACCTTCGTAAAATGCAGCGCTATTTTCCATACCGCTAGTTGGAAACCAATCATTTTTTATTGAGAACACAATGATCATCATCAGTCCAACCCAGAACAGGGGAGTGGCGTAGGTGATTAAGGCGAAGACGCTAATTAGCGCGTCTTTCCATGTGTTTAAATTAACGGCTGCAAGCAACCCGAGTAAGATCCCAAAACCCACAGCGATTATAATTGTGCTGGTCATTAAAAGCAGCGTTGCCCCAAATCGGTCGAATATTAGTTCATGGACAGGCATTTCATGCCTAAATGAATAGCCAAGGTCCAATTGAACTACATTTTTAAGGTAGACGGCTAATTGTACAGGCAGTGGCTGATCGAGACCAAACTTTGCGCGCATTTTTTCCATGTATTCTGGGGTTGCAGACCCCGCTTCGCCAGCGAGTACGTCTACCGCGTCGCCTTCGGCTAAATTAAGCAGGAAAAAGTTCATTACAACGATGGCAAGAATAATGGGAATACCCTGCATCAAACGTCTTGCAACATAGTGCAGAATTTTATTTGATCTGTTCATACCTACTTCATCTTTGACGCTAAATTGAGCTATACTGCTTTGTTTTATAATAATAAAAAAGATGAGCTGGGATGGCCCAGCTCATCTATGGTATATTTTATTCTTCGAGATAAGCGTCGCCAAAGGAAGAATACGCCCCCATGGCTGAACCGTACGCCCCCTTTAGTTTCGTATTGTAAACTGTCAGAAACTCTAACTCAAAGAGGTTTACAACCGGCATGTCTCTAGCCAGAATATTTTGTATTTCCAAGTATATTGCTGATCTACTTTCAGCATTCGGCTCTTTCATTCCCGCTCCAAGCAGCGCATCCAGACCTGCATTGCTGTAACGCGACGAGTTCACGAAGTGAGTACCCTTGCGGATCATATTTGTGCCATAGTGGCGGTGGACACCAAGAACCGGGTCAGCCAATTGGTAGAAATAGTTCAGGTTCATTTCGAAATCATAATTGTGGTAAATTCGCTTTAACCATGTTGGAACATCTTCGTACCGAAGTTCGACTTGGATTCCGATCTCACCTAGCACCTGCTGAATGTATTGACCTCCGCGCTTCCAATCTTCGCCGTATGGAATTAAGTCGAACATCGCCTTCATCCTAACGCCGTCGCTGTCTTTTTTGTAGCCTGCGTCATCGAGCATTTTATTGGCTGCTGCTACGTCTCCATTTGCAGGATAGTGAGGCATTTTTGCATGAAGGCCAGTTGCGGCAAAATTGCTCGAGAGCGCGCTTGTTGCTGGATTTCCATAGCCAAAAAAGATCGTATCCAACATGAATTGCCGGTCGATAGCAGTGGAGATGGCACGACGCACCACGGCATCCGTGAACGGGCCTTCCTTGGTATTAAACTCGATCAATGCCATTGGATTAATCATCGAGTAACCATCTGTAGTAATTGAGATATTATCTTTTTCTTTATTCAGTCGAACCGCTTCAACGTTTGATACAGCGTTGTATGCGGCATATAGGACCTCACCTTTCTCCATGGCTGACGCACGAGTCGAGGCGTCTGGAATAAATCTACCGACGATCCTATCGATGTAAGGGCGACCCTCTTTCCAGTAACTTTCATTTTTATCTAGCCGTATATATTGACCTTTTTTCCACTCAGTGAATTTAAAGGGCCCTGTACCAACTGGATTGTTAGCCAGTTTCGCGCTTTTAATATCTTCTCCCTCAAGAAGATGCTTTGGTACCATTGGCGACTCATATGCTGATAGTGCACGCAGCATATAGGGCGCCGGGTTATCGAGGTTTAGAACTACAGTATGGGCATCCGGAGTATCAATACTAGAAACTTCTTTGAATGAGTTCGGACCCCGAGGGTGAACTTTTTTCAAAACATCCATGATCGTGAATTGGACGTCTGCTGATGTAAAGGGCTCGCCGTCGTGCCACGTTACTCCCTTGCGCAGATTAAATGTCACAGTCTTGCCGTCTTCGCTCATATCTACGCTCTCGGCTAAAACAGGGATCATTTTGCCGTCATTGTCATAGTCGAATAAGCCATCATATATTTTTGGGCCTAACAGGCCGATTGGGCCAGATGTTGACACATATCCTGCCATCGTAGGCGGTTCTGGCTGGACCAGAAATACTAACGATCCACCAGACTGTTGCGCATAAACAGCGCCCCCGCCAAAGGTAATCGCTGCAGTCATCATGACGGCATTCATAAATTTTGTTATCTTCATTTATATTCTCCTTTTGGTGATTGCGCAAAAAATGCGCATCTATTTGAATATATGACGCTCAATAATTCCATTCAAAAACACTACGATTTAAAATCTAAAGAAGTCAACATAAGCTTTCATCTAAAATTAAGCGCTTCTTTTCAGTTGGATAGTACGAAATTTATTTAATAAATGTGAATTAGGAAGAGCTGAATAAAGGTTCTTAATTGATATCACACAACTATCTTTTAGCGTAATAGTAATGGCTACAATGCTTAGACTGCGCTTTAAAAGCTTATAATTCCATCGTTGCAAATTCACACTTGCTCAGATTTAGTTCCACAAGATAGGTGCGCTATAGGTATGTTTGAAAAACACCAAGTGCGAAAAAGCAATAATTAAGGAGACTAATTTGACCCAGCTTGATCGCGACCTGCTAACCTCCAGCCATTGGGGAACCTACTGTGTTGATGTCACTGACGGGCATGTAACTGCGCTTCGTGATTTTGGACAAGACCCAGATCCATCACCAATTGGTCACGGAATTGTTGATGTGTTGAATGGCCCGACCCGAATTACTGCGCCGATGGTACGCAAAGGCTGGCTAGAAGGTGGCCCAGGGGCCGCACCAGACAAGCGTGGAGGTGACGAATTCATCGAAGTCAGCTGGAATGAAGTTAACGACTTGATCGCAAAAGAATTGAGCCGAGTGAAGCGCTCTCACGGTAATAGCGCTATTTACGCAGGCTCCTACGGCTGGGCAAGTGCCGGTCGCTTTCATCATGCGCAAAGTCAACTGAAACGGTTTTTGAATTGTATCGGCGGCTACACAAGCTCAAAAAACACCTATTCATATGCAGCAGCTGAGGTTGTTGTCCCACATGTAATTGGTGACTTTAATGGGTTCTTAAATAATTGTACTAGTTGGGAAAGCATAACTTCTGATTGTGAGTTATTTGTGGCCTTTGGCGGGGTACCATTAAAGAACGGACAGATAAGTCAAGGTGGTGTTGGAGCACATGTGCAAAAGAGTGGGCTGCGGTCCGCAGTCAATGCCGGCGTAAAATTTGTTAATATTTCTCCTTTGAGGTCCGACCTATTGTGCCAATTTGAGGGAGAGTGGCTTGCTTTACGACCCTCCACAGATACGGCGCTGATGTTGGGCCTAGCGTATGTTCTTGTAAATGAAGGACTACAAAATCAAGACTTCCTTGATCGCTATACTGTAGGTTTTGAAATCTTTTCCGCCTATTTGTTAGGTGATAGTGATGGGGTGCCTAAAACAGCTGAATGGGCAGCTGAAATTTGTGACTTACCTGCCCAAGACATTCGCGCGCTGGCTCGACGCATGGCTCAAAGCCGTACGATGATTTCGGTGGCATGGGCATTGACGCGGCAAGACCATGGAGAGCAGCCATTTTGGGCTGCTATCACACTGGCTGCGATGCTGGGGCAGATTGGCTTGCCGGGAACTGGCATTGGTTTTGGTTATTCAGCCACTAATAATGTTGGACTCGCTCGGTATCAAATTGACTACGCTTCCTTTCCCCAGGGGCAAAATGCAGTCAAAGACTTTATCCCAGTCGCCCGTTTAACTGATATGCTGGAAAATCCCGGCGATACCTTTTCATATAACGGAAATTTCTATAAATATCCTGATATACGGCTTGTTTGGTGGGCGGGTGGAAATCCATTCCATCACCATCAGGATCTAAACCGTATGCGTCGCGCTTGGGCACGACCAGAAACTATCATCGCCAACGAGTGGTGCTGGAACGCCCTAGCACAACATGCAGACATAGTTTTGCCCTGCACTACGACACTTGAACGCTCTGATATCGCCATGACGCCGAAGGACCCCTATATCGTGGCTATGGATCGTGCAATTAATCCGGTCGGTAAATCTCGTGACGACCACAGCATTTTTTGTGGAATTGCAGCCAAAATGGATGTGGAAGAAAATTTTACGGAAGGTCGCAGCCCACAGGAGTGGCAGCGATGGATTTGGGATGTATCTCGCCAGCAAGCCGCAAAAGTTGGTGTTACTCTGCCTGATTGGGATACTTTTCAGAGATGCGGCTGGATTAAAGTGCCAAAACCCGATCTTCCAATTATTATGATGGAGAAGTTTCGTGCTAATCCCAAAAAACACCCACTTTCAACGCCTAGTGGGAAAATTGAAATTCACTCTGATACTATAGCTAGTTTTAATTACAAGGATTGCCCCGGCCATCCGGTATGGCTAGAGCCCGAGGAATGGCTTGGAAATGCGTCGCCCCTCCAACTTCATATGATATCAAACCAACCGCGCAATAAATTACATAGCCAACTTGATCATGGATCCGTTAGCAAGTCAGATCGTCCCAAGGGAGTAGAGCCTATGACTATGCACCCGAGGGATGCAGCTGCGCGTGGGCTTGAGGCGGGACAAATCGTACGATTGCACAATTCCCGTGGGGCCTGTCGTGCTCAGCTTACGATCAGTGAAACTATCCGTTTTGGCGTAATCCAAATAGCCACTGGAGCTTGGTATCAGCCTGATGGTGATACCTGCCAGCATGGAAATCCAAATGTATTGACGCTTGATAAAGGGACCTCGCAATTGGCACAGGGGCCGATTGCTCATTCATGCCTCGTAGAGGTCCGACCAGAGTAATCTATGCAAGAACCTAACAGAGCAGGAGTTCAATCTAAAATGATTGTCCAATTGGGTGGCTGGTCGGTACACGCTACACCCTATTTCAGCATCGGTAGCCTAACCTCTAACAGCTCCTATCCGGGTGCTGCCAGACGAATGAGAACTCGCATCGGATTACTAGAGCAGCCTAAATCTAGGCGCTCAATAGTTGGCGCCACTCAGTAAGAGCGGCGGTTCGAATGAGCTTGAAATTGTCTCGTGAGTAGAAGTGGCGCTCCTGCAGCCACATACAGCCAACCTAACCCCACACGCAGCCTGTGTAGCGCCTGAAAAAACCAGGCCGTCTCAGCAGGTAAAAAGCATCACA
>Ga0115546_1001670_pt1 | contig 13568 bp, 10 predicted proteins | sample COGITO_mtgs_1004_FD_87186 | JGI IMG/M metagenome (GOLD analysis project Ga0115546, IMG submission 87186) | Pelagic marine microbial communities from North Sea - COGITO_mtgs_100413 | ecosystem: Environmental > Aquatic > Marine > Epipelagic | place: Germany:Helgoland, sampling site Kabeltonne...
CCACCAGTCAGACTGCCAAATTGTTTGGGCGATTGTCAATATATGCAATACCAACTTTGCAAGGCGTGGCAAGTTTAAATAAAGTGCAAACGGCTGTCAAAGATATTCAATCTGAATCAGCGAGCTTGCAAACCAAAGTATTGGGTGCAATGGTTGCATTATTAAATGTGAGCGCTACAGGCTTATATGCACACGCTGCCAGCACATGGGCTTCAAAGGATTTCGGCATGTCGGGCATTGCTGATGTCATTGGTGATTGGCACTTACCAGCGGCTATTGCTTTAACGTCCTTGAGCGATATTTTGCAGACCTATAAATACTCACATGTTGTTAATAACGCTACAATTGATGTGGCAACTGCCGCGCCTTAGAGCGTCAATCCCCAAATTACGACGGTGACGCCTAACTTTGTATTCATTTTTACGTAGTGGCTGTTATTTCTAACTATTTTATTGACTAGAACCGATTTTGTAATTATATTTGCATTATAATAATAGTTTTAAGAGGTTTTGCTATGTTAATACACGTTTCTGATCTACGACCGGCAGGGTATGCCTATTTGCGAAAAAAATACGCGCTCGCTGGTATGCCTAATTGGCACAGTTCGTCGATTTCCAATACAGGCCATCAAAATTTAAAAATTCACAACGGGGTTGTTGAAGAGGTTTTTAGAACCCAATACTGGCCAGGTGAGAAGGATGGCGATCATCTTGAGTTCGCGTTGAAATATGACGGGGTGAATCTGGGCTTACTGGCTCAAATCTTCAAAAAAGTTTCTCAGAATACGCTCACAGAGTATATTAAATCCAAACCGACTGGAAAGTATGCTCGAAGAATTTGGTTCTTCTATGAGTTTTTGACCGAAAAAAAATTGCCTGTTGATGATTTAAGTTCTGGTAACTATGTAGATGCATTAAAAGTCGAGGATTATTACACTGTGCCCAGCGGTGAAAAATCTTCACGCCACCGCATCGTAAACAATCTTCTTGGTCCCAAATTTTTTTGTCCTGTAGTCAGAAAGACCGATAAACTTTCCAGACTGGATTCATCTGACCTGCGTCAAATGTGTGAGGAAATCGTCACATCTTATCCGCCAGAACTACTTCGCCGGGCGTTAAGCTACCTCTACAATAAGGAAACCAAGTCATCTTTTGCAATTGAACACATCAAGCCTAACGCTTCTCGAACTGAAAAATTTGTCGCATCACTCGAACTTGCCGAAAAGGAAGACTTCTGTGAAAAAGAAGGGTTGATAGAGCTTCAGAACCTTATCGTCGATTTACGTTTCAAAGACAGTGACTATCGTGTGAGCCAAAATTACATTGGCCAGACCGTTGCTTATCAAAAGGAGATCATACATTACATTTGTCCAAAACCAGATGACTTGGCTGGCTTGATGGAGGGGCTGATCGATGCTCATAAACGAATGAAAGCGGCAAATATATCGCCGGTCATTCATGCGGCGATTATCGCCTATGGCTTTGTGTTTTTGCATCCATTTGAAGATGGGAATGGGCGAATCCATCGGTTTTTGATACACAACATCCTTTCGCTGCAAAAACTAATGCCTCACGGATTGATGTTCCCGGTTTCAGCTGTCATGCTCAAAAATCCGGCCGACTATGACGCCTCACTGGAAGCGTTCTCCAAGCCCTTGTTACAACTCATCGATTATCGATTGGATGAGATGGGTCAAATGATTGTCGAGAACGATACCGCAGGCTGGTATCAATATATGGATATGACTGTGCAATCAGAAGCCTTGTACGAGTTTGTAATCAAAACAATTGACGAAGATCTTACGGACGAGCTCAGCTTTCTGATGAGTTATGATATTACAAAGAAGGCGGTACAGAACATCATTGATATGCCGGACCGTCTGATCGATTTGTTCATACAGCTATGCTTGCAAAATAGTGGTAGCCTTTCGGTCAGGAAGAGATCCGCTCACTTCGACTTCCTGACCGATGAAGAACAATCGGCCATGGAGCAAGCAGTAAGAGACGGCTATTTCCATGCGGCCTTAGTGCCAACTCCCATAACTTAACGCTGTCGCTTTCCCTCTGAATATTCTATAAATCAAAATGGTGTAACCAATTAAAATTGGCAGCACCACGATTGCACCATACAAAATAATTAATAATGATTCAGGGGCGCTGGCGGCTTCAAAAATAGTCAGTTTATTAGGCACTATGTATGGGAAAAAGCTGTAGGCTAAACCATGAAAGCATAATATAAATATACCGATTACAATTGAAAATGGTAGCCAATTCAAACTATCATCAGCTTTTGGTAAGCGCCGCAATAGTAACTCGAGACTTAAAATCATCATACCTGTAAAAAGTGGGATGGGCAGTAGCATCAGCACATGAGGAAAACTAAACCATTTTGTAAAAATTCGCGGGCTGACGAATGGCGTGGTAATTGACACCAGTACAATTCCTAAACTGGTAATCCACAGTGCAGTTTTTGCCCAGAATACTGCTTTTTTCTGTAATTCGTCGGTGGTTTTCATAATAAGCCAGCAAGCGCCAATAAGTGTGTAGCCAGCCGCAACACAACAGCCAACTAATAAAGAAAAAGCAGTCCCAGTAAGGCTGTGGGGAAAACCGAGAATGTAAGAACCTAACATATAGCCTTGCGATACAGAGGCTATGATTGAACCGGCAAAAAAGGCTTTATTCCAGGCAATCTTGTGTTGCACACGGGCTTTGGCGCGAAAATCAAAAGCAACCCCTCTCATAATCAGGCCGAAAATCATGACAGTAACTGGTAAATATAAATTGGTTAAAATAATGCCATGAGCTGCGGGGAAGGCTACAAGTAGTAAACCAACACCAAGCACGAGCCATGTTTCATTCGCATCCCAAAAAGGGCCAATCGAACCAATCATAATATCTTTTTGATGTTCATCTGCGCCCAAAAGCAATATGCCGACACCAAGATCATAGCCATCAAGAATGGCGTAGATCAGCATAGACAAACCCATGAGCCCCATAAAGGTGATTGGTAGCCAAACTGCTGGATCAGTTAATATCATCGCTGCGATGCCTCTAGCGGTTTAGCATCTATATTATCAGCCATATAGAATAAGGTTGATACGAATGCTATGAGTAAAAAGCCATAGACAGCCAGGTATCCCGTAAGAGTCGAAGCCATAATTGCAGCACTATGGTCTGCCACTGCATCCTCTACCTTAAGTACGCCATACACTAGCCAGGGTTGACGACCAATCTCAGTCACATACCAGCCCGCAATTGTAGCGACCCAGCCAGAAAAGGTCATAGGCACTAATACCCATAACAACGGTCTGGGTAGAGGTTTTTTACGAAGCACATGCCATGCGCCAATCCAAGATACCAATAGCATGAGCATGCCCATGCCCACCATAATTCTAAAGGCGAAAAACACAGGTGCAACCGGTGGGTGTTCGCCTTTAAAATCATTTAACCCGGGCAGCTCGCCGTCTGCTGAATGAGTTAATATGAGGCTTGCCACATTAGGGACTTCAATTGCATAGTGATTAGTGCGAGCTTGTTCATCTGGTATAGCAAACAATACCAAAGGTACATTGCCCTGTGTTTCCCAATTGGCTTCCATGGCGGCAACTTTGGCTGGTTGATGTTCTAAGGTATTGAGCCCATGTAAGTCTCCCATCAATATTTGCAATGGAATCAACACAGCTGCGATACATAAACCAGTGCGCGAACCAAGTGCAATTAACGGTGATTTCCGACCTTTTAAAGCTTGAAATGCAGATATTCCGGCAATAAAAAAAGCGGCGGTCAAACCAGAAGCTAGTAGCATATGACTTAAACGATAGGGCATGGATGGATTAAAAATAATGTCGAACCAACTGACGGCATGGGCTTGGCCATCAATCATTTCAAATCCCTGCGGGGTGTGCATCCAAGAATTTAACACTAAAATCCAAAAGGCAGATAAGCTGGTGCCTGCCGCCACTAAGAATGTTGCTAATGTATGCACCCAAGGTTTTACAAGCTTAAAACCAAATAACATAATAGCTAAAAAGCTTGCTTCAAGAAAAAAGGCGGTGAGCACTTCGTATGCCAATAGCGGGCCAGCGATATTACCCACGGATTCCATAAATCCGGGCCAGTTTGTACCAAACTGAAAGGACATAGTCACCCCTGAAACGACGCCAAGCGCGAAACAAAGCGCAAATATTTTTGTCCAAAAGAAAAAAAGTTTTAACCAGTTTTCGTCTTTCGTTTGATGAAAACGTACTTTAAAAAAGAATAAGATCCAACCAAGAGCGATAGTAATTGTTGGAAAAAGAATATGAAAACTAATATTGGCTGCAAACTGTATTCGAGCAAGAACGAATGGATCGAGAGAGGACATGGCTTCACCTTATGGTTAGTCATTAACCCTATTAGTGTACCAGAAGGATAGCAAATACATGTGAATAGTGCGTGAAATTTAAACACGACTTTCATAATCTTTAAATAATTATGGACTGTATTTTTCGAGTAATAATTGTTGGGCGCAGCGCTGCGGAGTTTTATTTTGAATAAGTGTATAATCACCATTGCTGTCCATGGCCCAAGCATCTGAATTATCAGACAGGAACACGCCAAGTCCTTCGTCCTTTATACGCTGAGCCATCGCAAGGTCTAAGATGGGAAAACAAGCTTCAATACGTCTATGAAGGCTTCGCTCCATAAGGTCCGCGCTGGAAAGATAAGTTTTTGGTTGTTTGTCATTGGCAAAATAATACACTCGAGTATGCTCTAAAAATCGACCAACAATAGAGATCACTCGAATGTGATCTGAGATGCCCGGTAACTGAGGCCGTAAGCAGCAAATGCCTCGAATAATTAAATCAATTTTTACACCAGCTTGAGATGCTTTATAAAGTGCTAAGATAAGTTGCGGGTCTGTCAGTGCATTGACTTTAATAATAATATGACCCGATCGGCCACTTTTAACATGGTCAATTTCTTTTTGAATAAATTGTATAAGCTTCGGTAGTAAGGTAAAAGGTGCTGTGATTAATCGGCGTAATCGTAATTGAGCGCACAGACCAGTGAGCGCTTGAAAGGTTTGGTTAATATCAATACCAATATCGTTTGATGCGGTCATATAACTAAAGTCAGTGTATTGCTTGGCATTTTTAGGGTGATAATTACCTGTGCCTAAATGAGAGTAGCGCTTGATAACGCCACACTCTCGCCGTAAAATCAGGGTCAGTTTAGCATGGGTTTTATAGCCGACTACACCATAGCAGACACTGGCTCCTGCCTGCTGCAGGCGGTGAGCATGTGCTAAGTTTTCTTCTTCATCAAATCGAGCTCGTAGCTCAATGACCACTGTGACTTCCTTACCATTTTTAGCGGCAAGCTCAAGGGCTGCTAGTATCTCTGACTCTCGACCCACCCTGTATAAGGTCTGTTTTATGGCGAGAACCGCTGGATCTAATGCTGCTTGACGAATAAAATTAATCACTATTTCAAAGGATTGGTAAGGATGATGCAAAAGTAGATCTTGTTGCTGCAAATATTGGAAAATACACTCTTGTTGTAATAAAGCCTTAGGTGTACTTGGTTGTATTGCCGGGTATATAAGATGAGGAATTTGGAGCTCGGTCACTGGAAACAGGCGAGCTAGATTGACCATGCCGTTGACCTGATACAAGTCATTGCTGGTGAGATTAAACTGTTTGAGTAAAAATTCAATAATCTGGTTTGGACAATTGTCTGCCACTTCTAAACGCACAGCGTCACCAAATCGTCGACTGGAAAGTTCACCTTGCAATGTAATGGCTAAATCATCCATTTCTTCTTCATCTAAATATAAATCTGCATTGCGAGTCACTCTAAATTGATAGCAGCCAAGAATAGTCATGCCGGGAAACAAATCCTGTGCAAATGCATGAATTAGCGAGGAAAGAAACACATATTGGATTTTTGGGGGAATCTTGTCTTGTTGGTCTGTAAATTCGGCCGGTAGTTGGATAAGTCTTGGGAGTGATCTGGGCGCGGGAACAAGTGCTAGTCGCCCATCTCGGCCAAAAGCATCTGTACCTGCAATATGGATCATAAAATTAAGTTTTTTATTGGCAATTTTAGGAAATGGATGAGAAGGATCAAGCGCAATAGGGCTAAGTACCGGCAGTACTTGTCGTCTAAAGTAGTATTTTGCCCATTCAATCTGTGGATCAGACAAAGCTGCGCGCTTGAGAAATTCGATATTTTCAGCGGCTAACGCAGGTAACAGCATTTGGTTTAGCACCTGGTATTGTAGCTCTACGGCTGCACGACACATTTCACTGAGCTGTTTGAGGGCTATTGATGGTGCTAAACCATCTGGACCAGCTGATTTTAGTTTTCGTTTAATGCGCTGTTTCAAGCCAGCAACTCGTATTTCAAAAAACTCATCAAGATTATTTGAAAAGATCAGTAAGAACTTTAATCGCTCAAGTAAAGGATGATGAGACATCATTGACTGTTGGAGCACTCTAATATGAAACTGTAAATGTGTTATTTCTCGGTTGAGAAAATGCTCGGGCTGATTGAGCTTGTTCTCGAGACTACTAGAATTCATAAAACTTGAGTCCACAAAGCAAGGGATTGCTTTAAATATAACTCAAAACTAAGACATAAGCCTTGCGACATCTAAAGCACTATAAGTAAGAATAGCATTGGCGCCCGCACGTTTGAAGGCAATCATAGTTTCAAGTATTGCAGATTCTGGTAATAAGTTTTGTGAAATAGCATTTTGCAGCATGGCATATTCACCGCTGACTTGGTAGACAAAAACTGGGATTGAGCTATTTTGTGTGACTCGCCAAAGAATATCTAAATAAGGCATACCAGGTTTAACCATAAGAATGTCTGCGCCTTCTTGGCAATCAAGAGTAGCCTCGAGCAAGGCTTCGGTGCCATTTGCAGGGTTTAATTGATAGGTTTTTTTGTCCGCACCTGCAAGTTGGCCGGCAGAGCCAACGGCGTCGCGAAAAGGCCCGTAAAACGTCGAGGCATATTTTGCTGAGTAGGCTAAAATAGCTACATGCGTAAAACCGTTTTTTTCTAAGCGTTCTCGAACAAAGCCTATTCGACCATCCATCATGTCTGATGGTGCCACAATATCGGCGCCTGCTTGCGCGTGTGATAAAGCTTGTTTAGCCAGAGCTTCAATGGTGATGTCATTGAGAATCTCATGTTGATCATTCATAATGCCGTCTTGACCGTGAATAGTGTACGGGTCAAGCGCAACATCTGTGATCACACCGAGCTCTGGATAGGCCTGCTTTACACTGGCCACTGCTCTTGGAACAAGACCATTTGAGTTGTACGCTTCTTCTGCCAGATTTGTTTTCATCGCAGGGTCGATATAGGGAAACAGCGCGATGGCTGGTATTTGTGCGTCCACAATGTGTTGACAGTGTTTGACAAGCTCGTCAATAGTGTACCGAAAAGTATTGTGCATGCTCAGAATTGGGGTTTTAGTGCTGGTGCCTTCTTGAACAAAAAGCGGAAGTATGAGATCGCTAGTACTGAGTTTGTGTTCTTGCACAAGGTCTCGCAAAAATGCAGTGCGCCTCAGCCGTCTTGGTCGAACTCGTGGGAATTGACCAAAGGGTAAGGCATAATCGATGCTCATAAAAAACACTCCTGTAGCTAAGAGAAGATCAGTAGTTAATCGTTGGCGACGAGTGAGGCCATGAGGAATATACCATATCACGATGAAAGTTGATTTAACTCAAGGTAATATTGCTTTACAACTCTTGCGAATGGCTGGGCCAATGAGTATTGGTATTTTTGCCATTATGTCTATGTACTTTGCCGATAGCTATTTTATTGCTCAGCTTGGTGTGCAGCCATTGGCTGCTGTGGGGTTTGTCTATCCTATGATCAGTACCTTATCTGCTATTGGCTTTGGGTTTGGTTCCGCGGCTTCATCATTCATCGCCAGGGCCTATGGTGCTAAAGATCAAGAGCGTCTTGCTTGCTATGCAACACATGCATTAATGGCCTCGCTTTGTCATGCTATTGCATTGAGTGTTTTCGGTCATTTTTTTGCAGATGATTTATTTCGCTTAATGGGCGCGAGTGAAGCAGTTTTAGAACATGTTATGGCCTATGCTAGGGTTTGGTTTTATGGTTGTTTTCTGATTATTATTCCGATGGTGGGCAATTCCATTATTAGAGCAACAGGCAATACCCGCTTACCAGGCACTGTGATGGTACTGAGCGCCATGACTAATATTGGGCTTGATCCCATATTTATCTTTGGATGGGGGCCAATACCAGAGTTTGGTATTCAAGGCGCGGCTATTGCGAGCGTGGGCTCCTACGCTGTGGCGTTTATTTTTATTGTCTACAAGCTGATTGTGTCTTTGGACATGTTGCGATTTTCATTTATTCGTCGGCAAAGTCTAAAGGTTTGGCGCGATCTTATGTCGATTGCTTATCCTGCGATAATGACCAACTTTACTGTGCCGATTTCAGTGGGGATTACTACTGCATTTGTCGCGGCCTATGGCGACGAAGCGGTCGCAGGTTTTGGCATTGCTAGTCGTATCGAGTCTTTTATTTTAGTGCCTATGTTTGGTTTAGCCTCTGTTATGGGGCCTTTTACTGGGCAAAATCTAGGCGCAGGCCGGGTCGATCGAATGCAATCTGCATTTCGATGGAGTGCTAAGGCAATGATTGGCTATAGCCTCGTGTGCACACTCTTGGTGTATTTGTTCGGTTATGCGTTGATAGGTTTGTTCGACACCACCGATGCAGTTGAGCAGCAAAGCTTTTTATATTTAAGTTTAGTGCTTTGGGCGAGTGGTTTTTCGGGGATAGTGGTCAGCACCAACTCGTGCGCCAATGCGGTAGGCCGGCCAATGATTGCCGTGGTCATCAACATTGGCCGATTTTTTTGCGCTTATTTGCCGTTATTGTATGTTTTAAATTGGTTGTTTGGATTGCACGGTGTTTACCTGTCGATTTCATTAAGTTCTTGTTTAATGGCATTGGTGGCATTGTATTTAAGGCGGTATTTAGTCGCCAACCCTAAATAACGACACTAATGACTCAGTTGGATTTGAAAAAATAGGATCAATTGGCTGCTTTTAAACGTTCCAAAAATGAGTCAACATACTTTTCGGGAATGTGTTGCTGTTCTAATTGAGGGCCTGATATCCCCTGACCATCGTTTAACTCCAGGATATAATGTTGATCATGATCATCAACTATGACATCTGCACCAAACTGATTTAACTCAAGAAGATCGGCGGCATGAAAAAGATCTTTTTGAATGGCTTCAGAGCAGTCCGTTAACGGCGATACATGCAAAGCGCCTTCAGTGCCGTGGGTATTTGAAACTAAGCTACCATTACGCTGAACATGCAAACCACCAAAAACATGACAATCACCTTTCTGGTCGCGCCCAACAACCACTCGTTGATGCGCAGATATGTTTTTACTTTTGTCAGCCCCTGCGAAGGCAGTGGGTTTTACATAAGCCTGAAGTACAAATGGAGAAAACGCATTTGTTGTCAGGTCATTTTTAAGCGTCCCGACATCGCATTTTTTATAAAAAGTGATTCCTTTACCCCAAGTGCCATGGTCAGCTTTTATTAAATAACTTGGGTTGTTGTTGGTATCAAATGCCTTGGTTTTTTGAAATTCATCAATTTTAATCAAAGCATGATTTATATTAAGCAGTGCCTGAGGCGTTTGAAAGCTAAATGATAAGGGGATGCTGACCGCTCCATTAAGTGCATGGTGAGTGCTAATTTTTGAACTACATAAAGCGGTACTTTTCGCTGTGTTGTCTGAATAAATATTTAATTGTTCGAGCTCACTGATAAGTTGTTGACCTTTTGACTCAGTTTCGCCACCGTCCCAAGTGCGTTGAATCACCCCATGAGTGGTCGCTAGGTCAACTTTTGGGAAATCATGATCGCCTGTTAAGACAGGATTTTTTTGATCAGTGTGATCTACTGATATGTCTTTAATTTTGACTTGTTTCAAGTGAGCACCACGCATATCGCAGAAATACTGTATCAGGGCGCATGAACGATTGCCGGTTGTTTTCAAATTTTTTAGATTTACTTTGTTGCGGGTGTTATTGATTGCCGGCTCAGTTGTATCACTTTTTTTGTCGTTGGCACTTGCCAAACTGTATGCGCCTTTTTCTTGAGTGAGTAATAGTACGTTCATTTAAAGCTGCCTGTAGGTTACACTTTTTTTGCGGATTCAAAATTTTTGACTATTGTATAAATTCCAAAGCAAATTAAGTGTTTTTCGCTTATTTAGAGCTCATAATAATGCAATATTTTATATGCATAGATTGCTGAAGGTCAAATTTTTTGCAGGAAAAATGGTCAACATAACATAAATAGGTGAGTCTTGGAACTAGTCAAAGTAGAAAGGACACTATTTAAAGTGTTACAGAACTAAAGGTGTTAAAAATGAATCCAGTGGCTATCCTCAAACAACCACTGTAGGTTGGTACATTATCTTGAAATCCCAGGCATTTGCCCAGCTTTGAGCCGAGCTGTGTAATCTTGTAGCAGCCCTTGAAGCTTGGGGGCTAAGAACAATAAGCCTATAATATTTGGGAAGGCGAGCACTAAAATCATGATTTCTGAAAAAGTGATCGCGTTATTGAGTCCTACTAAGGGCGCAAAAGCCGCAAAGCTAATAAAGATCAGCTTAAAAGGCATTACAGCTTTTGGTCCACCAAGAAACTCAGCAGCTCGCTCGCCATAGTAACTCCAAGAAATGAGCGTTGAAAAAGCAAACACAACAACAGCTATTGTCAACATATATGGCATTAATGGATGAACAGTGCCAAAAGCATAGGCTGTAATCGCAATGCCGCCCTCAGAAGCGTTAACATGAGCATTAGTGATTAAAATAGCAAGTGCAGTCATAGTGCAGACCACCAATGTATCGATAAACGGCTCTAGCATAGCAACCAAACCCTCGCGCACGGGCTCGTTAGTTTTCGCAGCAGCATGGGCAATAGCGGAAGAACCAAGGCCAGCTTCGTTGGAAAATGCAGCTCGCTTAATACCAGCAATCATCACGCCCACGACGCCACCTAGGCCAGCTTCTGGTGAAAACGCTTGGGTAAAAATTTTGATAAACATATCAGGAATGAGGGTGTAGTTTGAAACAACTATAAACAGGCACACTACGCAATAAAAGATACACATGGCAGGCACAAGCTTGCTGGTGAGGCTGCCAATTCGTTGGATGCCACCAATAATAACCGCGCCACAAAGTACTGCAATGCAAACACCATACGCCAGTGGGTAGGTGTCAAAAAAGCTGACTTGGCTAGCCACTAATTGATAGCTTTGGTTGGACTGAAATAAATTACCACCACCCAAGGAGCCAAGAATAATGCAACAGGCAAAGATGACAGATAATACTTTGCCCAGGGTGCCTAGGGCTGACTTGGCACCAAAACGTTCAGCAAATCCTGCCTTAAGATAGACCATAGGCCCACCAAGAACATGGCCTTTTGCGTCGACCTGACGATAAAGTACTCCAAAAGAGCATTCAACAAACTTCATGGACATGCCAAAAAATGCCATAACCCACATCCAGAATACGGCGCCAGCACCGCCAAGGGTCATGGCAACTGCCACCCCTGCAATATTTCCGAGCCCAACAGTTGCAGAAAGTGCAGAAGCCAGCGCTTGAAAGGAGGTAATTTCGCCTTTGTCGTTTTTATCGTCGTATTTACCACTTACCACTTGGATAGCATGGCCAAAAAGTCGTAAATTGACGAATTTAAAATACAAGGAAAAGCCAACGCAGCCAATAATCAGCACTAAAACAATGAGTGGAATAGTGTGCATTTTACCTTCTTCGTCTGGCACGATAATCGGCACGGGCAAAAAGACAGCAGGTTCTAAAACTGTATTCATCTGCACAAAGACTTTATCGATGGTGTTCTCAAAGGTCTTAAAGATGGACTGAGTTTCAACTGGTTCTGGAGCTGATCCGGGTGCAGCGTAACCTGGTGTGATCAAGCAAAATTGCATTAAAAGCGCTGCTAGCAACCAACACCAACCTCTTTTTTGTTGTAATAGCATCTGAAAAGATGTGTGCATAATGAATCCTTGTTCTTGTTTGAATAGCATAAAAAACCTGTAAAAACTAAGCGAAGTTTAGAATAAAAATGAGTATTTATTCTCTTTATAGGGCAGAATAGAGCGTTTTTACAACGATGCTGTCCAATTTTAAGTGCTGATGAACTTTTGCACTGAAAAGGGTAGACGCAACAGACTTTCGATACAATGATGCCTAAAAGGCAGCATATTATGAAGACTTAGCGCACGGAGGAGGTGTGTATGAAAGTGCAAGTTGTCTATGCTCAAGTGTTTAACCAGAAAGTGATGAATTTACAAGTGCCGGAGGGCACAACGCTCTCTTTCGCCATTCAAAAGTCGGGCATTTTAGAGTGTTGTCCAGAAATTAATCAACATACTCAAGTGGTTGGCGTTTATGGTGAGGTGATTTATGACCCTGATTGTTACATTCTTGATGAGGGTGATCGAGTGGAAATTTATCGGCCCTTAAAGATTGATCCTAAGGAAGCCCGGCGTCAAAGAGCGTTAGATGCATCAAAAGCAGGCATGTAAAGGATGATGACTGTATTGTCTTTTTGTCCAGTACAGTGCTGGAAAAAACAATTGATCCCGAGTACAATCATGGCGCGGTGGAGGTTTCCACAGGGTTGCTCTAATAAAGTCAAGACAAACAGAGTACACTCCGGTCTAATGTAATTCATTTCAACTTATATCATTATCATGGAGAATAAAATGCAACGTACTTTATCAATTCTTAAGCCTGATGCAGTGAGCAAAAACCTTATTGGCAAAATTAATGGTCGTTTTGAAGAGTCTGGGCTGCAAGTGGTTGCTGCTAGAATGATGCAGCTCTCTGAAGCTCAAGCTGGTGGGTTTTATGCTGAGCATAAAGAGCGACCTTTCTATAAAGATCTCGTCAGCTTTATGACTTCTGGTCCAGTATTAGTGCAAGTGCTTGAAGGTGAGAACGCTGTCGCCATGAACCGTGATCTAATGGGCGCAACTAACCCGAAGGCAGCAGCTGCAGGCACGATTCGAGCCGATTTTGCAGACTCAATTGATGAAAACGCAGTGCATGGCTCAGATTCTGAAACGTCTGCCGCTCGGGAAATTAGTTACTTTTTCTCAGCTTTAGAAGTATGTCCACGACTTCGATAGTGGTAATATGCAGCTTGCTGAACACGCACGAGTAGATATGTATGCAGACAAAAACCAACCTCCTAGGGTTATCCCGCACAGGCTTAGATGCTTTTTTTCAGTCAATTGGTGAGAAGAAGTTTCGGACTAAGCAGCTTATGCAGTGGGTTTATCAACGGCAAGTGGTTGATTTTGATGCAATGACTGATCTATCAGTGCAGCTGCGTGAAAAACTAAAAACGACAGCCAGTCTTGCAATGCCAATAGTTGTCCATAAAGAATTTTCTACTGATGGCACGCGTAAATTTGTGCTTGAGTTGGACAGTGGCAACCGAGTAGAAGCAGTGTTTATTCCTGAAGGTCA
>Ga0115546_1001689_pt1 | contig 13466 bp, 8 predicted proteins | sample COGITO_mtgs_1004_FD_87186 | JGI IMG/M metagenome (GOLD analysis project Ga0115546, IMG submission 87186) | Pelagic marine microbial communities from North Sea - COGITO_mtgs_100413 | ecosystem: Environmental > Aquatic > Marine > Epipelagic | place: Germany:Helgoland, sampling site Kabeltonne...
CTGCCGATTATGGACATTATGGTCCATTGTTTATACGTATGGCTTGGCATAGTGCAGGCACGTATCGTATTTCGGATGGACGTGGTGGTGCAGGAACAGGTAATCAACGTTTTGCTCCAATTAATAGCTGGCCAGATAATGGTAATTTGGACAAAGCCCGTTTTTTACTTTGGCCTGTTAAACAAAAATATGGTAACAAAATTTCATGGGCAGATTTAATGATTTTAGCTGGTAACTGTGCATTAGAATCTATGGGTTTTAAAACTTTTGGATTTGCTGGCGGTCGTGAAGATATTTGGGAACCCGAACAAGATATTAACTGGGGTAATGAAACAGAATGGTTAGGAGATAAACGCTATAAGGGTGATAGAGAATTAGATAATCCTTTAGCGGCAGTACCAATGGGATTGATTTATGTGAATCCGCAAGGGCCTAATGGAAATCCTGACCCGTTAGCCTCGGCTATAGACATTAAAGAAACTTTTGCCCGCATGGCTATGAATGATGAAGAAACAGTAGCGTTGGTAGCAGGTGGTCATACTTTTGGTAAAGCACATGGTGCCGCAAGTGATAGCCATGTAGGTGTAGAACCCGAAGGAGCAATTATTGAAGCACAGGGTATGGGTTGGCAAAATAGTTTTGGTAAGGGGCATGGTTCCGATACCATTACCAGCGGCATAGAAGGTGCCTGGAAACCAAATCCTACCACTTGGGATAATGGTTATTTTGATACCCTATTTAAATACGATTGGAAATTAACCAAAAGTCCTTCCGGTGCACATCAATGGACACCTACCGATGAAAGTGCTGCCACCGCTGTAGTAGACGCACACGATGCTAAAAAGTTTCATGCGCCTATGATGACTACTGCGGATATGGCTTTGAAGCTATCCCCTATTTATGCACCTATCTCAAAACGTTTCCATGAAAATTTTGACCAGTTTGCCGATACTTTTGCACGAGCTTGGTTTAAACTAACGCATCGTGATATGGGACCAATTGCTCGTTATTTAGGCTCAGAAGTTCCTAAAGAAACATTGATTTGGCAAGACCCTGTTCCTGTTGCAAAAAATGAATTAAACGATAACGACATTACAACTTTAAAAAGTAAAATTTTATCAAGCGGACTTTCGGTTGCTCAATTAGTTTCTACAGCCTGGGCTTCAGCTTCTACATTCCGTGGTTCAGATAAACGCGGCGGTGCCAACGGTGCTCGCATTCGTTTGGAGCCTCAAATCAATTGGGAAGCTAACAATCCAACACAATTAAAAACAGTATTGGCTAATTACGAAAAAATACAGAAGGAATTTGGCAAAAATGTTTCTATGGCAGATTTGATTGTATTGGGAGGATGTGCTGCCGTTGAAAAAGCTATAATAAATGCAGGGCTAACTGTTTCTGTTCCGTTTACTCCAGGCAGAGGCGATGCAACTTTAGAGCATACCGATATAGCATCGTTCGCTGTATTAGAACCCAAGGCAGATGGGTTTAGAAATTATAAAAATGCTAATTGTGTTTCTGTTACCGAAGAAATGTTGGTGGACAAAGCTCAACAACTAACTTTAACCGCACCTGAAATGACGGCATTAGTTGGAGGTATGAGAGTGTTGAATGCAAACTTTGACGGGTCTAAGTATGGTTTATTTACCAACGCTTCCGAAACACTTAGCAATGATTTCTTTGTGAATTTATTAGACTTAGGAACCATATGGAAAGCTACAAACGATAAAGGAGAAATTTTTGTAGGGTCAAATCGTATTGCGGGAGAACCTAAATGGACAGCCACAAGAGCCGACCTTATCTTTGGTTCAAATTCCGAATTACGTGCCATTGCAGAAGTATATGCTTCTAACGACTCTAAAGAAAAATTTATAAAAGACTTTGTTGCAGCATGGAAAAAGGTAATGAATTTGGATAGATTTTAATATGCTCTTTATCTACAATAAATTTTAGAAGGAAGGCTAACACATTTTGCAAGCACATTTAAAAACTGTATACGCTAACGCACTAACCAAAGTTTTTAAAAGAGCTTGCAAAGCCGGCCCAAAAGTAAAATTGAATTAAAAAAACTCCAACGCTTTAAAAAAATAAAAAACAACCAACATACAGCCGACACAAATGCAGGCCGACAAGGACGACAACGCAAAAAGAGAAAATGACTACCGCTAATAACTAAGGCTTCGTTGGGTTGGAACGACCAACAATGAAGATAGTGTTGAATTAGCCCTTATAATGAGCCTCCATCAGGATTTTGGGAACCTTTTGAAATACAATAAGGACTACACATTCAAGGCACAGACAAATCTTGAAATAGAAACCCACGCTATATATGGCTACGTGGGGTATGCATAGTTAAAAATAGTCTGTAATTTTTTGTAAAATCAACTGCCTGTGCACTGCCAGAAACAGGTCTAAAAGCATATATTTGTGTTCGTAAAACACTGGTGTGTAACAAAAAAAAGACCCCTACATTTACGTAGAGGTCTTTACTATCAGCGCCCTAACCTGGACTCGAACCAGGGACCCTTTGATTAACAGTCAAATGCTCTAACCAGCTGAGCTATTAAGGCTTGATTGCTCCCTTTCAAAAGCGAGTGCAAAAATAGATTAATCCTTGAATTTCAAAATATATTTTTCAATTATTTTGAAATAATATTACAGCTACCCAATTTGCTCACTTTAGCCGTTATTTTTTTATTGATCTCTATGAAAACTGCAGGAGTTGCAGCACCTGCCAGTAAGATATTGCCCGCTCTAAACGGCTGATTATACTTAACCGCCAATCTCGAAGCATTACATACCGACAAATAAGGATTATCAAGAATGGCATTACTTCGATCTTGTTCTCTTACCTCCGTATCAAACATAAGAGCCATATCTAGATCATTTAACGAGGCTGGTAATGGTTGCCAAGCGCCCACTACAAAAGCAGACGAAGAACAGTTGTCTGCTATAACGTCTTCTAAGGAGAATTTAAAATTTTCGTATCGCGAATCTATTATTTCTATGGCAGGTGCACACCCTTGAATATACTCCGGTATTTCGTCAAGGGATATTTCTCTATCCAAATCTTTTTTTAACAAAAAGGCTATTTCAGGCTCTGCCCGAGGGTGGATAAAAGCACTTAAGTCCATTTCTGATCCACTTTTATACCACATAGCGTCTGTCAGTCTACCCCATATCATATCATGAACACCCATTTGCTCCATTTTGGCAAACGAAGTAAATCCTAGTTTCAAACCTACAAATTTTTCGCCTCGCGCATAGCGTTCTTCCAATGATAACCGCTGAATCTCATAGGCTTGTTCTTCCGAAATATTCTTGCTTTGGCTAATTTGTACGATTGCTTTTGCATTTTTAGCAGCAAGATCTAATTGTATTGCTATTTCATTTAGGATCATGAGCGCGAAGGTAAATATAGAAATGTGTATTAGTTGAATATATCCCAAGTAATGATTAGGAAATTGAAAAAACTACTTTTGTCCCATGAGTTTATTAGTGATAGGAAGCGTGGCTTTTGATGCCATCGAGACACCATTTGGCAAGACAGATAAAATAATTGGTGGTGCTGCCACCTATATTTCACTAAGCAGTAGCTATTTTACCCATAATGTAAATCTAGTGGCTGTAGTCGGCGGAGATTTCCCAAAGGAAGATATCACCTTGTTAGAAAAACATGGCGTCAATACAGAGGGTTTACAAATCAAAGAAAATGAGAAGTCATTTTTTTGGAGCGGCAAATACCATAATGATATGAATAGTCGAGACACTTTGGTTACTGAATTAAATGTATTGGGTGATTTTGATCCAATTATACCTGCCACCTACCAAGGCAGTGACTATGTAATGCTAGGTAATCTTTCGCCAGAAGTGCAACGTACCGTTATTGAGCGAATGGAAACCAAGCCAAAACTAATCGCAATGGACACCATGAACTTTTGGATGGATATTGCTCGCGAAGAATTGGATAAGACCATAGCCCTTGTTGACGTACTTATTATCAATGATGAAGAAGCTCGTCAATTAAGTGGTGAATATGCACTTAAAACCGCTGCTAAAAAAATAATGGCTATGGGTCCAAAGTTCCTTATTATCAAAAAAGGGGAGCATGGTGCACTCTTGTTTGGTGAAGACAAGATCTACTACTGTCCTGCTTTACCTTTAGAATCCGTATTTGATCCAACAGGAGCCGGTGACACTTTTGCCGGTGGATTTATTGGTCACCTCGCTGCTTCAGATGACATTTCGTTTGCCAACATGAAACGAGCGGTAATATATGGTAGTGCCATGGCTAGTTTCTGTGTAGAAAAATTTGGAACCGAACGAATCATAAACTTGAGTACCGAAGAAGTAAATACCCGCGTTCAAGAGTTTATTGATTTAAGCCAAGTCGAAATTAGTTTGGCATAAAGACGTTTAATCTTCTCACTCTAACTTCTCCCTGAGTCTTGATAGACAAGCATAGGGCTTCCCGTTTATTTATTTATTTTTGAAAAATAATGGATAGCACTCATCAATTGCTATCCTAACGCTATTCATATTGGAAAATTCAATTTTAAAAACCAAAATCTGGAAACAGAAATCAGCTCCTGATCAAGCACTAGTAGATGTGCTTACCCAAGAGCTAAATGCACCTGAAATAATCGCTTCAATGTTGGTACAGCGAGGCATTGATTCGTCAGATAAGGTCAAAAAATTCTTCAATCCTAGAATTGGTGACATGCACGATCCTTTCTTGATGAGAGATATGGATAAGGCTATTGAGCGAATTCAAACTGCACAACAACAGAAAGAAGGCGTTTTAATCTTTGGGGATTACGATGTAGATGGGACCACTTCCGTAGCCTTGGCTTATTCTTTTTTTAAAGATAAATTTGATAAAATAGATTACTACATCCCAGACCGCTACAAGGAAGGTTATGGCATTAGCAATGACGGCATCGACTATGCTAAGGCAAATGGCTTAAGCTTAATCATAGCATTAGATTGCGGTATTCGTTCTATTGAAAAAATAGATTATGCGACTAGTTTGGGGATAGACTTCATCATCTGTGACCATCACCTGCCCGGTGCAGAGATTCCAAAAGCGGTTGCGGTTTTAGATCCTAAGCGAAGTGATTGTGAATATCCGTTCAAAGAATTGGCAGGATGCGGCATCGGATTGAAACTAGCTCAAGCCTATAGTCAAGTGAATGACTTGGATGAACGCGAATATTTACAGTACCTAGATTATGCCACACTTAGTATTGCGAGTGACATAGTTCCGATTGTGGACGAAAATAGAATCATCGCCCATTTTGGTCTGAAAATAATAAATCAACAACCTCGACTTGGATTGCGCAAACTCAAAGAAATATCAATCAACAAAGACGAACTCACTATCGGAGATTTAGTATTTTATATAGGACCTCGTATAAATGCTGCTGGACGCATGGACGATGCTAAAAGTGCTGTTAAAATGCTCATAGCTTCAGACGAAGCAACGGCCGATCAATACGCTACTGAACTACAAACCCAGAATGCCAGTCGAAAGCTTGTCGATCAAAAAATTACAGCAGATTTTCAGGAAATTATTGCTAAAAACCCAGCATTACTACATCGTAAAACACATGTATTTTATAAGGAAGACTGGCATAAAGGTGTCGTTGGTATTGCTGCGAGTAGAGCTATTGAGCTATACTACCGACCCACTATTATACTTACTAAAAGTGGCGAAGGTATTCTAGCGGGGAGTGCCCGCAGTATAAGCGGTTTTGATGTGCATGCTGCATTGGAAAAATGCAGTGAACATTTAATTCAGTTTGGCGGACATATGTATGCGGCGGGGATGACACTTAAGGCTGAAAATCTTGAGGCATTTCGCGAGGCATTCGAAAAAGTAGGTGAAGAAATATTAGATGAGGAAATGCTCACGCCAAAAGTGTATTATGATGCTCAGCTAGATGTAGACGATGCAGACATGAAATTCTTAAACATTCTGAATAAAATGGCTCCCTTCGGTCCGGGGAATCTGACTCCCGTTTTTTACGCCAAAAACTTAAAAGATGACGGGACGGGCAAAATAATTGGTCAGACACAAGAGCATATTAGATTAAACATTAAGCGCTCTAAATCGGCTATCGCAGCCGTTGGATTTGGTATGGCTGCACAATATACTGACATAAAAAAAGCAGACTCTTTTGAAGCCTGCTTTCAGATTAATGAAAATGTTTTTCGTAATGTATCATCCATTCAACTGATGCTGAAGGATATTAGAATTACCAAGGATGTCTAATATGTTCTCTTTTAGTTAAGTTTATATCATAGGCTACGTAACCCATTAATGCTAAATTAGTTGCTTTACCTAGTCTATCGTCGTTATAAATATTAAGCATGCCAAAATTAGATCGGGCTCCAACGATAAATCTTTTTCCATTTTCACCGATTTTAAAATTAACTCCGATACCGGCAGTGATGCCTACATCTATTTTACGCGGAGTTAAGCCTGCTGCCGTAAACGTATCAGCAGTACCCAAAAAAGGAGCTATAAAATCTGGATTATTATATGTAGTCACACTTAATCCATAGGCGAAATATGGTCCTCCCTCAAGAAAAAAGTACGATTGTGGCTGGCCGACTCTATACGGTATAAGTTGTTTCTTTTTGAACGGAATCATATATTGAATAGTAATTGGAATTTGTACGTATGAACCGCCACCTGGAGTCATAATTGTAAATCCATCTTTATCTATTTGATTGGTTGGATAAGAGAGTGCTCGAGAATCAAAAAGAACATCTCCTTCCATCATCAATCTCTTGTAGATTTGGTACTTGTAACCCAATCCACCTAATATGCCCACTCCTGGCGTGGTACCCTCATATCCTTGTGCTAATGCTAGACCGGCTCCACCCTTTACTTGCAACCATTGTTGAGCATTACTCTGAACTGACATTCCAGCTAAAATAAGCAGATTTAAAAGTATTTTTTTCATCTTTAATATTAATTAATTCGACAAATATAATTGAAAACACATATTTGCTATTCATTAGACATTACTTTTGAACTATAAATGCGTTTACGGGCCGAAAATCTTATAAAACAATACAAAAAACGGAAGGTGGTGAATGATATGTCACTTGAAGTAGAGCAGGGCGAAATTGTTGGTTTACTTGGACCGAATGGTGCAGGAAAAACAACTACTTTTTATATGGTAGTAGGATTAGTAAAACCCGATGCTGGAAGAGTTTTTTTAGATGATGAGGATATAACCGGCAAAGCCATGTACCAACGAGCTCAACGAGGCGTTGGCTACTTGCCACAAGAGGCATCTGTTTTTAGAGATTTAACCGTCGAGGATAACATACGTGCAGTACTGGAAATGACGAACAAAAGCGTGGAAGAACAAAGAGATAAAACAGAATCTCTTATCGCTGAGTTTGGACTAGAGAAAGTGCGAAAAAACTTAGGCAAGGTGCTTAGTGGTGGCGAGCGCAGAAGATGTGAAATAGCTAGAGCCTTGGCTACCGATCCTAAATTTATTTTGCTTGACGAACCCTTTGCAGGTGTAGATCCCATTGCCGTGGAAGACATTCAAGAAATAGTGCAAAAACTGGTTACCAAAAATATTGGCGTACTTATCACCGACCACGATGTACACGCTACGTTAAGTTTGGTAAATAGAGCTTACTTGCTTTTTGAAGGTAGATTACTTAAAAAAGGAAATGCTAAAGAATTAGCTGAAGACGAAATGGTACGTAAAGTATATTTGGGTAAAAACTTTGAATTGCGTTAGGAAATACTAACCAAAAACATTCAGACTACAAAAGCACTCTATTCTAGAAACATTCGTTTCTCAACACCCCTTCCCATTTCCAGGCTTCTTCATGTACTTTTCCATGCCTTGGTTGTTTGGGTTACCGTGTTTTTTGATAAATTTATCTGCTTTACCTTTATACCGTTTCTTACTAGGAGACGCCTTGCTGAGCAACGTATTGATTAGCCCTGCTTGAGCGGTTCCATGCAATCTATCACGAATCCATTGTTGGTTTTCGGGCTTATACCAGAAGAAAAAGCGATGTTGATTTTCTTTGTCTTTTTTCGTTTTGGGAACGTAATACTCTTCTAGTCTATAGGGATGATAACCCGAATAGTAGATAACCGTAGCCACAGTCATAGGTGTGGGTGTAAAGTCTTGTACTTGCTCCAGCTGAAAACCCATTTCTTTAGTTTCTGCAGCTAAGTTTGCCATGTCTTCTTCCTTACACGCAGGGTGACTAGAGATGAAGTAGGGAATAAGTTTTTGATTCAGGTTAAATTTCTGATCTATCTTGTCATACATCTTCTTAAAACTATGAAAATGCTCAAACTTCGGCTTTCTCATTATTTTAAGTGTGTCATCTGAAGTGTGCTCTGGGGCTACTTTTAATCGACCGGAAACATGTCGCGTTTGAAGCTGCTCCATATATTCAAGCATATCTTTTTCATCTCCTTTTTTATTATAGGATTTCGTTAGCAAATCGTAACGAATTCCCGAACCCACAAATGCTTTTTTGATTTTTGGATGAGCATCTATTTTTCTATACAAGTCCGTCATGGGTTTATGACTGGTTTCTAAGTTATCGCAAACCACGGGATGTATGCAACTTGGGGTGTTACACCTATCACAAATAGACTGGTCTTTACCCTTCATCTTATACATATTAGCACTTGGGCCAGCAATATCACTCAAATAGCCTTTAAAATCGGGCATCTCAGTTACTTGCTCAACTTCTTTCATGATAGACTCTTCAGAACGACTAGCAATAAACTTACCTTGATGGGCTGAAATTGTACAAAAACTACATCCACCAAAACATCCTCTATGTGTGTTGATAGAGAACTTAATCATTTCATATGCTGGAATCGGCCCTTTTTTAGCATATTTAGGATGAGGTAATCGTGTATAGGGAAGGTCAAACGCAAAATCTATTTCTGCTTCCGTCATAGTTTCAAAAGGCGGATTAATAATTAGATTTTTATCGTAGGTATTTTGAATGATGCGTTTGGCTTGTACGCTATTACTTTCTTGTTCTACGTGTTTAAAGTTAGACGCAAATGCTTTTTTGTCTTCCAAACAAACTTCATGTGCATTGAGTTCTATGTCCTTCCAATGTTTGTTTTTAGGGATTCCATCTTCTGCTGGCCGCTGGTAAGCAGTTTGCTTTACCATGGTAAGTTGATGGAAAGGCACTCCTTTTTTAAGCAGTTGTAAGATTTCACGCAAAGGTTTTTCACCCATACCGTAAACTACGAGATCCGCTTTACTTGTCTCCAAAATATTAGGCATGAGCTCGTCTTTCCAATAGTCGTAATGCGTAACCCTGCGCAATGACGCTTCAATACCTCCTGCTAATACAGGCGTATGAGGATATAAATCTTTAAGTATTTTACAATAAACAGTGAGTGCATAATCAGGGCGAAGCGTATTTAACCCTCCTGGCGAATAAGCATCTGTGGCTCTTCGTCGCATACGAGCGGTATAGTGATTCACCATAGAATCCATATTACCTGAGGTAACTGCAAAAAATAATCTTGGTGCACCTAATTTTTTAAAATCACGTAAATCATCTTGCCAATTAGGTTGTGGAATAATCGCTACCCGAAGCCCTTCGCTTTGAATAATACGGCCAATAACAGCCGCTCCGAAAGCGGGATGGTCTATGTAGGCATCGCCCGTAATCAGAATTACATCAAGCTCACCCCAGCCCCTATCTTCTACCTCTTTTTTGGTAATGGGCAGCCAGGCGGATAATGGTCGTTGCGTAATAGACATGATTTTGTGTGCAAAGGTAACGTTTTGAGTAGACTAAGTGTTTTGTTATAAAACGTAACTACCCAAGTTTATGCCTACTATAATTAATAAGCCAACGAAATGAGTTGCTATTATCTTAATTCTTTAGCAAAACATACCAATTTAGTGACGTAGCAATGCATAACCAAACGAAGTAGGGTACTATAAGTAAGGATACATTACCTAACAAACTCCAATTGCTCACTAATAAATAGCCAACCAAAGCGGTTAAAGCTATTATGACTAGAAGTCCTGGCAATGCCAAGTGAAAATAAAAAAATAACGGATTCCATCCCACATTAAGTGCAAATTGCAATGCAAATAATCCCCAAACAGTTTTATCATTTTCGGCTTTGAACCAATAGGCCATATAAAAACTAAAGCACACCATAATAAGTGTCCATGCAGCACCAAACAACCATCCGGGAGGTGTCCACGGAGCTTTATTTATAGATTGATAATATTCTCCACTTGGCCCGTCTCCCATCAAGAAACCGCCAATGCCTAGTGCCGCAACGTTGATGATTAGGAAGATAATTATGTTTTTGGTAAAAGTTGTCATGATTGTTCGTTATGGTAGTGTTGGTTATTAGGGGCTATACATTCAAGTCTGCTTTATGAGATTCCCCTAGTCTACTGGCATCTATACTCAGTCCAACGGCAGAATGATCTATGATATACGCAAATTTTTCGCTCCAGCGTACCTCGTTCGCTTTATACGAAGTACGGGAATACACTAACTGTGCTGATGACTCATCGAAGGCCTTAATCGTAATAATAAATTCGGCATCTTTTTTTATTAGTATATCATCTGTTACCCCATACATAGGACTTTCTTGAGTGATAGGATGTACAACGGTCCATGCGCTAGTTAAAAAAATTACGGAATTCCGTTCCAAGTCCAGTTGAAAAAAGTCTCTCATTTCAGAATTGTCTTTTAACCAGGAGAGAGATATATTAGCCTCTACCTCAAGCAGTTGATTTTTATGTGGATTGAGTAACCGAAACATAAATCCATTGATATTTTGATAAGGGGCTATCACAGCGTTACTACTGTATTTTATTTTGGCAGTGGGCTTAGAAAAACGACCGTACAACATACCCGTAGCCAGGGCGAAAAGTAAAAGACTAATCATCGATTCTGTAGCTGCTATACTATTGGTAATTAAACCAATAGGGGCAACTCTCCCATAACCTAACGTAGTGAGCGTTTGAGCACTAAAGAAAAAGGCTCCTAAAAAATGCTCAAACCCATGTGAGCCTTCTATACCCGAGAGGTGCTCTACCCCGACAAGAAAATAAAATAAAGCAAACAAGATATTGATTACAAAATAGCTCAACACTAAAAGGCCAAAAAAACGAGACCATGACACACTAACCAAATAATGAAAAAAATTAACCCTTTCTTTAAATGGAAGATTGGTCATTTGTACATTAAACGAGCCATCTTTATTCAATATACGGTATCGTCCTGCTGATGCTCTAACACCTAAACCTAAATCATTATATTTTTTATGTTCCAAATTCAATAGTTAATCTTAAGACACAAGATTAGTTTATTTAATGCTCTGATTTATATTTTTTGTAGGTATTTATTAAATGAACTAGGGAAGTTAATTGCCGTAAAGTACCTAGTTAATTTTTATTCCATTCCCATTAATCCCTATCATACAATAGTTTATCTAAACGCTTCAAAATAACTGAACCCCCAACAAAAAAAGGCTAGTCAAATTAAGACTAGCCTTTCTCGTGTAAATCTACTGTTGCAGATTACGTGATCTATTTATGGTAAATGAAGATTTTTATAAATCAAATCTATCGAGATTCATCACTTTTACCCATGCATTTACAAAATCTTTTACGAACTTATCTTGACCATCAAAACTGGCATACACTTCTGCCAAAGCTCTAAGCTCTGAATTTGAACCAAAGATTAGATCTGCACGACTAGCTGTCCATTTCACTTTGCCGGTAGTGCGATCTTTACCTTCAAATAGTTCTTTTTTAGCATCTATCGCTTTTACTTCGGTATTCATATCTAATAAGGTTATGAAGAAGTCATTGCTTAATATACCAGGATTGGCAGTAAGTATCCCTGTTTTTGAGTTATCGTAATTAGCCCCTAAAGAACGCATACCTCCAACCAAAACAGTCATTTCTGGCGCTGTTAGTGTGAGTAATTGTGCTTTATCTACAAGTAGTTCTTCCGTAGATAAGGTATATTTCGTTTTAAGATAGTTTCTGAAACCATCCGCCATGGGTTCTAACACCGCCATACCTGCTTTGTCCGTTTGGGCTTGAGTAGCATCCATTCTACCTGCCGTAAACGGTACTGTAATCGTGTAACCTCCATCTTTGGCCGCTTTCTCTAAAGCAGCGCTTCCTCCCAACACAATAAGATCTGCAATCGATACTTTTTTAGCACCTGATTTCGCATTGAAATCTTTTTGCACGGATTGTAATACGGCTATCACTTTATTTAACTGAGAGGGATTATTTACTTCCCAGCTACGTTGCGGCTCCAGGCAAATTCTAGCTCCATTTGCACCCCCTTTTCTGTCTGAACCTCTATAGGTAGATGCAGAAGCCCACGCCGTGGTGATGAGCTCACTTACGGATAAGCCCGAATTTAGAATAGTTGATTTTAATGATTTAATATCCGTTGCATTAATTAGTACACCATTTGATTTTGGGATAGGGTCTTGCCAAATAAATTCCTCTTTTGGCACTTCAGGCCCCATATAAGTAGACGATGGTCCCATATCTCGGTGTGTAAGTTTAAACCATGCTCTTGCAAATGCGGCATTAAACTCATCTGGATTTTTATAAAATCTGCGTGATATTGGAGCGTAAGTAGAATCAAATCTGAGCGAAAGATCTGTGGTTAGCATAGTAGGATTATGGTATTTTTTAGAATCAAATGCGTCCGGGAATTGCTCTTTTGCATTTTTCGCTTCCCATTGATGCGCTCCTGCTGGGCTTTTGGTAAGTTCCCATTCGTTTTCAAATAAACTTTTGAAAAACCCTTGACTCCATTTTGTAGGTGATTGGGTCCATATTACTTCTAAACCTGAAGTAATAGCATCAGGACCTTTACCTGACTTATGATTATTCTTCCATCCAAATCCTTGTTCTTCTATATCCGCACCTTCGGGCGCTGCACCCAAATGTGAACCTGGAGCTGCACCATGTGTTTTACCCAAGGTATGACCACCTGCAATAAGCGCAACGGTTTCTTCATCATTCATCCCCATACGGCCAAATGTTTCACGAATAGCCTTAGCTGCTGCTACTGGATCCGGGTTACCATTAGGTCCCTCTGGATTAACATAAATAAGACCCATTTGAACTGCAGCGAGTGGCTTTTCAAGTGTGCCATCTTTGGTATATCGCTTATCATCCAGCATTTCTTTTTCAGAACCCCAATACACATTTTTTGCCGGCTCCCATACATCTTTTCTACCACCTGAGAATCCTATCGTTTCAAAACCCATAGACTCTAACGCTACGTTTCCTGACAGTACCATCATATCTGCCCATGATATTTTATTGCCATACTTTTGCTTGATAGGCCAAAGTAATCTTCTAGCTTTATCCAGGTTGGCATTATCCGGCCAGCTGTTTAATGGGGCAAATCGTTGTTGACCTTCACGAGAA
>Ga0115546_1001693_pt1 | contig 13419 bp, 18 predicted proteins | sample COGITO_mtgs_1004_FD_87186 | JGI IMG/M metagenome (GOLD analysis project Ga0115546, IMG submission 87186) | Pelagic marine microbial communities from North Sea - COGITO_mtgs_100413 | ecosystem: Environmental > Aquatic > Marine > Epipelagic | place: Germany:Helgoland, sampling site Kabeltonne...
CAGTGCCAGACACCTCAGTGCCGCCGCCCGTATCATTGGGGGCAACCGTGAACAGTCCAAGATACCACGAAGTCGGGCGCGTGGCGGTGGAAGCTGTCAGCAGCCATGTTAGAACAGTCGTCTCAAATGTATTGGTTAGGGACATGATGTTTACCTCTTTAGGTTTAAGCCTTTATAGCATGAATTTAACCGCCGCACAAACCTAACGCTCAATAGGATCGATGGCTCTTAGCACTAAACCATCTTGCTTATGAAACGTCATGGCTTGCAAAGCCCTTCTTGAAGCATAACCCATTCCTGCCGCATAAGCATCAGGCGGGCAAAAAGCGCGCAAACTCTCCCACCGAAGCGGGCCAACGTCTTTAGCCGCATCGTGGTGGATATGCCCCGTTAGCATATACCTATGGCGCGTGTCAGACCAGTATGGGCAAACATCCGACAGATACATTGTTAGCCTATCGGCTTTTGCTTTATCGCCGTGATGCGCTGATATTAAACATTTGCCCCACTGCATCATAAATAAATCGTGCGGGTTCTTTTCTATCTTAGCCCGTGGTTCATCCCGATAGCGCTCAGATAAAGCGAATGTTAGGATTAGGTGCGAATGTTCGTCGTGATTGCCCCTTAGAACGCGCACAGTGACCTTGTGGTGCTTATTGAGCAACCTTTCAATCACATCTGCCAGCAAATCTATACCAGTGCTGATGACGCGCCAGTGCCGCCCATCAACGTCTAGCTTGTTGCGTGATTTAGGTGTTTCAGATCGGCTATCATCAACATGAAAGAAGTCCCCGCCAATAAGCAGTATCGCCTCACCACTATTTGGGGTTAAGGCGCAGACCTTAGAAAAGGCATGGCGCATATCTTGTGTGGCAATCTTGGTGTCGTAATCTTCAGAGCCAGTTTCTTCGCCCCACGCAAGCATTCCGTAGTGAGCGTCCATGACTGGGTAAAGCGTTATCAAGTCTTGGTTGATAAGATCAGGGGCAACAATAGGTTCTGATGCAGTTATGCCGTTGAACGCATCCCTAAATAAATCAGCGATGTTTTCGGGTTCTAATTCTGGCGCTCGCCAATAGGTTGATGTGCGGGAGTTAGTTTCTGGGTCAACTTGAACAATCCACCCAGCCTTTGCTTCGTGAGCATTAAGGCCCGCTGATCTAATGGCGCTTTGAGCGCCGCTTGAGAGCATAAGCCCGCTTCTTTTGGCGTTTGATAAGCGGCTATTGAAAGTGTGATAGTTTAGACCTAACTTCCTAGCTGCCTCTGCTTTGTTTTCATATTCGTTATAAGCGTCAACAGCTTCCTGCTGTTGCTCCCGCGTAAGTTTTGGTGTTGCCATTCATTAGCCCCATAGCTTCAAGACCGCGTTGGCGTGTCACTTTAACCACCCATAGATGCGGTTTGTTTCTTTGTTGCGGTGTTCAAGCCCGTGATGTCCGCCATTAACACGTTTGGTAATGCGGATAATTGTTTCATCGTTTACGCCTTCGTCTGCAATCTTAAATAATCCATTGCTTTCGAAGAACCACAATGCTGTTTCAAAAGCAAGATCACCCTCCAAAAGTGACGGATCGGTCAAAACTTCTGGTTTGTTCATATCGTGAGCAAAAGCTTTGTGGTTGTCATAGCCTGTCAACTGAAGAAAACCCCTTCCAATATATAGCGATGCCTTTTCTTTAGTGTCATTGCCCATGCGACCAAAGTATGTCTTTTCAGCCAGCGCTTTTGGATTGCGCGCAAATGGCGCAGCGGCCTCAAGGGACTTAAACCGATGAGGCCAGACTTTGCACATAACTTCCGCAGAATAGTTTAGGTTTTCCCTAACGTGGCGAAAACACCCGCTTTCGTGGGATGCTTGGCCCAATAGGTGAGCCGCACGTTCTGGCGATAATTCGTAATGCTTGGCAATTGCACGGGCAGTATTAGGGCCAAATTCACCATCTGCCCCCACACCACACTTGGCTTGCAATAGCTTCATTGCATCGTTCATTTTGTCACCTTTTGTATTTTTTCGTATGACCTTAAACCGCCAAGACCAAGCATTCCTAATAAGATCGGCATAAGATCAGCAGTCCCAATTTCTGGAAGTGGTGGCAGATCAACCCCGAAGACTAATAAAAAGAACACAAGAAAAGGCTGCAAGATAAACGACCAGAACAATGCTAATCCACATATCCATCCTATTGCTGGCCTCCATGCGCTTTTAAAGAGTGATCCACTAGCCGCTTCAGCCTTGTTAACCTCAATCTGTGCCAGCGCTTGTTCCGAAGCTATTTTTTCAGACATAGTTGCAAGTTCGTGACCTAATTTTGCAGCTAGATCTTTATCAGGTATAAATTTTGATGCCAGCGCAGTGGCTGGGCCAATTAGACTGTCGATCAATCCCATTATTTATTCTCCTTACTTTTCGACCAAGCAGTAGCTCCCATGAAGCCTACTACAATGCCTGTCTGGGCCACTAGAAACGTGTTTAGGAAGGCAGATGCAACATTAACGCGATCAAGGGCCACAAGGGGGCTTAGAAGCGCTGCAATGACGCATATCGTTGACCACATCGCCACCCATGCCATCAAGCGTTGCTGATCTTGCATCTTATCATTGTTTTCGATCTGGATCATGCGCTCAGAGCGTGCAAGTTCCTCATCGGTCACAACACCATCGTTATCGGTATCAAACTGATTAAACTTTGAGTCATCTTGAAGTTTCTTCATGCTTTATGTGTCCATGCAAACCAGAATAAAAACAAAGCCAAGCCTACAGCGGTTGTGCTAAACAAAACAAACAAAGAAATGCTGACGATCTTTTCAATCATAGCAGCCCTGCGGTGTTCGTGATCGGCGCGTTCCTTGCGAACTTTGGCCTCGATATTTAAAAACTCTAGCCATTTATTCTCGCCGCCAGTAAGCCGTATATACGTTCGTAGCTCGTCGCGCATTGCGGAGGCTTGTTGTTTAGCGGCATATATCTCTATTGCTTCAGATTGAGCCGACCCACTCATTGATTTATACCAAGGCGGGCTTGCGGCTTTATTAGCAATGAAGTCCAAATCGGCCACTGCCGTAGCCCAAGAGCCAAGTTGCGACCCCATGCTGGTAATATCTTTGCCGATCTCTATGCCTTTCTTGAGGGCATTAAAGGCGGTTGTAGCGGCGGCTATGAGGGTAAATGGGTCTATGTCATCGCTCCACGAATAGCGTCTTGTCGCAAGGCTCACCGTAAGGAACGTAAGATTTATCCTTACCCGCGCTCACAAAGTAAGGGCAGCGGTAGTGACAAGCAGTGTATAGTTTGGCTGGCCAGAACATGGTGTAATATACTCCGACCAGTAAACATATCATTTCCTCAACGCTTCTTCGATCTTATCCAGCTTTGAAAATATGGCCCGCACGGTTTCGCGCATTTCTTTCATTTCACGATCATGCGCTAATCTGTCGCCATCGGCCTTTGATTTAAGCACCTCAATCTCAGTATGGTGTACTTGCTGCTTGTTCCACATCATAAAAACAAAAGCTCCGATTGGTGCGACCAACCATTTCATCGCCAAGTCGATCATTTCCATGCTTCACCCCATAGCCCTATACGACATAGCAATTGCTGCCGCGCCTGTAGTTGCGCGTTGATCTACAACATTTATGCCATCTACGCCCTTTTGATACAGGCCAAGCCATGTGCCAATTCGTTCGTCGTTGTCGAGATATGGTGCTGCTTGAAGCAATGACGCATAAAGGTAAACGTCAGGGGCCAGCGACAAAAGCCAATTGCTGGGGGCCGCATCGGACAGCCCAGATAACTTTGCATAATAACTTAACTCAGATGGGTATGTTGCATCTGGGGCAGGAATAACTTGGATGCCGCTTCCTAACAGCGTGAAATACTGCGGCTTTCCAGACGAAACAAACTCAGCCTTTTTGATCGACGCTTGGCTTGGGGAAACAAATGTCAGCGGCTCAATAGGCGTTGTTGTGAGGTCGAAGCGGATTGTTTCTTGCCAGTCCGCAGGGATAGCAGAATATTCCGTGTCAATATTTGCGGTGGCCCGCTTAATCATACGGCGGTTGCGAATGTCACGCGACATCTGCGCTTCGGCTAACGAAATAAAAGATGGGATAACCGTTGTTAGGTCAGTCCGTAAAAGCCAATCAGCAATGGCCGCTTTCAATTCTGAATAGGTCGTAATGCTCACAGTCGGCCACCTCTTGTTCTAAATGCGCGGTTGTCTGGATCGTTTAGCCACTTCTTTAGCGCTTTCGGATCGTCCGCAATGCCTTGACGTTTGAGGTCATAATACACTGAAAGCGGGATTGACGCTACCTTGTCCATGTCTCCGTGTTTATTGCTGGCTGAATTGAATTGACGCTTGTTGCTATCTAATATTGCGTCTGCTTGCTGCACCGTTTCAATTACAAATTCACCGTTGTCTTTGACGTGCCAATAGCGGGTAATTCCAGCAAGCGCATCGGTATCGAAAATTCGTGCCATGTTAGGCTCCTATGTGGATGGGGCGACCCGAAAGCCGCCCCGTCACTTTATTAGGAAGCAGTCAAATCTGCAACAATACCATGTGCAGCTTCGTTTTTAACGATCAAGCCAAACTCAGCAATGACCATACGCTTTTCAGCATCGCCTGTTTTCGCCAATTCTTTCTGTTGAATTGGGCGCAAGTAAGCAACCGAAGCATATTCTGGGTCAATTACGAAGGCATCGCGTTCACGCTGAAAGCGGTTAGGCACCACCGATAAAGAACCAAAATCACTGACATACACGTCAGCAGCTCCGATTATTGTAGTTGGCTCAGAACCCGTAGCCGTGTAGCGCTGTGCAGCAATACCAGTAAACGCTGATACAGCGGTTTTGTTAAACGGGCCAACCATCAACACCGAAGGATTGCCGCCAGCCGTCCATGCTTTTTGCATAACGTCTTTGAGCATTGCTTCAGTGAAAGCACGTTGTGTTCCGTCTCCACGGGTATCAGTGCCGTCACCAGTTGGGTCAGTACCATCACCAGCTTTGTTGGTGTTTGTAGCCAACCAAGCGGGCAGACCAGCGGTTTCACGGGCAGTTGAAGCGTTCCCTGCAACGCGGGCGTTGCTGTTTAAAAGGGTGGCTTCAATGTCGCGTTTTAGTTCCTTGCCACGTTTAGCAAGGTTGTAGGCCAATTCGTTTGCACGGCCAGCTTTGTCTTGGAACTCCAAGTTGTCAGCAATAATTAGTGTGCGGCGACGAATGTGGCTGTAGTTGCCCAAACGAGTTGTTGCGGCAGTTGCGTCGAACGAAGCAACATCATCGCCATCAATGACAGCGGTTGTGGATGTTGCAGCCAACGAGTCGGTTTGCCATTCGAAGAATGTATTTTTTACATTTTCCGAACCTACGTTAGATTGAAATGGTGTTTCTTCGGGGCTAATATTTGCGATCACATTTGAAAGTGACTCACGAATACCTTTCGCCGAGAAAGAGGTGAATGTATTTGCTACGATAGCCATGTGTTGCTCCTTAAAGCATATTGCGAATTATTGCAGCCGCATCACTGATACGACCAGACTTATTTAGGCGCAGTTGCGCTTCCCGCACTTCTGACTTCGGACGCGGCGCAGTGTTAGTCGATCCGCCTTTCATGGTCTTGGTCTTTTGCATCTGGGGTTTAGCTTTAACCTCGTTTGCTTTTTTAGACCCTTTCGCATGAAGCATGGCCATCCTTGCTAACTTCACTATCTTGGCATCAAAGACACCGTTAACATCATCTTCCGTGAAACCTTCGGACAAAAGAAACTTTGTCACTTCTGGTGCTTCCCGTTGTGCAACGTTCATGTCGCCCCACTCAGGGATAACTTGCGGCAGCGTTTCTTGTTGCTTGGCAACGTAGTTTTGAAACGCCCTTTGCTTTTCAGCGGCTAATAGTGCTTGGACACGATCTCTTTCGGAAGCGGCGGCTTGCAGAGTTTGATTTCGTTCTGCTTGCTGTTTTTTCCAGTTCCGTTCCATTCTAGCTGCCCCCACGGGGTCTGCATCATACAGTTTGTCCCAATCAGGCTCTTGCGGCGCGAACGCTTCGATCTTTTCCTGTAACTTAGGTAAAATCTCTGCATATTGTGCGCGTTCCAAATTGACCTCTTGGACTTGAACATCAAACGACTTACGCGCTTCTGACAATTCCATAGTCTTTTTGGTGTAATCCCTTTGACGCAGATAGCCGTTTTTGAGTTCTTCGACCTTTATCTGTTCACCATCAACCTCAATTTCGGCTGCTAGAATATCGACAGATAGGTCTTGGTCATCGCCTTCGTCATCTTCTTCATCAGGATCGGACTCATCGGACTCATCTTCATCCGTTTCGTCCAAGTCGACATCTTCTTCCTCGATGTCGGGCGCATCTACGTCTGTTACGTTATCCCCTTCGGGCGCAAGCATGGCGTTGATTGCATTAGCGGCATCCGACAGGTCAGTCCCTTGCGGGTTGTTGTTGTCTGTCATTACCAATCTCCTATATTATGCTACAAAATCTGCTTTTGAGCAATAGTTGCGTTATCAACGAGGCTTTTGAGCTTTTGCCGCAGCAAATTAACTCCATGCACACGTTGGTAGGCGGCTTCCCTGCCTTCTACATCTTTCGAAGTTTTCCAAAGGGTAAACGCTTCGGCTTCGATTTCATCCATGAAGCGGGTCAAGTCGGTGTCGTTAGTTAACCGATGCGCCGAATGACCGTCTTCAATGGTTTGCTTTTGGGTTTTAGCCACGAACGCCCTCTTTAATTACGTCAGCCTGTGCTTTGAAAACATCGCGCTGTGATGCCATATCGGCCTTTAGCTTTTCGACATTCATCATAGCGCCGTACTTAGCCTTCATTTCTTCCGCAGCAATCAAGATGTCGGCTTCCAGCTTGTCGCGCTTGAAGTCATCTTCTAGTTGCATCTTCTGACGCTCAAGTTCCAACTCAGCCGATTTCTTCTGAATGTCGGCTTGGATTTGCTGGATTTGCACCTGTATAAACATTTCGTTTACGTCAGGCTTTTGCTCTTGTGGCGCTGGCTTAAAGTCGGCGGGGTCAGACCAGAACTGAGAGCTATCTTTAAACCCAGACAATTCAGTCATGGCTTTAAGCGTGTTGGATAGCTTTGTTATGTCGGTCAATGGGTTTTCATTGCCCATCGTTTGCATGGCCTCTTTCTGCATAGTTCCGATCTGCATTAGCATAGCCATGCGTTCGCTATCAGTGCCACGACCAAGGGCCACGTTAACTGATACATCCATAGCGTTGTTCCAAGCGCGTGGGTCAATTTGCACAAACTCATTGCGTAAGCGTATCATGCGGGCTTGGTCTTGGTGCGTTGTGACGTAGTGCAAGATAAGCTTGAATAGTTGTTTCATGCCGATTTCTGCAAAGACGCGGGCTATCATCTCAATACGTTGCTGTGCGCCCTGCACAGTGGCGTTTACAGCCGTTGCAGTCTGGTTCTGTAGGGCATTAGCGTCAAGCCCAGACGAAGCCCTAGAGATGCCTGTGCGGCTCTCTTTGACCTGATCCATATAGTCCAGCATTGGGAACGCTGCTTGCCCTAGAAACGGCACCGCAAGAGGTTGCACGGCACCAGCGGTTGTCTGGCGGATAATAGCACCCACCTCTGTATTCATAACGTCTTCAATGTTTACCTGTCCCTCAACCACAGTCATGCGTGGGTGGATACTTAGGGCCAAGCTGTCGAGCGTGTTACGCATAATAACTGACTTGATGCGCTGAACGTCCATAGTCACGTCAGCTACGCTCATACCAAAGAAATCGTGTGGCTCTGGATCGGGGCAGAACACGGCAAAGGGAACAACGGCGCAAGGCTCGTTCATTAGTATTTTCTTGCCAGAACCAGCCATGCAAACCTTACGAAGCTCTGCAATGCCGTCACCGTCAAAATCAACTTTGGTATAACATTCGTAATACATAACCTTCCGCATAGCTTCGTCTGTGCGGTTGTTGGTCATTGTAGTTAGTGCTGGGTTACGAGTGTAGCGCTCCACGTTAATGTCTAGTTCATCAACGCCAGTGGCCAAGTCCTCAACCTCATCTTCATCGTAGCCCATAGCTACAAGCTCAGAAATAGTGACCGTGCGGCGGTGTGCAATGAAGTCAGCTTCTTCCATAGATTTAGCGCGGCGGTCGATTAGGAACTCCTCTGGTGGCAACGCTTCAATTTGAACGCGGCCATCTTTGGTTTCATACTTAACGGACACATCGTGGATCAATGGCGCTTCAATCATCATACCCGTCATTGGGTCAATCATTGGGTCGCCGCTTGGACGTGATACTTGTATTTCAATCATGGCTTTAGGGTCGGACGCAATTGCGGCAAGCGCAGCATCATCTAGGCCAGACATTTCGTAGTTTTCAACGCTGGTCTTTTCGTCCCAGTAAACTTTAACTATGCCAGCCTTGCGGATTAGAGCATCTTTAAAAGCACTATGAAGCGTTAGAAACCCGTCATTGTCACGATACATAATGAAGTTTGCGTAATCGGTAGCCTGTTCGGCAGCTTCTACATCTTCGGGGCCTTGTGGAATATACTCAACAGCTTGTTCCGAACCAGTGAATATACGCATGAGGCTTGGAAGAATAGCTTGGACTGTATCGCGCACATCCATTGATATGACTTGGCTGCGTCCATCTTCTTCGTCACCGAAAGGGTCGCCGCGATAGTATTCAGTTGCTTCCGCACGAATTGGCGAAATGATGTTATCAATAAAATCAACCGCGTCATCTATCTCGCCCCCAATAACCCCTTGTAATTCGTCATCGGACATAGGTTCTTCCATGTCCATCGCTTCCATTACATCATCTTCAAGCTCTGAAGCCATGTCTTTTATTTCCATGTCCATTTAGGAACCTCTGCTAAACAATTTGTTCGCCATTATTGAAACATCGGGTTTGATCTGTATTTGTCATACATCATCTTGATGCCTTGTTGGCTTGCCTTGTCTATGTTAAAAACTGGAGAATTACGCAACCAATTAGTATACGCTAGCTCACTCATACCCTTTGGTGGCAAACCATTTGCGTTGCCACCAAATTGCGGCAGAGGTTTAAAGCCAAGCTCCCCATCGCTACTATATGGCGCTCCAACTGGTTGAACGGTTGTTGGCATAACATTAGTTTGTGCGCCCGACATTGAAGAAAGCGGCGCTTGCATAGCTGGGTTGCCAGACAGCCCGTAAAAGTCCTGCGGCATAGCTTGGGAAGACATCATCTGTGGGCGCGGTTGTGGGCGCATAGATGTTGCTGGGGCCAGAATAGGCGCAATAGCTGCTTGCTGTGCAACTCCGCCTTGTTTGCCTAACAACCCACCAAGGCCACCTTTTTGGCGAATGTCATTGCGAACCATTGTGCCGCCAAGACCCATCATTGCACCGCTTGCGCCACCAGTTGCTAGACCAAGCAACCCGCCAAAGAAAGGGTTAGCCATCATTGCCTGTGGGCCACGAAGCGTTCGTCCTTGGCCTTGCTGGTCAAACTCTGTCCAGCCGCCGCGCCTCATGCCTTCTTGGTAGTCTTTACCACCAGCGCGTTTATAGTCTTCATTTGAAAGACTAGAATAGGAAGCTCCAGAGCCGCCCATTCCCCCACCGTCAAACATATCCTTTAAGCCAGTAAAGCCTTTCTTGGACGCTTTATCTGCGGGTGATTTACTTGCAGCCATGAGTCAACTCCTATGCGCTAACGGCGTTAATTGAACGTCTTTGCAGCGATATTATCATAAGTTTGCAATTTACACCACGCCCTTAACATTTCGCCTCAAAGCGCCACTCCACACCGTCTTTGGTTTGTATCCAGTGACCAGATAGCGCATTGCGTCAGCGCTGTGTGATGTCCAATCGTGTAGCGGTCGCATACGCCATGTCTTGCCCTTTTCGTCCCAATCCCTGCGGTACTGGCGCAAGGCTTCAACCCCACGTTTGCAGCGCTCCGCATCGAACCAAGTGGTGCGTAGGAATAACCGCGTGGCTTGTATGCCATCATCTATTGATAAGCTAGGGGCAATTTCAATACCATTAAGGCCAAGCGATTGCAGTATTTCAATGCGGCTTTTACCCGTTCCCAATTCCCTAACCCGCGCATCGTGCGGCAAGATGTGGGTATCGTAAACGTATTCTTTTTCCTTAATCACCTTAACGTAGTGATCTAGGCCAACGCCGCTGCTTTCGTAAAAGTCTATAATGCGGCGCTCTTGTCCCACAAATTGTGCAAACCAGATCGACGTGCTGTCAGACATTCCCAAGTCCCAGCCAGTAACAACGGCAATGGCGGGGTCGTAAGGAACAACGCCAACGCGCTTGCTTTCGGTGGCAAGTTGCATTTCTGTGCCGTAATATGCGCCTTGAATAGCCGCCTCGAAACTGCACTGAAACTCTTGAAGATATCTGTCTTCCCCCATAGTGCGGCGGGCTTCTTCAAGTTCCTCTTTATCAAGCACACCAGTATCAGATGCTTTTAAATTAGCGCTGAACCAATTGGGGTCGGTTATTGAGTTGTCGTATATATCCCAAAAGTCATTCTTACCTTTGGGCGTTCCAATGAATGTGGCGCGGCCTTTACGATCTGCAAGCGCTGGGCGAATAACCGTGGGCCAAGCGTTAGATGGGAAGTCGGCTGGCTCATCAAGGATTACATCGTCAAAATACAATCCCCGCATTGCATCGTAGTTATCAGCGCCGAACAAACGCAAGCGGCCACCATTATGAAAATCAATCCGCAGTTCGCTTTCGTTTACGGATATGTTGGGCAGGGCTTGGGTGTAGTGTTTAGCGTAATCCCATACGATTGCCTTGGCTTGGCGGTAATATGGCGCAATATACGCCGCACGGGCGTCAGGTCTGGGGTTTGTAATGCAGCGTATGATTAAGTCGTTAATGGCTGCAACTGTCTTACCAAAGCGGCGATGGGCAACGATACAAGCAAAGCGTTCTGTTCGGTCGTGGTACGCATCCATTTCTGGGCGCGGCTTATATGGTATTATTACCTCTCCCATCGAACAACCAGTTCCGTCCCGTCTTTGCCAGTCATTTCAACCGCGTTAGTTTCCTTCCATCCAGCTTGGGTTTTAAGGAAGAAAATCATTGCAGATGTGTTGCCTTCCCTTGCTTGACTAATCAAAGACCTTGCAACCGTGCCGATGGCTTTTGCCTTCCCCCTTTTGTAGCGTTCAGAAATATCGTCCTGACGCTTCATTATTTCAAAAAAGGTTGTGCGACCAACGCCTAGATAGTCCGCGATTTGTTCAGCCGTTAGGAAGGCGGCAAGGGTTTCAATCTCACCTACTTGTTCAGCAGTTAGCTTTGTTTCTTTACGACCTGAGTTTTTATTACCCGCCATTATGCAACCTCACGCTTTTCTTTCAGCTCGGCAAATGTTTCACCGCTGGCTTCAAGTATAGCAGATTTACCAGTGAAATCTTCCCATCGTTTAATGATGACATCCACAAACTTTGGGTCAAACTCCATTATGAAAGCGTCTATGTTGTGCTTTTCAGCCGCAATAAGCGTTGATCCAGAGCCTCCAAAGAAGTCAGCAATAGTTTCTGCAGAGAGATTGAACCTTTTTATAATCCACTCCATAAGTGAAACTGGTTTCTGTGTTGGGTGGACTCTGTTTGTTTTTTCGCTGGCTTGAGTAAATTGACGAACAACAGACCTAAAGTTTGCCCACGCTAATTCGCAATCAGTTTGGTCGCTCTGTCCGTTGTTCTTGTCCCACACTAACCAACACTCGCTATCAGGAAGCGATGAACAGTAATAATTTGCGCCCCACCATATTTGCTTTGAATCTGGGAACATCCCATAAATAAGATTAAATGCGTCTTTGGCAATATCTGCGTTATCATCGCCCATAATGTCAGTCTTATAATTCTTCTTTAAAACGGAAGATTTGCTTACAGCGTTCATGCCATACGGAGGGTCAGTATGTATCAAATTGGGGTATACGCCGTTCATTAATGTTACAACATCATCAACTTTGGTGCTATCTCCACACATTAGCCTGTGCTTATCTAGAACCCAAACGTCACCCTCAACGGTCACTGGCGTTTCTGGCGCATCAGGAACCGCGTCTTCATCCGTTAATCCTTCGACAGGCTCCGCTAGGAACTTATCCAATTCGTCTTGGTTAAACCCAGTGAGGTCTAGGTCGAAGTTAAAGTCGAACAAGTCTTTAAGCTCTATCTTTAACATATCAATGTCCCATCCAGCGTCTAGCGCCATGCGGTTGTCGGCTATGACATAAGCCCGCTTCTGCGCTTCACTGAGGTGGGCGGCTTCAATACATGGAACCTCTGTTAGCTTTAGCTTCTGTGCAGCTAAGACACGGCCATGCCCAGCAATGATGCCGTTTTGTCCGTCCGTTATAACTGGGTTGAGGAAGCCAAACTCTTTAATGCTGGCGGCGATCTTTGCAACCTGTGCATCAGAGTGGGTGCGGCTGTTTCTGGCGTATGGAATTAAATCGGCCAGCGGTAACATATTATAATCGGTCATTTGCCTCGATCCTTTTGGGTTGTCGAGATTGATTTGACCTATTTATAGTCGTTTCCCAGTTCTGCCGCAATAGCAGCGTATCCAGCCAAGTCGATCTGGTTATCTGAGTGGGTTTCATTCGTTGCAGACCTAGCTACTTTGAACACCGTCATCATCATGGCTACGTCATATGGCGTAAGAGGCCCAACGGGGCGCATAGAGAGCCACCAGTCCCAACCCCTAGCGATAGACCCGAAATTGTTTTCAGCGTCTCCGTGGGTCGCTGCACGGTCTGTAGTGATATATTCAGCGGCTTTGGAAAGAACATCTGCGCGTTTCATGTGATACCTTTGAATTGACGGGGGCGGCTTATAAATGTGGCGCATTTGGTTAGCGCAATTCGACCACTCTGACATTTACGCCATAGTGTTAAAATTGATGCCCCCGTCTTGTTTTTTATATTAGTTATCAGTGTCTTCGTCAACACTATCATCAATCATAAAGCTATTTTGTAGGCTATACATTGCGTTTTCTAACTCGTTTATGTCTTGCAATGTAATCTGGCGCATATTGTCTACGGAATAAAGCGCTTGCTTAATAGTCTTGAAGGCATCGTATATCGATACCATTTGCCCGTGGGTCATGGCTTCCATCCCAACCTTGCGGCGCTTTCTTAAATCTTCGCGCTTCATTTCCCATTCGTTTTTATTCGCCATCTAAAATATCCTTTATAGAGTTTCTAAGAGTGTCTTCACCAAATTTGGTTAGTTTATATTGCCAACGGTTTGTTTTATCCCATGTCTTAGAGGTAACGTGAGCAATTCCCCTATGTTCAAGGAGATGAATTAAAGCGCGGGCGCGTTCTTTTGTCATTCCCGTAATTTCGCCAATTGCGTCTGAAGTAATGTATTCGCCGCGAACCTCTAA
>Ga0115546_1001697_pt1 | contig 13381 bp, 10 predicted proteins | sample COGITO_mtgs_1004_FD_87186 | JGI IMG/M metagenome (GOLD analysis project Ga0115546, IMG submission 87186) | Pelagic marine microbial communities from North Sea - COGITO_mtgs_100413 | ecosystem: Environmental > Aquatic > Marine > Epipelagic | place: Germany:Helgoland, sampling site Kabeltonne...
CGCTCATTGCTCGGCGGTTTGCCATAGAGTTCACTGTAACAGCGACTAAAGTGCGGCGCAGTAGAAAAACCGCAACTAATCGCCACATCGATTACTGGAATAGAGGTTTGTAGCAGCAGCAGCCGTGCTCTGGATAGACGCAATTCGAGATAATAACGCGAGGGAGCACAGTGTAAATAGCGATTGAATAAACGCTCTAACTGACGCCGCGAAATCCCCACATAGTTCGACACTTCATCCAGCGTTAGAGGCTCTTCGACATTGCTCTCCATGAGGGTTACAGCATCCACTAAGCGCGGCTGACTGGCTCCAATCAGATAACGCAATGGCGCCCGCTGAGCGTCCTTTTCTGTGCGCACCCGATCACAGGTAAATTGCTCAGAGATCTGTTGCACTAACAGGTGGCCATGAATACTGGCAATCAGGTTAAGCATCAGGTCTATAGAGCTAATGCCCCCAGAACAGGTGTAGCGATCCCGGTCTATGGCAAATAGATTGGAAGAGAGCTGCAGCTTGGGAAATTCTTCGCGCATGCTGGCAAGGTTTTCCCAGTGAATGGTACAGCGATAGCCATCCAATAATCCGGCCTTGGCTAAGGCGTAAGTACCTGTGCAGAGGGCTCCCAGGGGAACCTTATTTTTGGCAAAAGCACGCAGACGGTCGCTGAGTAACTTGGTGCAATGCTGTTTAATATTGTAGCCGCCACAGACCATCAATATCTTTAACTCGGTGGCGCTGTCGAGGGCGCCATCAGGGCGAATTTCCAGCCCAGAGCTCGACAATACAGCCTCACCAGTCAAACTATAGGTTGACCAGCGATACAGTTCACGGCCACTAATACGGTTGGCCATACGGAGTATGCCCACGGCGTTAGCGAAGGTACTGAGGGTAAATTCGGGCATTAACAGAAACCCAATATTCAGGGTAACTACAGGTTCAACCTGCTCTACAGAGATATCATCGGACATTTTTAAAACGCCTTCTTCTGAGTGCCTCTTCTTGTGAGTGGCATCTGCCGAGTATAGATCAACAAGCTAATTTTTAAGAAGGGTTTTTAGCGTAAAAGCATCCGTTTTTCATCAAAAAAGATAACCTTTAGCGCCGTCGACGCTTTCTGCCTCCAGCGTTATCCACAACCTCTTTTACTGCGGGTCTAGTTACCAGAGAAAATAGATTAGGAAAGGGGTCGGTTTTGTTGGGAAAGGCCATGGCATCGACAAAATAATCCTGAAATTTTGGCTCCAGAGCGGTCTCAATTTTCTCGATATTTTTAACCAGGGTTTCGATTACTTGACGAGACTGACGGTTTAACAGGGCAATCCGTGCACCGGTTCCAGCGGCATTGCCCGCAGAGGAAACCTCCTCCAAGACACAGTCTGGAATCAAACCCAATACCATGGCATGTTGCACATTGATATGGCTGCCAAAAGCACCGGCCAGACGGATACGTTCAATCCTGTCCGTGCCTATATGATCCATCAGCAATTTCACCCCAGCATAGAGGGCAGCTTTGGCCAGCTGGATTTGGCGAATATCATTTTGCGTTATCAGCATCTGGGCTTCGTCGTTCCCAGAAGCATGTAAAAGATAGGACCAGGTGCGATCGTTTTGAACCATTCTATGGGTACGATTAACCAGCTCACCGTCGACAATACCGTCCACTGTGACTATGCCTGCCAAATACATCTCGGCAACCACTTCAATAATGCCAGAACCGCAAATACCGGTGACGCCATGGCTCTCAATGGCGGCACTAAAGCCCTCTTCGTCAGACCAGAGGTCGGAGCCAATCACTTTAAAGCGTGGTTCCAAGGTTTCAGGGTTGATACGCACTCGTTCAATGGCGCCGGTGGCGGCGCGCTGACCGCAACTTATTTGGGCTCCCTCAAAGGCTGGCCCTGTGGGACTGGAGCAGGCCAGTAAACGCTGGCGATTACCCAGTACAATTTCTGCATTGGTGCCCACGTCGACCAGCAATGTCATCTGGTCCTGCTCCTGTGGCTCTTCAGAGAGAATCATACCGGCCGTATCGGCGCCCACATGACCGGCGATACAGGGCAATATATAGATCCGCCCGCCGGGATTAATCTTTAATTCCAACTCCGCAGCCGGCACTTCAACCGCCGCATCAGTGGTCAGGGCAAAGGGTGCGCCACCCAACTCCACCGGGCTAATGCCGAGCAAAATATGATGCATAATCGGGTTGGCCACTAGGGTGATTTCGAGAATATCTTCAACAGTGCCGTCGATTGCCTCGGCCACTTCCGCAAAGAGGCTGTTGAGGGCCTCGCGGATCACCACTGTCATTTCATCCGTCCCTTCCGGGTGCATCATCACGTAGGAAACCCGACTCATTAGGTCTTCGCCAAAGCGAATCTGCGGGTTCATTAAACTGGCGCTGGCCATCACTTCGCCACTGGAGAGATCACAGAGGTGGGCGGCGATGGTGGTTGAACCCACGTCCACAGCCACACCGTAGGCTTTATCGCGAAAACCGGGCCAGAGGGCAATGATCTGTTGATTGTTATAGACCGCGACTGTGATGGCACGCTTGCCTTTGGCCAGAACGGGCTGCAATGTTCTCAGCAGTCCGTTGTCGCAGCTCAGATTAGGCAGTTGCCATTCCTGCTCAAGAGCTTCAATCACCCGTTGCAGATCACCCTTGGGCACATGCATATCTGCTTCATCTACCTGCACATAGTAGAGTCGCGTAGCGGGATCCAGATGAATATCGCGGTACTCCGCGTCTTTGCGCACAATCTGTCTGTGCACTTGGCTTTCGGGTGGTACATCAATGACTACATCGTCCAGCAGCAATGTATGGCAGCTTAAACGGCGGCCATTGGCGAGGGGGGCTTTGCGCTCGCCATATTTAATTTCTGTCGCGCAAACCGCGGACAGATGACTGCTGTCAGAATCGATTTGGTGTTTCGGAAAGGAGCCCTCAGCACAGATAATCTGGCAGCGGCCGCAGAGGCCACGACCACCGCAGACTGAGTCAATATCCACACCCAACACGCGCGCGGCATGAAGCAGCGGTGTATTAACCGGAAAACTGCCACGGCGTCCGGAGGGGGTAAAAACTACCTTTACCTGTTTATCCATCTCTTCCATCGCTTATCTAGGCTCTTTTCCTGCGGCCACCACGAACCCGCCCTTCCCCTTCAGGAACCGGCTCGCGATAGGCTTTAATCCAGTTGGCACAGTTGGGATCATTGCCCATCATCACGTCGCCACCGCGCACTGCCGCCATCACTTCTGCGTGCAGGGGGCTAGTAATGGCTGAGGTCATTCCTGCACCCATGGCCATCGTTAAAAAGGCACTGTTAATACCATTGCGATTAGGCAGACCAAAACTGACATTGGAGGCGCCGCAGGTGGTGTTCACCTTTAGTTCTTCACGGAGACGACGGACTATATGCATTACCTGGAGACCGGCGGTATTAATTGCACCAATGGGCATTACCAGGGGATCCACAATCACGTCACTGTAGTGAATGCCATAATCCGCGGCACGTTCGATAATTTTCTTGGCCACTTTAAAACGTTCGTTGGGATCTTCAGAGATACCGGTCTCGTCGTTGGATATGGCGACCACGGCAGCACCGTATTTGGCCACTAGAGGCAGCACTCGCTCCAACACTTCGTCTTCGCCTGTTACGGAGTTGACCAAGGCTTTACCCTGATAGACCGCAAGACCAGCTTCCAGTGCTTCGATAATCGAGGAGTCGATACTCAGGGGCACATCACTAATAGACTGCACTAGCTGAATGGCTTCAGCCAAAATACGCGGCTCGTCGGCCAGTGGAATACCGGCGTTAATATCCAGCATCTGGGCACCAGCAGCAATCTGAGCCAGGGCATCGGATTCGACGCGACTGTAGTCACCCACTTTCATTTCGGCGGCTAGAATTTTCCGCCCAGTAGGATTTATGCGTTCGCCGATAATCACAAAGGGCTGATCAAAGCCGATTTTGACTTCTCGCGTGGCGGAACTAATCGTCGTGATGGTCATGCCGTTCTCCAAAAATTATCGTTGTGGATGCCAGGGAGTTCGACTTCCCAACACCTGTGTTTTTTGTACAATTTCAGCGATCCGCTCTTCCTGGCGATAGGCCATAATATGCACTCCGCTGGCGCCCTGAATCTCGCGAATCTCATTGATCATATCGATACAGATATTGACCCCTTCCTGCTTCTGATCCTGAGCACCGGCTAGTCGCTTAATAATGGCGTCGGGAATATGCACACCGGCAACATTATTGCGGATCCACTCGGCAGACTTGGCCGAGACCAGCGGGCCAACACCGGGCAAAATAAAGACTTTTTCATGGAGCCCCAAATCACGAGCTTTCGCCATATAGGTTTTCAGCATGTCGATATCAAAACAGTACTGGGTCTGGACAAACTGCGCACCAGCAGCGACTTTTTTGGCCAGTCGCAGGGGCCGATAATCAAAGGGTGGCGCAAAGGGGTTGGCTGCCGCGCCTAAAAATACCTGAGGGGGCGAGCGGATTTTACGGCCACTGAGAAACTGGCCATCGTCGCGCATACCCTTGAGCATTTGCAGGCTAGTCATACAGTCCATATCAAACACGGGTTTGGCTTCTGGATGATCGCCAGACTGCACACCGTCGCCGGTTAAACAGAGAATATTGGATACGCCCATGGCCGAGGCACCGAGCACATCCCCCTGTATGGCAATGCGGTTTTTATCTCTGCATGAGATCTGCATAATCATCGAGTAGCCGCGGCGAGTTAACAGCGCACAGATACCGACACTGGACATATGGCAGTTGGCGCCGGAGCCATCGGTGGCATTAATGGCATCAACATAGCCATCAAATAGTGCAGCGCGATCAAACACCTCTTGAGGGTCGGCAGAATCTGGCGGTGTTATTTCTGCGGTCACGGCAAAGTGACCGGCACGCAATACCCGCTCAAGGCGACCGGGGGAATTATGCCCCGGCAGGATTGGCAGGTTCTCTCCCGCTAGGGGTTCGTCTTCAAAGATCACAATGTCCCTCCAGGTGTCACACCCAACTTTTTACGCACTGCACGGAGCCAGGCACTGGTGCCTTTGAGGCGCACATCCACAGGGGCCTGAATCACTTGAATGGTGGACTCTAGATCGCCAACCCGCTTGCTACCCTCCCAGGAGGTCACCCAGACGCAGACCATACTCGGATCAACCTCACAGTTGCCGTTACTGCGGACGCCGCCACAGGGGCCATTGCGGAGGGTCTTGGGGCAGTTCATGGGCAGGCCATGCCAGTTTCACCCAAAGTGCACTGACCACAGGACTGGGAATCGAACAAAAAGCCTTTAATAAGTTTTTCAATCGCGGCAAAACCGCGGTCCAGGCGCTGATAGCCGAGACGGTTAAATAGCGGATGCAGTGCAACCAAGCAGCTTTCTAGCCCTTGGTAGACGCGGCGCAACCAGCGGGCATTGTTAGCCGACCAGTAACGAACCTTCTTCAAGCGATCTCTGCTCTGAGGCCCTTGCCCGCGACCAGTTCTTTGATGTCGGCGTTGGAATAGGCCGCTTCGATAGCATCGGCAAACTGCTGGGCCAATTCCTGGGGGCTGCCCTCGCCTTCGATTGAACTGGTGACGCGACGCCAGTCTTCTAAATACTCTTCGCTGCCACCCTTACCGGCACGCATAGCGGCGCGATCTATAGCCGCCTGAAACCGATGACTAAGAAGCACCTTGCCACGGACTCGGCCACTTTTGACCAGAATCTGAGCTGGGATATCACGCCAAAATACTTCAATTTTTTGCATCAGGTTGCTCTCTTTTCATACTTATACAATCTTCAAGATCTGTTCTTGAAGACCATTTTCCAAGTCGCCATAACCGCTGTGTTCATGACGAAATTCCAAACCTAAAAACCTTGCCGCCGCTTGCGCTCTAACCACCAAGGCGGGATCCTCGCGCTGAGACAGATAGACCACCAGTTTGTAGTTGGCGAAGTACTGATCGGCCAGCTCTGGGTGCTTATCCAGCTTTAAACCTTTGATCATCAATCGATCAAAGTGCTCAACCAAAAAATCGGTTAGGTAAAAAGTGCCTAATTCCTGTTCTGCAATCTCGGTAAAACGCTCTTCACCGGCAAAAAAAGAATAACAATGAGCACCGGGCAAACGCTCCACAGAGTCACCGGCCTCTGCCAGGACTAAATCAATCTCGCCACCGGTACCGCAGTCTCCATAGGCAACAAAAATATGCCCATACTGACTTCGATTTTGGGCAATCTTTTCCCGCAATTTCTGGGGAATTAATTTTGGCCTGTTATGTAACTCGGCATCCAAACATTGCAGATCAATCTGGCTCCAACCATTGAGCTTTTGCAGCCAGACTATCTCGCGAGCAAGCGCTCCGCAAGCAATCACTAATAACTTTGCCGGCACGCCGGAATCAGTTATTAGGCTGTCAGTGGTCATTAGGCAGCCTCTAAAGCTCTGCGTTCCTGAACCAACCGAATAGCCGTAGTCGCTGCATCTGCCGCATCGCGACAGTAGGCATCCGCACCCACCGCAGTACCAAATTCTTCATTGAGTGGCGCACCGCCAACCATCACTATGTACTTGTCTCGGAGCCCCTGATCTTTGAGGGCGTCGATCACCACTTTCATATAGGGCATGGTGGTGGTGAGCAGAGCGGACATGCCTAAGATATCGGGCTTGTGACGTTCGAGAGCGGCGAGATATTCTTCGACGCTGTTGTTGATACCCATATCGTGAACTTCAAAACCTGCGCCTTCCATCATCATCGCCACGAGGTTTTTGCCGATATCATGGATATCGCCTTTCACCGTGCCAATCACCATGGTGCCCACGGGCTTAGCCCCGGTTTCGGCTAACAGAGGCTTGAGAATAGTCATGCCACCTTTCATGGAGTTCGCCGCCAGCAGGACTTCTGGGACGAACAGAATACCGTCGCGAAAATCTACACCCACTACGGTCATACCGTCCACAAGAGCTTCACCTAAGACGCGCTCTGGAGACCAGCCACGATCTAAGAGAATCTGTGTACCCTCTTCGATCTCTTCTTTTAAGCCGTCGTAGAGATCGTCGTGCATCTGCAAAACCAGATCTGCATCGGATAACTCAGCTAGTACAATATCGTCTTCTTCAGACATGGGTTTATTCCTCAAAAATCGGGCTTATTAGTCGAGCCTAGTAGTCGCGGTCGGCAAAAGAGCCTTTGCGACGAGCCATATAATCAATCAATGCTTCGTCAACCGCCGGATCAATTGCCGGTGCCTGATAATCATTGAGCATTTTTTTCCACAGAACATTGGCACGCTGGGCGGTGTCCAGAGAGCCGTCTACCTGCCACTGCTCGTAGCTATTATTGTCGGCTACAGTGGAGCGATAGAACGCGGTTTCAAAGTTCTTTAATGTGTGCGCAGAACCCAGGTAATGTTTACCGGGACCCACTTCACGGACGGCATCCAGAGCCTGACCGTTCTCAGACATATCCATACCCGACAGCAGCACAGAGATCATGCTGGCCTGGTCGCAGTCCATAATAAATTTCTCATAACCCATAGCCAGACCACCTTCTAACCAGCCAGCGGTGTGCAACATAAAGTGCACTCCAGCCAGGGCTGCGGTCTGCAATGTATTGGCGGCTTCATAGGCGGCTTGAGCATCGGGCAATTTGGAGCCAGTGAGACCACCACCACTTCTAAAGGGCACGCCCAATCGGCGGGCCAGTGCAGCAGCAGCATAGATAACTTGGCTTGGCTCAGGGGTACCAAAGGTCGGTGCGCCAGTGGCCATAGACACGGCCGCCGCAAAAGTACCAAAGATAACCGGTGCGCCGGGACGGCAGAGCTGAGTAAAGGCGATACCCGCCAGAGCCTCCGCCAGTATCTGCGTAACAGTGCCAGCAGTGGTAACCGGAGACATGGCTCCAGCAAGAATAAAGGGTGAGACGACTGTGGCCTGATTATTCCGCGCATAGACCTTGAGCGAGCCAAGCATGGTGGCGTCGTAGGTCATGGGGGAATTGACGTTAATCAGACTGGTGAGCACACAGTTTTGGTCGACAAATTCTTCGCCAAATACCAGCTTGGCCATATCCACTGTGTCCTGAGCGCGCTCGTAGTGGGTAACTGAGCCCATCAGTGGCTTGTCACTGTACTTAAAGTGGCTGTAAATCATGTCGAAGTGGCGCTTATTGACTGGCAGATCCACAGGTTCACAGATAGTGCCGCCGGAATGGTGAATTCCCGGTGCCATGTAGGCCAGTTTTACAAAGTTTTGAAAATCTTCAATTGTGGCGTATCTACGACCCTTATCTATATCGTGAACAAAGGGTGAGCCATAGGCGGGAACCAGCACAGTGCGCTTGCCGCCGATAATGACGTTGCGCTCTGGATTGCGTGCGTGCTGAACAAATTCCTTGGGTGCCGTGGCCTGAATAATCGAGCGACACAGACCTTTAGGGAAATGAACACGGGAACCCTGCACATCGGCGCCAGCTTCTTTCCACATGGCCAAGGCTTCTGGGTCATCGAGAAAGTCGATACCGATCTCTTCAAGAAGGATATCGGCGTTAGCTTCTATAAGCTGCAGATCCTCTTCACCGAGATATTCGAAAAAGGGAATCTTGCGCTCGATAAACGGCGCAGTTTTGACCACTGTATTGGCACGAGCTTCGCGGCGTCCATCACGGCCACCACCCTCTCTACCTGCTCTTCTGCGCCCAGTTGTTTCAGTCATAATCGTTCTTCCGTTGGAGAATTGTTTTCTCTCTTTTAATGGATCTTTATTGCCCGCATTCTGTGCCTGTTTAAGCACCGCCGCATCTGCTTTTGCGACGTGCAAATATCAGTTTGCGACGCACCTAAAAACTAGCTTCGCAAACAGCTATTTTCACCGTCAAAGGGAGACTCATCGATCACTGTCACCCGGTAGCGATCACCGAGTATTTCAATCTCTAATTCCGTGCCTATGGCACCGTAAGCGGCCTTGACCAAACCCAGGGCCAGAGACTTGTTGGTGCGGAAACCAAAGCCACCGGAGGTGGCACGGCCGACCAGAACGCCATCTTTATAGAGGCCTTCAGAACCTCGGGCGTCAGCATCGGTGACGCCATGAACTTCGAGGGTGGCAAAGCAGTTATCAAAGCCCTTCTCCTGCCAGGCAATAAGCGCATCTTTACCGACAAAATCGCACTCTTTATCCAGTTTCACAAAACGCTCTAATCCGGACTCTAGGGCCGAGTACTCGATGGACATTTCACGGGGAATCAAACGGTAGGATTTTTCGATACGCATACTGTCCATGGCGCGAATACCAAAGGGTTTAATATTGAACTCGGCACCAGCCTTCATCAGCTCATCGAAGATATAGTTTTGCATCTCGATGGGATGGTGCAGTTCCCAACCCAACTCGCCAACAAAGTTGACCCGCAACGCCTCAGCCTGGGCATAACCAATATTGATCGACTTGCCGGTGAGCCACTTGAAGTTCTCTTTCGACATATCGGTGTCGGTGAGCTTTTGCAGCAAATCTCGAGACTTGGGACCGGCGACAACCAGCACACCCATCTGAGTAGTGATTTTTTGCAGATTTACTGAGCCGTCTCGCGGTGCTAACTTGGTTAAATAGTCCCAGTCATGACGTTCTTGAGAACCAGCAAACACCAGGTAATAGCTATTTCTAGCACGTTTATAAACCGTAAATTCGGCTCGCACGCCGCCGCTTTGAGACAGCATATGGCAGAGACCAATACGCCCTACTGCCTTGGGAATTGTGTTAGCCAAAATACTATTGAGCCAGGCTTCTGAACCATGACCTGTGACTGTGCATTTAGAGAAGGCCGACATATCTAATACACCAACATGCTCATTCACATGGCGGCATTCCTGACCGACAAAATCAAAGTAGTTGGAGCGGCGGAAGGAATTCTTTTCCACAATACGGCCATCGGCCAGGGCTTTTGAATGGTTTTTATTCCACAGGGTATCTGACTTATCCAAGTCGGCATCCGACAGAGAATATCCGGGAGGTGCAAACCAGTTGGGTCGCTCCCAGCCATAGACCGAGCCAAACACCGCACCCAGAGCTTTCATGCGATCGTAGCAAGGGGTCGTTTTTAACGGCCGCGCCGCACCGCGCTCTTCATCTGGATAGTGATTTTTAAATACGTGGTCATAGGCTTCTTCGTTTTTACTGCGCAGATAGCCACGGCTTGCGTAGGGACCAAAACGACGGGGATCAACGCCCATCATATCGACAGTGGGCTCACCTTCGACAATCCACTCCGCCAACTGCCAACCGGCACCACCGGCTGCGGTAATGCCAAAGCTGTGACCTTCATTGAGCCAGAAGTTTTTTAAGCCCCAGGCAGGACCCACTATGGGATTGCCGTCTGGCGTGTAGGCAATGGCACCGTTGTAAACTGTTTTAACACCCACCTCTGCAAAGGCGGGAACCCTTGTCATACAGGCTTCAATATGGGGCATCAGGCGATCGAGATCACCATTAAATAGCTCGTATTCGGACTGATCGCTGGGACCGTCCATATAACAGCAGGGAGCATTTTCTTCATAGGGGCCAAGAATAAAACCGCCGGCCTCTTCACGGAGATAATAGCCGGCATCGGAATCCCGCAGTACGGCCTGCTCTGGCAGACCCTGGGCCTTGCGCGCGAGAATATCCGGGTGTGGGTCAGTGACTATATATTGGTGCTCGACGGGAATAACTGGAATATCCAGCCCCACCATCTCTCCAGTCTTGCGGGCAAAGTTGCCGGTGCAGGAGACCACGTGCTCGCAGTGAATATCACCCTTATCGGTTTTTACGATCCAGCTATCATCAGGCTGCTGCTCAAGATCCAGTACGGCGGTATTGCGATAGATCTCAGCACCGCGAGCACGAGCGCCTTTGGCCAGCGCCATAGTCAAATCTGCAGCCTGAATATAGCCATCATCTGGATGCTGAATCGCACCAATCACGCCATCGAGGTTGGCCATGGGCCAGACCTCTTTCACTTGCTCTGGGGTTAAAAAGTTGACCTCTACACCCACAGTTTGAGCAATCCCTGAATAGTACTTGTACTCATCCATACGATCTTGGTTAGAGGCTAAGCGAATATTTGATACCACACTGAAGCCGACATCCTGGCCGGTCTCTTTTTCCAGCTCATGATAAAAATCCACCGAGTACTGGTGTAACTTACCCACCGAGTAACTCATATTGAACAGTGGCAACAGGCCTGCAGCATGCCAGGTAGATCCTGATGTCAGCTCTTTGCGCTCGACCAACACCACATCGGTCCAGCCCTTTTTGGCGAGATGATAAAGAGTGCTGACACCGACAACGCCGCCGCCAACTACCACTACTTTTGCACTTGTTTTCATTGCCATCTGTTAACGCCTAATTTTTTATTATTTTTAATTCATTTTTTGCAGTTTAACCTTCAATACAGGGCCGACAGGGCGCAAATACGACAGCCAGATGCCTTCCAGCGCCACAGCCTGAAAAGCATGCCCCGCTTGACCTAGAGTCGTTTTTAGAACAGCATAAGCCGGTCTCAGAGAGCCAGCAGTATGGTTGTTTAAGGAAGATGACTTCTGATGTGATTAGGCCGACAAGAGATACTCTTGCCAGGCAGAGTTATTGACTAAATTAACGGAGCAAGCCCCCTATGAGTGACATAGAAATAGCCCGCAGTGCCAAGAGCCAACCGATTAGCGAGATTGCCGCAAAGCTCAATATTCCCGATGCCGCATTAATTCCTTACGGCAGAACCAAAGCCAAAATATGCCCTGACCACATTGCATCACTAAAAGATAAGCCCGACGGCAAGCTGATACTGGTCACCGCGATTACCCCGACACCAGCTGGTGAGGGCAAGACCACCACTTCAGTGGGTCTTACCGATGGCCTTAACCGCATCGGCAAAAAGGCACTGGTCTGTCTGCGCGAACCCAGCCTCGGCCCCTGCTTTGGTATGAAAGGCGGCGCTGCTGGCGGCGGTTATGCTCAAGTGGTTCCTATGGAAGATATCAACCTGCACTTTACCGGCGACTTTCACGCCATTGGCGCGGCTCACAATTTACTCTCGGCGCTGATCGATAACCATATTCACTGGGGCAATAGCCTTGAAATTGATGCCCGTAGAATTGCCTGGAAACGGGTTGCGGATATGAATGACCGTGCCCTGCGCAGTATTAACTGTGGCCTAGGTGGCCCGGGAAATGGCTTCCCACGCCAGGATGGCTACGACATTACCGTGGCATCTGAAGTCATGGCGATCTTCTGCCTGGCTACGGATTTGGATGACCTTAAGGCGCGCCTGAATAAAATTGTCGTCGCCTATACCCGCGACCACAAACCGGTTCATGCCAGTGAAATACTCGGCACCGGCGCCATGACCGTACTGCTTAAAGATGCTCTGGCCCCGAATTTAGTGCAGACCTTAGAAAACAATCCGGCGATTATTCACGGCGGCCCCTTCGCCAATATTGCCCATGGTTGCAACTCGGTTATCGCCACCAAAGCGGGCCTCAAAATGGCCGACTATGTGGTGACCGAAGCTGGCTTTGGTGCGGATTTGGGCGCTGAGAAATTCTTTGATATTAAATGTCGCGCTGCAGGCCTGCACCCAGATGCCGCAGTGATCGTTGCCACTACCCGCGCCTTAAAAATGCATGGCGGTGTCAGCAAGGAAGATTTAGACAAAGAAGACCTCAGCGCCCTTGAAGATGGCTGCTGCAACCTAGTGCGTCATATTGAAAATGTGAAAGCCTTTGGCGTTCCAGTGGTCGTGGGCATCAACCGCTTTACCTCAGATACAGACGCTGAAATTGCCCTGATCAAAAAAATCTCACTAGCCAACGGGGTTAAAGCGATCGACTGTACCCACTGGGCAGACGGTGGTGCTGGCACTGAAGAGCTGGCCCATGAGGTGGTGGGATTAGTCGACTCGGGTCATGCTAACTTTGCTCCCTTATATCCTGATGAGATGCCGATTTGGGATAAGGTTAAAACCGTTGCGACTCGTCTCTATCGAGCTGATGACATTATTGCTGATCAGAAAATTCGCGATCAGATTCAAAAACTTCAGGATGATGGTTATGGCCATTTCCCCGTCTGTATTGCTAAAACTCAGTACAGTTTTTCAACGGACCCGACACTTAAGGGCGCTCCCAACAATCATGTTTTGGCGATTCGTGAGGTGAGATTGTCGGCTGGCGCGGGCTTTATAGTGGTGGTCTGTGGCGACATTATGACAATGCCTGGATTACCCCGTGTGCCTGCGGCGAATAGCATTGATATGAATGAGCAAGGTGAGGTTGTTGGGCTTTTCTAATTGATAGATAGGGCCGCTTTGAATTATTTGAATTATTTGAATTA
>Ga0115546_1001702_pt1 | contig 13370 bp, 16 predicted proteins | sample COGITO_mtgs_1004_FD_87186 | JGI IMG/M metagenome (GOLD analysis project Ga0115546, IMG submission 87186) | Pelagic marine microbial communities from North Sea - COGITO_mtgs_100413 | ecosystem: Environmental > Aquatic > Marine > Epipelagic | place: Germany:Helgoland, sampling site Kabeltonne...
AGTAAAGCTAAAGGTAATAGATTTGAACGTGAGATTGTAGAAGCTATTGAATTACACGATATAAAAGCAGTTCGTGCTTGGGGTAGTAATGGTAAGGCATTTGGACACCACGAAGAAGTAGATATTCTTATTGATGATGAGATTAAAGTACAGGCTAAAGTTCGTAAGGCTTTGCCGAAATGGATAGCACCATCAGAACACGTAGACGTTCAAATTATAAAAGAGGACAGAGGCAAGATGTATGTAGTACAAGAATTAAATGATTGGTTATTAAATAAAAAGGAGAAATAATGAGCAAAGTTAATTTAAACACAAGAGGCAATAGTATGCCATCAGGAAGAAAGTCTATAAGATTGTTTTATGAAGAAATGATTGAAGTTTCAAAAAATAATATAGGTTGTGTAACTGATTTCAATACGATTATTGATGAAAAATTTATATCTATTTTAGAAAAAAGACTTAAACAATTAAGCTATTAAAGGAGAAAAAATGAAAAAAACAAGCAAAAAGAATAAAGTATTAGCACATTTAGTTAGTGGTAAATCAATAACACCAATGGAAGCTCTTGAGCTTTATGGAAGTTTTAGACTTGGTGCTATAATCTTTGAATTAAGAGATATAGGACATAAAATTAATACAGAGATTGCAAAGGGTTCAGGACACGCTATTTATACATACGTTAAATAGTATTTAAAATTAGAGATAGGTGGTGGGTTTTGTTCATTCTTCCTACCTTTGGCGTTTTCCCTTTCTTCGCACTATCTCTTAAAATTGAGAGAGATGGACCACTATACCCTGTGAATTAAAAAGTCGATTGTAAGATTCACAAAAGCTGAAAATACTAGTTACTTAGGTTAAGCAAGTGCAGTCTCTCTCAAAAATTGGAGAAAATATGAATTTAGATATAAAGAGTTTTATTATAGGTATGTTAGTAATTATTGTTCTATTGTTTTTAATGGGATTTAGTGGAGGTTTAGGTTCTTCTCCGTATAATCCTATTTATGTGAAGATTGTATAATGGAGATATTTCAAACAATAACCATATTTTTAGCAATTATTGGTATAATATTGTATTTTGGTGGATTTTAAATGGCAAATACAAAAGATTATATTAAGTATATAAAATCTAAACATTGTTTAGTGTGTGGAAGTAATGTTGTAGACCCTGACCATTTAGAACATATAGGTATGGGTGGCAATAGAAATAAACAATCAATTAAAGACTTTAGCTGTGTGCCGTTATGTAGAGAACACCATACTGAAAGACACAATCTAGGAACGGATAGATTTGAAAAAAAGTATAATCTTAACCTTTGGAAAGAGGCTTTTTATTTATTAAGGGGGTATTTTGCAGAATGAAATGTTGGCATTGTAATACAGAAATTATATGGGGTGGCGACCACGATTATTCAGATTATGGATATGAGGGTAAGGGTATTGTTACTAATTTTCATTGTCCTAATTGTGAATCCGATTATATATGTAAGCATAAAATAAAATGAAGTTTGCAGGTAAAATAAAACAAGGCAAATTAACACTTGATGATAATCTTGGGTTTAGGGATTATTTAAGGTTAATTGAGGGTGATGTTCACTTAGAAATAAAACCTGCCGAAAAGGTGCGTTCTCCCCAACAAAATGCTTATTATAGAGTTATTATAAGGATATTAGCAAAAGATTTAGGTTATACTGAAGCCGAAATGCACGAAACTATAAAAGAAAAGTATGAGATTGAATCTACTAAACAATTAGATATGAAAGAATTTACTGAAATCCTAGAATCAATTAAAAGATGGGCAGTTATAGATATGGGTATTGTTCTGCCTAATGCTAAGCCAACTCGTCAATAGTCATACTTACACTATAAGTATTAAAAGCCACTTGATTTACACTAAAGCTATTTTCTCTAAATGTGCATATAGAAAATTGGTCAGGATTTCTTCCATCTTCACTATTATCAGGTTGGAATATAAATGGCAGAGTTCCACCTAATGTACAATTCCATACAAAATTAAAGCTATTATCTGAAAGCATAGGACTTGGTTTATCTTCGTCAGGGTCTACATTATCTGCTATAACATTATTAGATACTTCGTTTTCCATCCACATATCACTTTCTGCTATATAAGAAAAAGTAAGATTCCAACTTCTAAGACCTTTTCTTCCTAAACCACTTTTAACTTTTTGATTAAAATCATTTGTATTTACAACTGATTCTGGATAATCTAATTCAAATGGTGGATATTTATAAGTGCCATTAGGACCATTCATAGTCCACTCTGTTGGTCCATCATAGTAAATGTTAGATAACGTCTTACCACCTATAGTTTTTTGTGATTTAATTCCATCAAATCGTCTTGACATTGTAAGGTTAAGGTCAGGCGAATTAGGACAATCAAAATACTTACCTACTACTAAAGAGCCTAATTGATGTTTACCTGCTTCAAGAGCTTGTTCTTCAGGTGTTCCGTAATATATGCTAAACTGCCTCCAATAAGCATCTTGACTTTCAAAGGTATATAAAGTTGTTCCATTATATTGAGGACTTATTAATTGTCCTGAAAAATTTGAGTTTAAAACACTACCTGTTTCAGATGGTACAAATCTTGGTGCTTCAGTTTGGGCATCTGTTTCCCAAGGATAATTACTTTTTCCTATAACTCTAAATCCTTCAGGGTGATATAAATTATGGTTTAAAAGAGCCACAAAATTTACAGGAAAAGATGTTTTTGCAATATTGTTTGTAGAATCGCCAATTTTAAAAGGTGTTACTTGATTTTCTGATTCTGTAGATTCGTATAAATAAGGATTAGCACAATTCATATATAACAATTCTGCACCACCATCACTATCATCCCAACCTAATTGTCCTGTGGCGTGTAAAAATGTAGGCATATCTACATAAAATCTTGGCGTTTTAACTTGTTTTCCCATTAATATCCTCCTGAGCCTCCTGAACTACCACCACTTGTAGATGTTGATGTTCTTCGTTTTGTTTTAATTTTTGTTTTATCTACTTTAGGTAAATCATAATCAGGTAGATTGTATTTAGTTTTAGTGGCTTTGCCTTTTTTAACATTACTTTTAAAATTATCCCAAGTATCTGCTTCTATTGAAGTATCCCAATATTGATTTTTCCAAGTAGGATTTACATTTTGTATGTTGCATAAAATACGTTTACCTTCTTTGTTGGCTACAATTACCTTTTTTATCTTAATAATACCTTCATAGGTGAACAGCTGTAAATCTTTAATGGCTAACCCTTGTAAACCTATTAGAAGCATTTTACTTTTATTACCTTGCATTATCCAACCCTCTGGAAGTGTTGGCGTAATATCTGCCGTACCTGTAAAGTCTATCTCTATACCTAATATATCTACATTAGATTCAATAGAGCAACTACCATTATTGCATATAATGCTTGATTTACCTGTTGCTAATTCTGTTTTATTGTATATCATTTAATTACCTAATATTTCGTTCACTAAAATTATTATATCCAATACGTTTATTTGATTATCTTGATTCACATCTGCAATAATATTACCATCAATATCAATAGGTATATTATCAAAATTATCAGCCGTAATTGCATTAACAATAAAAACTAAATCTAAAATATTTAAAGCATCATCTTGATTTATATCGCCATAGATTCCATTAAAATCGTTTTTTAATATAATTTGTGTAAAATTTAAAGAATAAGTTTTTTCATAAACAGAAGATTTAATTATTATGTTGTAATCTAATACTGCTCTTTGTTCATTGTCTAAAAATACTACATTATTTGTATTCATAATAGGTGTTATATCAATATTATCGCCATATACAGAATCATTTTCTACAACAGTTGCATTAACTAAGTTAGTTGCATCTATACCTATTAAAGCAGAATCTATATTCTCCCCATTATACTCTATATTAGCTGTAGATTCTACTAATGTAATGTTTTCAATGGTAACGCTAGTTTCATAATTTGTGTTAGTTACTGCTGATATAAGACCTGATGTTAAATTTGCATTATTTTGATACCATACACCATCAAAAGTTGGTTCTTCATCATCTATCTCATCTTGATATATATTACGTTCATAAGGGTTAGGTATGTTGTAAAATCCTAAATCATCATCACTCATACCAAAGTCGCCACGATGTACTTGTACTAACTCTAAACTTACTTTATTTAAAGATTTAGATGCTTTAGTAATAAAAAATACAGGATATATAAGTTGTCCATTTTTAACAAATTCTTGTGTATAATTAAATCCAAAAGCAAGTTTGCCACCCATAAGTTCATCGAACCTAATATAATCTCCTACCTCTAAATGTATATAACTTAATGGTAAATCTATTTTTGCTGTTAAATGTTGGTTAGCATACCACATTAATAACCTTCTTTGTAGTTTTCTTGCCGTATCTTTATCTCTAATATAATCAGTTTCTATTTCTAATTTAGCATCTTCGTTTTTTATACCATAATAACCAATATCATAAACCATATTTTCAATATCTAATCGTTGAGTTAGCTCGTCTAATGTTTCTTCAAAATTACCATTATTATCTTCTATACCATAAGTGGTTTGTTCCTCATAATCGTTAGAAGCATAATCTTTCTTATATTTAACATTAATTTGATTTTTAACATCTTCTATTTTAGTTAAACTAAACGAATAGTTTATAACATCTAAAATATCTATTTTTTCAAATTGTTCATAATCTTCTATGTTTTGTTTAAGGTCTATAAATTTAAAATTACCTGTACTGTCAAAAGAAGGTATGTAAATAGATGATTTACATAAATTGTTTATAACATTTTTAGCTTCTTTTTGTTCTGTTAATGTGAAGCTATTAATCCAATCATCATCAATGTCATCACTTGGAAAATTAAAATCTTTTTGATAATCTAATTCTTTTTTTAATATATCTTCTAATATTGTATAAGGTTTTGTCATAACACTATCATTGTTTACTCTACCTTTTATACTTCCATAAAATTTTTCTTGTGTATAATCTGTTATTAATATATCTTGTAAAGTATAAAATTCTTTTAAATTTGCTATAGTTGAAGTCATAAAACTTGTGTCTACGGAAGGTAAACCCCAATTTATACTATCATAGGCATCAGTTCTATTAAATGTTCTAATTTGGTTGGTGTATAAATCTCCACCTAAATCATTGTTAGTATATCTAAATTCGGTTTCATTAGGCTCAAATGAATGTTGATGGTTTGGAACTTCACAATCAGTTTTCCAAGTATCTGGAAAAGAACCATAATTTTCATCCCATATATTTTCATCTGATATCATATCTTCAAAAGTAATGTTATCTAAAAGATTATAACTACTATCTCTTTCAATCAATTCTCTTTCTGACCAAAAAGTAACAGGATACGGAACAACAGTATTTTCTAAATTATTATGCGTAAAATAATCTATTTTATAAAATATTTTAGTAGCACATACATAACTTCCTATATCACTAGAAAATTGTAATCTAGCAAAACTTCCTGTATTAGGTCCATTACCATTATTTTGTGCTGTCAAATGTAACCCACTAGAGTAATTTGCATTTTGTATCCATTGTACAGGAAATGTAGATACTTTATTTTGTGCAATATAATTCTTATCTAAATCTTCAAACATTCCATCAATATTATTTGTGTTGCTTTGTTGATTTAAATCAGTAGGTTTCCACCAAGAAAATGTAGCATTTAAATTTGTTTCATCCCAATCTGCATCATAATAAGTATCTCCAATACTAAATAAATTGTCTAAATCTTGTTCAGAAGAAACACTAGTTTTATCATAAACTGATTTAGTAGCGTCTAACATTTCATTATTATTAAAACCAAAAAATTTATTACAAGAACCAAAATGAAAATTAATACCAACATCATAATTTGTATGGTTATTAGCAAAAAAAGATATTTTTTCAACAGGTCTATAAATTCTAGTTGGTATACCCTGTTTGTTTTCGTCTAAATCTTCACCTAGAACCCAATTTTCATATATAGTAGCACCAACTATTTTAACTTTTGCTGAAGTATCAGTTGTAGAATCTACATACTCATATATTGTTTTACCATCATAACTTTGCGAATATTTCCTTCCATAATTATATGGTAATGTTTCACATATTGGCAAATAGCCATTGTTATAACAATATATATGACTGTTTTGTGGGATATAATTTGGGTATAATATAGTTTGTCTAATGTATGGATTCAATTTGTCTATATTAGAAGGGTTTGACCATAAGCCACCTATTTCTGTGTTAGACTGTTCTATAATTAATTCATTATCTTTAGTTAAAATTAAAGGCGATTTATCAACATATCCATAAACTAATGGAAATGGTTTGCCTTGTGTTTCTTCATCATAAACAAACTTATTATCTATTGTGGTTTTAGGTATTAAAGTTTTAAGTTTTTGCTCTGTTAAATCTTCTAAAGTAAGGCTTAGAGTTTCAGCCGATTGAGAATAACGTCTAATAGTGCCTGTATACACAAGTAAACAATCATCTAAGGTATCTAGTCCATTAGCAGCATAATATACTTGTACTACTGCATTTAATAAATTTGGAATATCGTCTGAAAAAATCTTACCTTTATAGGGAGCATTTGATATAGATAAAGATACACTTGAAATAGTGTATTTATTGTTTATAATGTCGGCTTTTGAGCTTATAGAAGGACTATTAAGTAATAAAGGGTTATACGCCTCACCACCTATGTTTGTTTCCTTAATTGATAAGTTTATAGCTTCTACATCATCAGGTATGGTATCGTCAATTTGATAGCCTTTATATATCCTAACCAAAGGATATAAAGATGTGACAGTGCCATTACCTAGTGCTTGTTTAAATTTAGGAGGTAACGTCAGCATTAACTAATTCCAAAATCACTACCCCTACGGACAGCTTCTTTAATTGATTCTGCAAGTTCGCCTTCAACAAAATCTTGTGTTAAAACATTACCTGTAACGCTTACATTGATACTTCCACCACCACCTGATTGATTCATTTGGTTTAAAGTTTCTAAACCGATAGATTCTACTGCATTTCTACTCATTACAAATTCGCCACGTTCTGCTTCTATTAAAGTGCCACCTTGCGAATGTCTATTACCACCTACATAACCACCTTCTGCATATTGACCTATTGGAGAACTACCACTTCCACTAGAACTAGAAGTTCCACTAGAAGATGAACCTGAAAGAACAGAACTTAATGCTCCAAACATAGCTGCACCTAATGCAGGAACACCTATATTTAAAGGAAATGGAATTTTAGCCATAGCTCCTGCCATATAAGTAGTAACTGCTTCTTGAAGTTTTGCTATAATAACTTGTTTAGCTGCAGCAGCAGCAGCATTACCTGCATTACTATGACTTTTGCCAATTTGAATCGAAGCATTTAAAATTTGTTTATTAAGTGCTATTTCTTTTTTTAATAAAGTTTCTTTTATTTTGGCAGCTTTTTCGTCATCTTTATTAGATTCTTTTTTAACTTCGTTTAATTCATTGTATGCTTGTACTAAAGAAAACAAACCTGCTAACTCATTAGCATTTAATTCGCCTTTTCCTGCTAAAACGGTCGCTTCTGCAATTTGTGTTTCCATTAGCTTTAATCTAGCTTCTCTAGTTTGATTATATGCTTCTGCTAGAATGTCTTGGATAGTTATTTCTTTTTCTATTTTTTCATTATTTTTATCATAAATAGCTTGTAATGTTCCTATAGTTGCAAGTAGTTCTTTTTCTGTTTTTGTTAATTCTCTACCTGCCTCAATTTCAGCAAGTCTAATTTTTAAAGCAGTTCCATCTAACATTAATTTTGCTAGTAAGGCTTGTTTTTGTTTTTCTAAATTAGTAATATTATCTTCTAAACTTTGTTTAGCTCTTTCTTCTAGTGCAGCTTTTTCTTTCTTTAATTTAATAGCATCTTTTTCTATTTCTTTTTGTTTTTCTAATGCTACTTTTAAATTAAATAATGTTTGTAATCTTTCTTTTTCAAGTGGGTCTAATTGTCTACCTAAATCAATTTCCATTAATTTTAAGTCTAACATAAAACCATCTAAATCTCTTTTTGCTGTTAAAGTATCTATTTCTTTTTGTATTGCATCAGTATTTTCTACAATAGATTGTAATTTTTCAGCATCTAGTTTTAAATCTAAACCTTTTTGTTCGGCAAGAGATTTTAATCTTTCTTGTAATTCTTTTTCTTTGGTAGTTAAACCTGATGTAGCATTAAATAAACTTCCTATTGCAGTTACTGCACCTATTAAAACACTTGCTAATAGAACATATGGATTTGCTTTAGTTACTGTATTTAATCCTTGCATAGCAACAGTCAATCCGTGTGTTGCTGCAATAAAAAGAAAAGTTTTTGCTCTTGCTATACCCATAGCAGCAGTATGCAACATTTGTCCTTTTGTAGTTGCAGAAAGTATTATCCTGTACGTTCCATATCCTGTTGCTAAACCTAAAATAGATGAAACCATCGCTTTTAGTAAACCTAATGGTATCATATTAGAAAATGTTTTTAGTGCTTTAGCTACCAATAATATACTTGGTGCTAATGCCTGTCCTAATCTTTCCTGTAAATCACCAAAAGCATTTGATGCTTGTGCTAATTGACCACTTGTTGTCATAGCCATAACTTCTGCTAATTCGCCAAATTTTTCTTTAACACCCTCAGTTATAGCAGCCATTCTTTCTTGACCTTTAAGACTAGAATCTACTTCAATACCATATCTTGCCAAAGCGTTAGTTGAAGAACCAAATGATTTTGCAACTAATAATCCTGCACTATTTAAATCAAGACCTAATCCTGATGCTAAATCTAGTGTTGCTTTTGTTAATTTTTTTGCTTGTTCTTCATTGGCACCAAAAGAACCCATTGTGGCGATTACTGAATTTATAACTTCATCACCAAATATACTAACTTCTTGCATAGCACTAGAAAACCCATCTAATGAATTAGCAGCATCAACACCAAAAACTCTTGCCATTTTCATAACGCTATCTTCTTGTTCAGCAAACATTTTTACTTGCCTTACAATAGCATTACTAACTAATCCAAAAGCAAACGATACAAGTAATAACTTAGAACGTATAGTAGCAAAACTATTATCTAACAGTCTACCACCATTAGTAATGTTTAACATACCTTTATTTAATTGTACTGTTTTTATACGAGCGATACTCATAGCTTTTGACATTTGTCCTAAAGCTGTTGAGTTGCCTCTTAAAGCAAGTTTGACTGTATTAAGATTAATACCTAATTTTTGGAATGTAGTACCTGCAGCTTTAACAGATGCAGTCATTATTTGCATTTGTTTTCTAATTAATTTTTGTGATTGTGCTAATTGTTTTTCAGCAGCCTGTTGTTTTTTTAATAAAGCAATTTCTTTTTTTCGTTGTTTTTCTTTTGCTATTAATTGTTTTTCAGTTGCTATTCGGTCTTTTTCTCTTTGTAAAATAACTTCTTTTAAAGATTGGAATACTTTTTTATTAGCTAGTTCTTCTTTTTTAGTTTCTATAGCATTTGTTCTTTTTGCATCTCTACCTTTAATAGTTGCTATATTTTGTTCATTAAGGGCAATAGTTAATTTATCAATATTTTTTGCACCTTCGTGATTTCGCTTACTAAATTCTTTTAATTGTAATAATTCTTTACCTCTACCTGCAACAATGCCTACAGAAGCATCTATTTGACGTTGTGTTGCTCTATTAAGAGTATTTGTTGATTGTTCTAATTTTTGATTAGATTTAGTTGCTTCTTTTGTTCGATTATTTATTTTTTTAAGAAATGTGGCTAAACCACCATCATCAACCCTAAACTTTATTTCAAAATCATCAGCCATTTGTATTTGCCTCTCTCGTTGCCTTATCTCTCATTCGTTTCTCTTTCTTGGCTAGAGCATTTTTAATTATAAAAAAGTATTCAACCCATATTGCAGGTTGTTCTCCATAGTCACCTTTATGTGCAGGTGTACCTGTTTCTGTACAGTATAAATACTTATTAATTAATTTTAAATATTTATCATTACGAATATGATTTAGGCAAGTAAAGAAAGGTATTTGTGCTATGATACTTTCAACAATATCAAAACTCTTACCTTGTTGCTCATTAAAGTTTATTGCTTCTTCTCTAAGCAAATCTATTACTTGCCACACATCATCTACATTTTCAAATGTACGAGTTTCATAACCATTTTCAGTTGCTATTGGCAACTTTGCATCGTAAGGAAACTCACAATATGAACAGCCTCCACAGCCATCCGACATTAAAGTCAGTTCTACTTGGAGGCTTTGCCTTCCCCCACAAGATAACGATTCTGCATTTCTGTAAAAATAGCAGTTTTATCTTCTAGGGATAGTGTTTTTAGGAACTCATCCGATGTATCACCATCAACACCTATACGAATCCATTTAGTCATTGTTGAGTGCATCATTTTTACACCTAACACATCACCATTTGGTTTATAATCGTATTGTACTGAATCAAGCATTTCATCTCTTTCATCTATAGATACATCTTTTAACTTTATCTTTTTTCCTGATTTAAGTTTGATTTCCATTTATTTTCCTTTTATTTATTAAGAACTTACATCAAATGATATTAAAGCATCTGAGCCATCATCAACTGATTTAATAGAGCAATCTAACATCATTATATCACCTTCTGAATATCCAACATTTGTTAAAACTCCATTTTGAACATCAACACCAAAAGCATTGTTATTAGTAATTACAAACATATTTCCTGAAAGTGCAGCAGTTTGTGTATCGAAACTATTTACAAAACCTTTAGTATTTCCATCATATTTTACTTGAGTATCAACAGTTACAGCTATCTCTGAACCTCTACTAACAACTTCATAGCCTGTTGATGTTACTCCTGTAAATATAGCAGGACTATCTATTGTTGCTGTAAAATTATTCATTACTGTATCAGTATTAAATACTTTAAATCCTGAACCACTAGACAGCATAGGTACGTCTGTATTAGCGTATGCAGTTATAGTTGGTTCAGCAGTAGATGTTAAATCAGGTTTTTTACCTGTTTGTAATGTAGCAGAAAATTTATATCTTCCACCTTCTGTTCCTGATTCAGCAGTAATACTTATATTTGTTACTACACAACCAAACAATTCTAATCCTGTTTGATTTGTAACGTCTGATGGTTGTATTACTACAGTTAATGATGAAGCTGCATTTGTTACGGCTGCACCATACTTTTGACTTGCTGCTGTAAAACCTGTTGCAACTGCAATATCGCCTGATACATCATTACAAATATTTTGTAATAACAATTTATGTCCTGCATCATTATGTAGTGTGCCTGATATTGAAAATTCAGTCACTCTCATTATATTGTCTTGAAATACATCTTCATCTTTTAAAGTTCTTCCTGCACCACTTCTAACATCTAAAACTTGGTTTAAATTTAAAGTAGGAAAACTTACAGAATCTACATCTAATTGATTCATTGTACTGCCTATACCTGTTGCACCTGCATTGGTAGCATCAGAAACAATAGCAACTTTAAATTCTTTTGGTGAAAATGCGTGAGCTACTGTAGCCATTATTTACTCTCCTTTTTACTTGTTGCTTTAACTATTACAGTTTCTACTAAACTTTTAATACCTTCAGCAATTTGTTTAACTTCTATTTCTTTACCTTTTTGTAATTCATCCCAAGCGTCTTTATTTACACCACAGGACTTCCAACAATTAGGTAATGTTATGTTTTTATTTATTAGTTTTATTTTCATAAAAACTCCTATTCTATGTTACCTAGATGTTGTCCTTGCCATACAAACTGAACAACATACTCGTTTTCGTCATCTAAGGCATTTAGCTGTGTTGATTCAATTCGACAATTAAAACAATTACTACTATCTGTCAATACCATCGCTGTGTTATCGTGTATTAACGCCTCAATTCTTGCCACAAACCTTAAAACGTGGTCTAATGATGTTTTGTTTACATTTGGGTCAGCAAAGTAATAAAACATATTAACCTGATACTCTCTAGTTTCACTATGAGCATTGTATTCTGTAAGGTTGCTACCTACAGGGTCTAGCCTTAAATATTGTGAACCTTGCTCTTTTTGCTCGTGTCCAATATATACAGGTAGAGTACCCTTAAATTCTGTTCTTAATGTGTTACGTAATTTATTAAGAATATTAGTAAAATTGCTAGTAAAATTTACAGGCATTAGTAAACCCTTCCGTGTTTTCTAACTCTAGTCATTTTTACAGCTTTACCACTAGAAGCATCTATATCTTCATAAGCACCGAATACTTCTATTTCCCATTCATCGTCTTGTATGGCATTAGATGAACCTGCAAATCTTATTTCTAATCCACTAGATAGCTGTTGATAATCGCCTGTAATAACTTCATTTTTTACTACTTCTATTTCTTTTAATTTATTAGCACCTTTAGTATATACACTATAAGTTGCTACTCCTAAAGCTCCTGCCGTTGTAATTAATACTCTTAACAAGTCATAATCACCATACCAATCACCTCTAGTGTCTACAGGTCTTATAGCACCTGCTGTACCATAAACTACATCTCTAACTACACCTTGAGAACTATCTCTTGTTACTTGCCAAGATAATGCTGCCTTACCTGCATTTATGTTTGCAATATTATTAACAGCTTCATCCATTAAAGCATTGGCAAGTTCGCTATTAGGGTCGTGACTTTTAATCATAAAGTTAGCAGCAATTAAAGCCGTACTTCTAATGATAATATAGTCATAGTTACCTTCTTTATCTTTCCACGCTTCTCTTGGCATATTAGGGTCTAACATACTATCTAGGTATCTACTAGCATCACCTCTAAATTGAGTAACCATAGCAGTAAATTCTTCTCCTGCTTCCATTAATTTATCAATAGGATTACTAGCAGAATAATAATAAAGAACATCTTCGGCAGAATTGTAAAACCATTCTCCTTCAACATTTAAATCAGTATGTGCTGACTGTGCAGGTCCTAAATCTTCTCCATCTGCAAATAATTGAGTTACTATACCACTATTGTGTGCTGCATATTTATTAGTTGTAACTTCTTTCCAACCATAAACTGATTTTTTATTATCAAAACTATCAAGTTGAGGAAATACTCTCTTTAATTCTTTATGTGTACAATATATTGCCATTTATTCTCCTACCATTTCTTACAAGACCAATATCTTGCTTTTGTTTTAGGTCCTGGGGTTGCACATTTATGTCTTGCTCTAAAAGACTTACGTCTAGCAGGACTTGATTTTTTAATTCTCATATTAGGGTCGCCAAAGGTTACTCTTTTCGTTCTTGCTCCATCTTTAACATATACTTGGAATTTCTTGTCTCCAGATAT
>Ga0115546_1001705_pt1 | contig 13365 bp, 9 predicted proteins | sample COGITO_mtgs_1004_FD_87186 | JGI IMG/M metagenome (GOLD analysis project Ga0115546, IMG submission 87186) | Pelagic marine microbial communities from North Sea - COGITO_mtgs_100413 | ecosystem: Environmental > Aquatic > Marine > Epipelagic | place: Germany:Helgoland, sampling site Kabeltonne...
CCCTTCCTTTGCTGTCGGTTACTTTGCGCAATGTTATTGGAGCTCTTTTGGTTCCCTCACCAAGATAAGCTGCTCCCATTTTTTTGTTAGCGCTAGCTATTTCTCTGCTCATCATCTTAGTGGGATTTAGCTTTGCCATCGGAAACCTTTTTGACTTTGATGTGCTTGAAAAATAATGACTCAAACGATTGGGTAGCTTTTTCAGTCCATCAACTCCTTTTATGATACCTTTCCAATCTAGGTCAGAATTAATTTCACCTCCTTTTTTGAATACTGCTTCAGCTCCGTCAGCGCCTATTTCACCCATAGCGGGTATTTCTATTGCCTCAAGAGCCTCTGCGCCCTCTGCATCCATCATAGCTTCTGCTTCAACACTTACTTCGAAAATTTCAAAGTCCTTGTCACGCTTTTCATGCTCTCGAGAGGCTTTCAGTGTTGGATTCTTTTTTTCGAGGTCTTCTATGCTCCCGCCCTTCTCATACGAGATAAAATTTTGGTCCATCCAATATTCATAGTCAAGAACCATGTCATTGCCAAAAACATAAACGCCAATGTCTTTCTTGCCGCTTGGATATAAAGCAGTAACAAATTGATATTTTTTATCTCCTAAAACAAAAGGCTCTTCCCCTGCTCGGTCGCTTATATATTCTACTATATGATTCATAAACCAAGTTTTTTTAGTTTTTTGTAGTAGTCCATATCATCAGACAAATGGTCAAGAGCAATTTTACGAGCCTTTTTAGGGTCCTTCGTGTGCTCCATTTCATGTTTTTCACCTATCTGAATTTGTTCAAAAACTTCTGAAGTCGATTTACCAAACTTCTTAGCTATTTCAGGAATGTTGACGGACTTTAGTTTTCCGCCTTCTGCAAACGGCAATGATTTCTCTTTACCTCTATATCCATCCGCTAGATTGACGAAAAATGGTACTCCATTCTTGTCAAGAACCTTAATAAACTCATCAGACGTGTTCACGATTACGTCGCCGTCTTTCAATCCGTGACTCTCTAAGCTACCGCCTTTTGCTAATTCAGGTAAATCCTTAGTGCCCATTAAAACCTTTCCATCCTGATTTGATACAAGTTGTGTTTTTTGAGTCCCATAGTTCATTTTCTGCTCATTTATGAAGAAGAAGAAATCTTTCGCTTCGTCAAGATTGTCAAATATTTGTGTGTCATATTTACCATCGTCCTCAAATCTTACTAAATATCCGCCGTCGGCCATCTTCTTCATGTTGGCTTGTTGCTGACCATATACTTTGGCTGCAACCTTACGGCCAACTTCCATTGCCTCTTCCTTTGAATATGTCTTACCATACTCTTTACGGAATTTACTCGGCACTTTTTGACCCTCGTAACGCTTGGCAACCTTTTTGGCTAGCCCATCGAATCCTAGACGACCTCCTTTTTCAAAACTGCCCACATAATCATCGTTTTTGTACTTGTACTTACGGGTAATTCGGAAGCCCTCTTTTTTAAGGCGTGCAATTTCATCATTGGCTTCTTTAAGGGAGTCAAAACTTTCACTATACTCATCACCCTCATTGTCGGTATACTCTATATCATATTCGTACAAAACTCCACCTTTCTCAAAAAATTCATCCTCATAATAGAACTCCGTATCATACAATGATTTTAATTGATTTAACGGTAATTCTTCGAGATAAGAAATATCATATCCTTTTCTATCCCACAAGTCGTTAATCAGTTTTTCTTGCATTCGCTGAATGCTCTCAGGAGTTGTGCCTCCTTTCTCAAAAACACTCTCATATCCGTAAGTTTGATTAAGGTCCTCCATTGCAGCGCTTGGGTCAGCGGCAACTATTGTACCTCCACTTTCTAAGTATTCTTTTCCAATAACTTTTTTATGAGACATGGCTTCAGCAACGGAAACAATCTTGCCTTTCTCGCCTTTCGGAAATGTAGTGTCCTTTAAAAGTTCTTCAGCCCTTGCTTTAGAAACGGGCGTTGAAACAACACTCCAAAATCCGTCTTTATCACCTACCACAACATAGCCGCCTGTTTCCATCTTATTCATGCGGCCCTTCATCTCTTTTTCAAGGAGCTTTGTTCTATCTGATTTTGGCAGGTACAAACCGCTGATTACATAATCGCCTTTAATTACCTTTCCGTTTTCCAACTCAACCTCTTCCACTTCAAAGCGAGGAATATATATGTAATCTTCCTTCCAATTTATTTTTTCACCTTTCCAATTTGTTGCACCACCTTTTTTAAATTCCAATTTTTGTTGGAACTCTTCTTCTTTAGGCTTCATTGTTTTGGTAGCGGAAACATAAATGCCTGAATCAACAAACGTCTTAGAAGGGTCAATTTTATCGCCATTCTTCAAGCGATATTCCTTGATTTCGTTAACACCATAGTATTTGATGTTCTTAGGAAGTTTTCCACCCTTAGCGTATCTATAAGCCAATCTATCTTGATATGTCAAATCTTTCCCATAGATATCATTTAGAAATTCTTGAGTCTCTTCAATGGTATCCTTGGACCGCTAAGTTGTCATAAAGGCCACCTACTTTGTCATCAAACCTTTTTAGGCTGCCGCCTTTAGCCATAAATCTAAAGTCCTCATTTTCCATAAATGAATTAGGCACTACCGATAATAAGCCCTGCTTTGATTTTGGCACATTTAACTTTTCGATAGCCTTTTTCTTTGCCTCTAACAACGTGTCAGCTTCAATCTCAGCTTTTTTACCATTATACATAGCTATGAAACCGCCTTTTGCATAAGCATATCTCCATTGTACAGGCCAAGTTTTAATTTTATCTATATCGTCTTGAGAAACTTCATAAACAATATATTCATCTGCGCCATCTTCGTTTGTGCCCTCGAAATTGTAACTAAGCCTCATTTGTTCAAAAACATTTGCTACTGAGAAGTTTTTTGTAGCGACAATAATGTCTTCTAAAATTTCACCGCCATCCTCAAACATGTTAGACATAGTGTTGCTGCCCGCAACATAATCTGCGCTTCCTGCATTCAACAATGAACTTGGGGTTACGAAAACTTCACCGCCTTCTTGATAGGCAGTTACACCGCCACATTCAAAAAGCTCAGTCATCGTTGTAGTGCCAACGAGATAGTCAGGATTGTTTATTAAACTTGTCGGGGTAATCACAATTTCACCACCTGCTTCAAATGACTCGTGAATTACTTTCTTGTCTTCCTTATCAACAATAACTACCCGAGCATCTTTGCTGCTTTTCATCCCACGAGCGACTGCTGAACTCATTAGGGCTGTCATGTAGTCTTTTGTTGATTTGATTAGTTTTTTGTCTCCACTTGGAGAAACCTCAATCACTAGGTAAGTGTGGCCTGTTGGGAAACCTAAATCATCCGTCTCACCACCCATTTCTAAGTAAATCTTATCAGGGAAGTCAGGAGCAAATCGGTCTGAGCGATTATCTCTATTTTCCCAATATACTCTACCGCCCTTGCTAGGTCCATATTGATTTTTATGGCCTTTCTTGCTGACTCTCTTGCCCGCAGGACGTGCTTTTATTTTAGAATCTTTTGAGGCATCAATGTTCTTAGATTGCTTTCCATAGGTTCTAGGATATCCCGCTAACTTAGGGTCGTTTGCTAATAAATCTTCAAGGTTTTTGAGAGCTTGGGCTGTTTTTGAAACGACCTTTTCAGCTTCTTTTGCTGCTGCTTCACGCTCCTTTTTAACACGAGCTACTGCCTCTTTGAATGTCTCGCCTTTCCTTTTTGTGCGTTTTGCCTCGGCATTAGTATTTTCCTTACGCTTTGGAGCGCTTGGGGTTGGCGTTTTTTTAGTGACGCTCTTTTTTCCACGAATCTTGTACTCAAGGTCCTCCACAATCTTTGTGGCCTTTTCGGTTTTTATTTCTTTTTTGACGACCTTTTCTTCAACCTTGAGGTTTTTCAATGCTGTAGGCTTGTCCTTTTTAATTTTGTCATAGGCACCCTTCATAAAAGCGTCAACCTTATCGCTTTGAATGGTAAATCCTTTTGTGGCTTGTTCTACCTTTTTGACTTTCGCAACAAAAGCGTCAGGCAATTGAGTAAGGTCTAGGCTTTCGTAGATTTCTTTTGCAGTCATTTTAATCTAATTTTAAGTCGTCTAAATTCAATTCTTCTTCTAGGTCCTCGAGGCTTAAAGTCTCACTTATGTCATCGTCAAGGAAGTCCAATTCATCAATTAATTCTTCCTCGGTTTTAACTGATGCTTCAGGAGTCGGTGACGCTGTTTTCGGGCCTTCTAATCTCAGTGATTCGTCTTTTTTTAGGCCGTCGAATATTTCTCTCAACAGCTCTGCTGCTTCATTCCCTAAAGAGGCTGTAAGCTCTTCGTTTTTCTTTTGAACAAAATCAAGAACGAGTGAAGCTCTATTTTGGGAATCTTTAAATAACGCATCGGTTATCTGCATTTTAAATTCATCCAATATATTTTCGTTTTCTTTTGGAGTCTTGATTGAAAAAATCAGGTCGTCATCAATATCCCGAACAAAGTCGGTGATATTAGCACTCGCCCATCTCTCTATCATCGCAATCCACAAATCAGGCGTAAAAGAATCATAGTATTCATACATCTTAGCGATGTTATTGTTGGCTCTATCACGTTCAAGAACCTCAGTAACAGCATCCCAAAATATATTGAAGGTGTTGGTGTTAATGCGTATCTTTTCGCCTAATGAAACATCTTCTATCATGAATTCGTTAGCAATAAGCGCGAAATAGGCTTTATCTCTCAACGAGCTCATGTTTTCTCTAAATAAACTATCTGAAACCATTATACAAACACCATTTTTCCCTTACTATCAAGGTCAATTTCTATAAAATCTCCTGCAAAAGCCATACGCTGCTTTAGGTCGTCAAATTGGTCATAGCAATTTGAAATAGCGCCGTTAGGTTTTACACACATCACATTAACATTCGACATTATTCCGTTGTCATCCATCAACTCGTAGGACACATATTTAGCATAAATGTCCTTCGGTGTATTTGGATTATATAGAAACTTCAAATTCTCGTAATTACTTGAGCTCGAACGATTTGAGTTAATGTAATTATATATAGCTTGAATTTGCTCCTTTGAAAATTTTATTTCTTTTCTCATTTGGAATAATTTTTTAATGCTTGGTTTATCTCGCTCGTCAGTTCTTCTTTCCTGTCGTTTTTTCGAGTCGTTTCTTCGGGAGAATCTGCGAAAGAACCTGAATTACTTGAGTAGTATTTATATATGAGAAGGTTGGATAAATACTGACGAATGATGCGCGTAATATCTGCACGATTTGGTCTTTCGTATATCTGCTTGAAAAAATCATCTTCTTCGAATCTTTTGAATAATGTGTCTACAAGTTTTGGGATTGGAATAAATTCTATAGCCAAAAAGTCCATGTGCCAATAAAACTCATACATTAAATAGGGCAGTTGATTCGCTATTACCTGCGGACTAATGGATTCTCGTGAGTAAAATTCAGGAGATTTATCACCAGTATGAGAAGTGGTTAAAAACTGAAAGTTCTGATTTACCACTTTCGTGTTAACAAATGGCTGTCCGACGTTTGCGTTTACCCAATTTTTATATCTCATAAAGAGATTCACCATAGCGTCTTGATTGTCATACATCAATTTCGACATCAGTGTATCGCTAGTGCTCGCAAAAATTGGATTGCCATTTTCGTCTTTTTGCAAGCCTTCGTCTCCTTGAGCAATAAGCAGTGCGCCAAAAAATTTTTCTTGGAAGGTGCTATTAGTAGTCAAATTAATTAGAGCAGCGAGGCGTTCGTCAACTGATTCGTTATAATCTTTTACAACTACCGAAATGGTTTGAAAAGGCAGTGCGTGTAGTCGTTTACCATTCCTAAACAAGCTGATTCTTGCCTTTATATCAAATTCCTCTAAGGCCGAGGCCACCATCACAGGCATTAGGGTATTCATTGTCTTAACCGCTGAATTTGAGCCTACGACGAGGTTTATTGGGATAAAAATGTCTACATACTTTGAGCTATCCTCTTGTCTTTCAAATTGCAGATAGACTTTTTTTGCTTTGCTAGCGTATTTTAATCGATGAGGGACAATTCCATTATAAACTTTCTTTGGATTTTTTACGTCCAAGGGTAGGGTTATCCCCTGCTCGTTTTGACCTAGAAAGCAGAAGTCTGAAAGATTGTTGAACACATCAGTGGTACCCTTTTGACGACGCTCGCAGGTGTATTTTTTATTGTCTTTTGACACAAAGTAAAAAACCCTATTTGCACCTACAACGTCTTTGAAAACTCTATCGGGCGGAATAACACCTATAGGCATTCTTGTATAGGCAAATTCATTTGGCTCTTTTGAGCGAACGTATGAATCACTATAAAATTCAACAGGACGAAAAAGACCCTTGCTCGCTAAAGAAAAATCAAATATACCCCGTTCATCATCGGTCACAATAAGCCTGTCTTTCTTGAAGTTGCCGCCAAGATTAATAACCTCTTTAAGGTTTGTTTTAAGGCTGTTGATAACATCTTCTAAGGTATCAGCAGTAGGTGGCCTCTTGTTGATAGCGTCCTGAAGACCTTGATATGAGAAATCTCCATTTGATGTCAAACGAGCTAAAAGACGCTTGGCCTTATCTTGACGAAAGTCACCATCATCTACAACAAAATCTTCAACAAACTTGAACGCGTCTTCAATCGATAAAAATTGATTAAAGAGCATGGGTTTATCAAAATACTCAAAGGTCGCATCATCTATACTATCATCACTAAAGCTCAATTCGTTCAAGAATTGTTCAAAGTCAATTTTAGTCGTCTGCTTAACGAGGTCCCAAAAGTTAATATCTGACGTGCCTGTTTTCATTAGTTGCGAGCGGCCTTAGCAATAATTGTTTCAACCTCTCTTAGTTCGGAGGCCGTATTCAAATCTTTCAGAGGAATTCTATTTTTTTCCTCAATAATTTTTAAGAAACCATCGTAATCAGTCTCTTTTTTCAATGTTGTTCTTTGCTCGTCATTGAATAAAATCAAAAATTCGTCTAACGTATCCTTCAGGGTTTTGACCTGATTTTTTTGCAGCATCCCTAGAGCTTTTTCGTAGCTAGCGTCTCCAATTGCAGGGGTAAAGCTAGCTTGAGCGTCGCTTTTTACGTCAATGCTTTGAACGCCGTCAGTGCCGTCTAAAATAGTGCGGAACACCTGATAGGTTTTCTGAGCGCTTTGCATAATACGAATAGAAACAAAAGCCTTTGCTTGGAATTTATTGTCTTGAATAGCGTTTCTGAGCTTATTGAAGTAAATAAAAATAAACGCCCATTTTTTATACAAGATTCTCTCCCACTCAAAACCAACATTTACAAATACCTGATATGTACTACCTACAAAGCGGTCTTGTAGAGATAAATCTTGCTTAAAGTTGGCCTCATAATCGGCATTAGATTCGTTTAGTAATGAGTTACCTGTTGCTATTACTAATAAATTTCCACGTCGAATCTTGTCGCCTCTTCCGTTTTCAATGCTTTTTGGTTCTCCATTGTCATCAAACTCTGCGACTTTAGCTAAAAGTGCGTTTAAAATACCCGCTGTATTAGGGTCTAACTTCGGCAACTCATCTAATAATAAAACAGCCCCTTTTTTGGACATTGGACTGCCATCTGCATTTAAATTTCCCCAAGCACGAATTGCTTTTCCTTCTTGATAACCATCAATAGTTTGACCGCCAATGAGCTCAAGTGGAGACGTGAATTGATTACAAGAAACCTCGATTAATTCCCAATCTAAAAATCTAGCCATCTCTCCTGCCGTAAAGGTTTTACCTGTACCTGCCCCGCCATAGAGATATACGTTATTACGAGCTTCTAAATCACTTAAAATTTTCTGAAATAGTGGACGGGTATATTTAGCGTCATCATCAGCACTTTGTGACCTTTTAACCTTCCCATCGATGGTTGTGATAGTAACCTGACGAGGAACGGCGTTTATCTTTGCCTGTAAAACCGCATCTAGCTCGTCTTCTGAAATTTGCTCTTCCTCAAGAGTCTGACGTAAAATGGTTTTAACTTCATCTTCATCAACACCTACTGACATTGCTGCCGCCTGTGACTGACCACCTAAAATTTGCGAGAATCGAATCATTTTTTGCGCTATTTCATCACCCGCAAATTCAGTTTCTAGCATTGCTTCGCCCATTGCCTTAATGTCAGGGCTTAGGCTTTCGTTTTCAATAATTTTTTGAAGTTCTTCTTTGTTTGTTGCCATTTTAATCAAAAATTAATTTAAGTGCTTCATTTAGTCGTGTTATGTTTTCGTCAACCGATAAGTCAGGGAATAATTCAGCGCCAACAAGGTTTTGAGCTTGTCTTAATGTCAGGTTTGCCTTTAATTCGCTTGCGTTTTTTCCTAAAAATTGCTCAACTGCCTTAGCGTCTTCTTTAGCTTGCTTGAGTCGATTTGCTCTTTCCTCTTCTTCCGCTTTTGCTAATTCTTCTGCTTCTCTTAGCGCTTCCTCAAATTCTGAATCATCATCGCCTGCTCCACCAAAATTTTGGCCTTCTTCGTCATCGTCACCAAAATCATCAGGGTTGCCACCATTAACTTCTTGGTCATCACCTTGGCCATCATCAGAATCTTGGCCATCATCAGAATCTTGGCCATCGTCAGAATCTTGGCCATCGTCAGAATCTTGGCCATCGTCAGAATCTTGACCATCGTCGTTATTAGGACCGCTTTTATCGTCCTGAGGGGGGTCTAAATCAATTACATTATCAGGTTGTTTCTCTTGTTCGTCGTCGGGATTTGGCGGCGTTACATCAGAGGGAGGCGCAGGAGGAGTTGGCCTAATGATAAATACATTTGACGCTTCTTCATCAACACGAATTGTAAAGAATCCATCATCGAGAATTGCACCTGTTTCTAGCTTGTTTGCCTTATCGCGAGATTTTTTCAGAAATTCATCGAGTCCCTTTTGAGCTGCTTTATCAAACTCAGGGTCGCCCGTATTTATCTTCAAGTCACTTCTATTGTTTTCTTGGCTCATCGCCTGACGTTGAAGACGAATGATATCACGAGCTTCATTTTCCGTTAATTCCTCTACTTTGATATCTCGAGTGTTTTCATTTACATCTACTACTCGACCAAATCTATTATTTACTTTAACTATATCACCAACTTGTGGTAACTCGCTAAATTCGTCCTTCGGGGTCTTGTCGGTATTATCAGGAGGACTTGGTGTGGATGGTGTTTCATTTAGATATTCGAAAATCTTGCCTTCAAAAAGACCTATTGCATCTTTCCAATTATCAAGCAGAGTTTTATTTCCATCAAAACTTTCCTGATAAAATTCAAATGAATCGTCAGACCTTTTTTTAGAAATAATAAAAGGTTTTGTCATTGCCACCCTACCTTCTTTCATGCTAAGGTTAGCCTCAGGATTAAAGTTGTTTATTTGAAATTGATATGAAATACTCACATTGGTAGGCGTGTGCGTCAAAGTATAAATAGCCCTATCGGTGCCATCAGCAGTTATCTTTCGCTGTAAAGTATTTTTTTTATATACGAACATATCCTCCGTCTTTAAATCTTATGTCGTCCATCATAGGTACATAAAATGAATTTTTCACAACAGCGCTCTTTACTTGATTTGCATCAAAAACTAAATATTCATCTCCTACTATATCCTGTTCTGCAACTTGTCCTTCGGGTGTAAAAGCAGGCACATTACCAACCTGAACTATTCCGTCAAATCCTGCTTTTTTAATTTCCGCAATTAAATTAAGGTCACGACGAACGTAATTCCATGGTTTTAAATCTCTCCTGTCTTTCACAAGAGCTTGTACAGCTTGAGAAGGTTGAATAACAAGTCCGTATTGGATTGCTATGTATGCTAATAGGTCGGCATAACTATATTCAGAAATACCAAGGGCATCGATATAAATCGGATTCCGCATGTTTAAGAACACATAGTATACAAATCCTTCATAGTTTGGGTCAGGATGCGGTTGGTTTTCAGCCATACCTGCATAAAATTCTACATAGGACAAGTCGCTCCCAAAATAGGTTGCAGGAAAATTAGGTGCTTTAAATTCAGCATAAGGCCTAACAACACCCTTTCCCGTGTTGGCCACATCAACTCGTGAATCGTATTTGCGAACACCATGGTACATGATTCTCGGTTCCTTGGTTTCGGGGTCCACTAGTTTACTACAATCAGCATAATTGTCGGTTTCTGCCGCTAATTCCCAATCTCCAAACCAACGCTTAAAATATTGAGTCCTTACTGCATTGTAAGCCTGTATGCTCAGTTTAGATGGAACGCCTGTAGGTGTTGGTAAACCACAGGGCTCGTTCATTTTTTTAACAGGGTTTTGACGTGTTTGATTAAAATAATAATCCATCAACCCCTTTGGTGTAATTAGCTTATTGACATCAATAGCATCGTTGCCCATCGCACTCATGCGCTCTTGTTCAAGCTGCGTATCAATTCTGCTGATTTTTTTCAATATAGCCTTTCGAATTGCAAAGTTCTTTGGTCCTTTTGCTATTTTCAGCATAGTCACCAAGGCTTCTCGCTCTGATTTTGACTTATAGTTTTCATCACTTAAATCATCGTAATCAAAAAACTCAAAGTCTTCGGGTTGGTCACGAACCTGATAGTCCCTGTTTTTAAGGGATTCATTTCGTAATTTTTCTTCTTCTTCAGCTTTTCTTTGAGCTGCACGAGCTGCGGCCCTTTCAGCAGCCTCTTGTTCTTTTTTTAATTTTGCTGCTTCAGTGGCAGCTTTTGCAGCCTGCTCATTTCTTCTTAAAACAAAGTTATAACCTTGCGAATAATTGGTATTGAAAGAAAATAAGCCGTCATCTCCAATAAACAAGATTTTCTCTTGTTTAATCATTGGAATTATCCTATCGTTACTACCAAAATCAATATGTACGTCGACATCATATCTTCCCCATGGTAAAATTTCAGTAATTGTAAATGTTGACGGGGACAAGACATATTTAGTGTTTCTTCTTTTGATAATGGCTGTAAATTCATCAGGCTTATCCATAATTAACATTGGCATCATGGATAATATCTTTTGTTGCTTTTGCTTTGAACGGGCATTAGGAAAAACGCTTCCGAATTCCTGTTGATAAGCAACAAAATCTACATCTGAAAAAGTTAATTTTAATTCTTTTATCGTATTACCTGAGTCGTCTTTTAAAAGATGGTAATTTGAGAAAATTGTCTTTTCAAATAGATTTTTTTTCCACCAAGACCACTTTGTTACCATTGGCTTACCCGTTGAAATAAATGCGTCGACTCGTGATGTTGAATCACCATCCTGAATAGTTGCCAATCGTACATAACCTGATACGGCAAGAGCGGTAATTGCTTTTCCGTTTACTTGTTTATTGAGAGAGCGAACAACCTTTTCCCAATCCTTGTAGTTTGATTTTATTTCAGCATAATCATTCTTGTAGTCGGTGGGTTCAAGAGAAAGAAGGTGTGAGACAGGATTACTCGGGCCAACTCCATTTGAAGGAGGAGCAAAATTATCTTGTCTAAAATCAGTGGGCAATGATGCATTATCGGTCCCTAAAGTATTTCCTTCAATCCCTGCAAAATAGATTTTATTCAACTCATAAAAGCTGTAAGCTATTTCTAAAGAACCATCGGGTGATGCACTTATTTTATTTTGAAATTCTTTAAGTACGGCCTCGTAGTCAAATCCGCCTTCGTCAATGACCTTTTGATACGTTTGATTCTCAAGAAGTGGAATATATTTTTTGTCGCCGTTTTCATCATCAAGTTCTAAGCCTAATCTAAATTGCAGCGACTTATCATTGACCCTTGTAGCGTCGTATAGTAACGCAGTCAAAATGTCTTTCAGGCCGCCTGCATCTTTTTTTTCGTAGTCATTATTGCTAAGACTTCGACGACCCCAACCATTGTAGGTTACATAAATTTTTGAATTAAAATTTATAGGTAATGAATCGGTTGAACCACCGTCTTGAAGTGTTTGAGCTTTTGACATTTCAGTCGCTAAATCACAACCACACATGGTTTTGCCGCCATATTCATACTCGGCATCACTTGTAAATTGCATTGTGTCGGGCACTTCACCGCCATCTGCAAAAGCAACACCACCGCCGCTTTGATTAATTTCAGAAAGAATTTGACGATTTGTCATCATCTTGCCATTGAAAGAACGCTTCGTATTGTCGCTTACTGCATCACGGGTAATTACAACTTCACCGCCTTCCATTTCTAATGGCTGACCTGTAGACTTGTTTACCGCTTTGATGCCTCCTGTGCTGTGTCGTCTTCCGACTAAATAGCCACCTGCTTCACCCTGATTGTGCTTAATCTCTGACATATTCACCTGTTAATCAATAGGCTAAAATACGAAAAAGAAAAAACAAATGTTTATTGTTGCAAATAAATAGATTTATACCCTATAAAAGGTCGTCATCCTGAGTGTAGGCCTTTTTTACAGCTTTACCCGCCTTCTTTTTTAGGAAGGTATTTAGCCTTGCAATTCCCCATGCAGTTCTGCTGTTTGGACGGCCACCTGAAATGGTTGGGCGGAATGAGCTGCTGAACGCTCCCATACCTCTGCGAACTACTGCTTTTGCAGTTGCTATACTTACTTTGCTTTTGGGATATTTGGAATTGAACTCACTCACCTTGTTTTTAATAGTGGTGTTTGTTTTATCACTAAAAACAATTTTTCGTGCAGATGATTTTGATGCAGCACTTCCTGCTTTATTTTTTTTACTTCCCTTAATTCGCTCCGCTTTTGGTGCGGGCGTTTGTGATGCGCTTTTTCGTCCTGCTCTTTTCATTTACTGTATTTGAAATTTCATTAAGGGTCCCAAATAATGTTGTAAGTTTGTTATTCAAAACAAAATTAACTAAAAATAATTGTCATGTTTGATATCAAATCTCCTGACTTTTTAGGCGGAAACAACGTACATAACGTAATCATTATCGGTTTGTGTGCTGCTATCGCTTATAAGCTCTACAAGTAATTAATTTTCCCGACTGCATCCCATAAGAACTGCTTTCGGGTTTTTTTTACTTCTATTTTAAAACGGGAATTTTTTCCGAATAGGACAGGTACGTCCTAATTTTTCGTTTGCTTGATGTGCCAATTGACTCTATTTGACTCAAATCCCTCGGTCTTTTCAAGCTCTTTGTAAGGCAGCTCAACGCATTTCAGGCCTTTACTAAATTGAATTTTTGTTCTATAAATTTGTTCGGGAGAAAGTGCTTGACCAATGGCGTACTTTGCATATTCTTCCTGTCCATGATTTTTGAACCAATTGTGTTTTAGCATTGAGGCAGCCACATCTTTTTCGTCTCTTTTCATTATTACGATTATCGATGTCATCTCTACGGATTTCAATTCATGCA
>Ga0115546_1001715_pt1 | contig 13318 bp, 10 predicted proteins | sample COGITO_mtgs_1004_FD_87186 | JGI IMG/M metagenome (GOLD analysis project Ga0115546, IMG submission 87186) | Pelagic marine microbial communities from North Sea - COGITO_mtgs_100413 | ecosystem: Environmental > Aquatic > Marine > Epipelagic | place: Germany:Helgoland, sampling site Kabeltonne...
CCTTCCTGGGCAACACTGATCGATATACAACGTGAGAACAGGCCTATGCCTGGTGATAGTGTATATAGTTTTACCCGAACCTCGGTGGGGCCATCCACATTGACCGGTATTGTGATCAGTGCAGTTCAAAACAATGAAGACCTTACATGGACAGCGAAAGTGGCACTAAGTGCCGACTATAAAAACATGAACTGGCTCTACATCAGCAAGTTGAAAGATGCGGGTAGTTTAGATTCATTACAGGTACCGGCCCTATGACCATTGTAAAAAATATTTTGTGGCTAGTAGCAGTACTTCTTGTCCAATGGGGGTTTCTGCAGGATTTACCTTTAACGGTCTACGGCAATCCATATCTCTATTTGTGGTTTTTTCTCTGGCTTCCTTTCGGTGTCACTCGAATGGGTCTTTACGCGATAGCTTTTACAGTAGGCAGCATTATGGACGCCTTCGAACAGAGCGGTGGAGCACATACTTTGGCTTGTTTGGCATTAGTTACTGCAAAACCTTGGGTAGAGAATGCGTTGATTGGCTATAGAAAATCGGACAACAACGAAGGTGTTTCGCATCTCGCATTAGTACCCTATTTGACCACTTCGTCGGTGCTGGTTTTACTGCATCACACTGTCCTTTTTACAGCTGAGAATTATGGCTTCGATAACCCCGTGCTGCTTGTGGTTAGAATTGTTATCTCTAGTCTAATTACCTTAGTCTTGCTCGCTATTACTCACGCCTTATTCTCGAAAAAATATGCCGCGTAGTAGTGCTTTTTATTTGGGTCTAACTTTAGTCGGCTTACTCTTCTTGTATCGACTTTTTCAGGTGCAAGTCATCAATGACGACTATGCCGCAAGGGCCGAACGCAACGCTACGGCAGGGGAAAAACTTTATGCCCCTAGAGGATATGTATACGATAGAGACGGCCGACTACTCATAGGGAATAGTCCAGCATACGATTTAATGGTGAGCCCCTATTTAATAACGGATTTGGATACAGCGGCCCTCGGACGTCTTTTAGATCTTGAGGTTTCAGTAATCAAAGAGCAATTAGAGAAGGCGAAAAACTACAGTTATTTTCGGAGTAGTATGTTCATGAAAATGCTCTCGAAATCTACCTATACACAAATTAAATCAGAACTTAAAGCATTTCCAGGATTCTACGCTTCAAAACGGATTCTAAGAAACTATCCGCATACAAATGGCGCTAATGTAGTCGGGTTTATCGGGGAAGTCAATACCGATTTTATTCGTGCAAACCCATCCTATTCTCAAGGAGATTTGGTCGGAAAAAGTGGGATAGATAAGAGCTATGAAACAGTTCTGAAAGGAGCACATGGCAAGCGCTATTTCACTGTGGATCACCGAAACCGCAGACTGGGCAACTGGAAAGAAGGTGCACACGACGAGATGCCAATTCCTGGACGAGATCTAGTGAGTAGCATAGATCTCACACTGCAGCAGTATGGTGAAGCGCTGATGAAAGGAAAACGCGGGTCCATTGTAGCAATAGAACCAGAAACCGGAGAAATTCTTGCACTAGTAACCTCGCCTAGTTACGACCCCAACGAATTGGTCGGTCGATTGCGCAGTAAGAATTATACGCGCATGTACTACGACAGCATCAACAAACCGCTGTTCGATCGAGGCATCTTAGCAGAATATCCACCGGGATCACCGTTTAAACTCATCGGCGCACTGGTAGGGCTGGAAGAAGGTGTGATTACTCCGAGAACATCTATAACCTGTTATGACGGATTCCATTTCGGATCACTACACGTGGCTTGTCATTGTAAAGGGGGCACTCTAGCGTTAAACGAAGCTATATCTGAGAGCTGTAACAACTACTTCTGTACGATCTACCAAAGGACCATTGATAAGAGTGGAGATGCGCATACAGGAATGGACCGCTGGAGCGAACACGTTAAAAGCTTCGGTTTGGGTACTTTTCTCGGGAATGATTTACCAACTGGACGTAAAGGCCTCATACCTGATGCAAGCTATTACGACCGTTTTTTAGGTTATTCAACATGGAAAGGAGCTACTTCTGTTTCTAACGGGATTGGGCAAGGAGAATTGGTCGCAACCCCAATCCAATTGGCTAATATGACCGCGGCCATTGCAAACCGTGGCTATTACTATACCCCTCACATCATCAGAGAATCGGACCACGGCCCCATTGATTCGGCATTCATTACTCCACGATACACGACTGTTGCACCAAAACATTTTGATGTAGTCATCGACGGAATGTATGCTGTTTTTGAACATGGCACAGCCAAAGGCTCACGAATACCGCATATCATGCAATGCGGAAAAACGGGTACTGCGCAGAACCCGCACGGGCAAGACCATAGCATTTTTGTCAGTTTTGCGCCGAAGGATCAACCTAAAATTGCACTGGCAGTTATCATTGAAAATGGCTACTGGGGTTCGCGCTGGGCGGCACCCATTGCTAGTTTAATGACCGAAATGTACCTTACCGATACCATTACACGTCACGCATTAGAAGAACGCATGTTTGAAGGCGACCTGCATGAGGAATACCGTCAACAACACGTAGTCATTTACGGAGAAGACAGTACCTATCAAGCAAATTTTTAATGGCTAGAAACCGTAGAAATAGAAACCGGCTGAAGATTGACCCTGTTGTGGCGGTCATCTACACTGTACTCGTTTTTTGGGGCTGGCTTAGCATTCATTCTTCAGTATACAATGAAGAGGCCGCTTCTTTGTTTAACCTTTCCCAGGAATACGGAAAGCAATTACTTTTTATCGGTGGTAGTTTTGTTATTATTCTAGGCATACTCTTATCTAATTACCGTCTATGGACCAATTTCGCTCCATTCTGGTACATTTTAACTCTCTTACTTTTGATCGGTGTGCTCTTCGTAGGTAAAAAAATAGGCGGTGCACAGAGCTGGTATGCTTTAGGGTCCTTTAGCCTTCAACCTTCAGAAGTTGCAAAGTTTGCTACGGCATTAATGCTCGCCTTTTATTTAGGTCAGTCCCAGACTAACATGAAACTTTGGTCGCACAGGCTAATCGCTGCTGCCTTATTCTTAATTCCAGGATTTCTCATTGGACTTCAACCTGATTTAGGCTCTTCACTTGTCTATTTAAGCCTCCTTCTTGTACTCTACCGTGAAGGTATGCCAGGTTACTATATCGGTGCGGCGCTTGCTCTCGTGGCACTGGCTATAATTGGCTTACTATTGCCCTTACGAACTGCGCTCGTCGTATTGGGCAGTATCTCACTTTTACTATTCCTACTTCTTCCGAAAAGACGGGGACCTATAGCTGCAAATGCCTCCCTTTTCTCCATTGCAAGCGCCACAGTTTTCGCCGTAGGTCAAGTTATGGAGCGTGTTCTTGCTCCGCACCAACAAATACGTATCAAAGTACTGCTTGGACTAGAGGACGACCCTACAGGTGCTGGATATAATACGCTTCAAAGCCTCATTGCTATTGGATCTGGCGGCTGGACTGGTAAAGGCTATCTAAACGGCACTCAAACAAAACTTAATTTTGTACCTGAACAGAGTACAGATTACATTTTCTGTACCATTGGAGAGGAATGGGGGTTCTTAGGAACTGCCCTGCTTATGACACTGTTCGCCGTATTGATTGGTCGAATAATTTGGCTAGCAGACAAGCAAAAAGACACCTTTTCTCGTGTCTATGGCTACAGCGTGGCGAGCATCCTATTTACCCATTGGCTGATCAATATAGGTATGACAATAGGTCTCGTGCCCACAATCGGCATACCATTGCCTTTCTTCAGTTATGGTGGTTCGTCCCTGTGGGGCTTTACCATTTTACTCTTCATCTTTGTAAAGCTCGACGCTGAACGCTGGAACCGCCTTTCGTAACACAGGCGCCATAAAAAAACGCGAGCCGATGCATATGCATCGGCTCGCGCTTATTGTAATCTATTTAGTGCTTCCGGGTTAGAACATCATGTAGCGCATATCCTCGATTTTAGCTTTTTCCTCTAAAGCTTTATAAGCCTGAGTACCTACTAGATTGCGAATACTACGTTGAGTATTCTGTGCCATATTGGAGTAATCTATTGCAGGCGCGGGAGTTGCAGGAGAAGTAATGGCAACAAACGCTCCATTGTCACCTGTAATCACACCACTTAGTGAACCTGGTTCTAAACCGCAGATCGTTCCTACCACAGCGGCTTCATTACCGACGCCAGCTATGTTGAATTGAGATATACGGAAGCTAAGCGTACGTACTTCTTTACCTGTCGTTGCAGCTACTGCTTCAATAGTCGAGGCTTCAGACAACGCGTTTTCTAAACGCTCTGTAATCACCGCTTTCTTCGCGTCTTTCTTGGCCGCCTCTAAACACTGGGCTTGCACCAATTCAAAAGACGTGGTTCCTTCGTTAAGTTTATCAGTCAAGACAACCACTACGTATCCTTTTCCGTCATTCTCCAGCAATCCGATATTACCTTCTTCACGGTCTTCGTCCCAAGCCCAACGAACTACACGACGTGCAGTACCTAATCCTGAAACTACTTCTTCGAAACGACCTAAGTTACGCGCTGGACGCAGGAAGAATCCTTTTTCGGAGGCCAATGCGCGGTAATCTTCTGCAGTTTGCGCCTCGGCAGCATAACCTGAAGCTTGATTGTATAAGTCTTGAATGGTTGCTTCAGAAGGTAAAATCTCGCGAATAATTTGACCAATCTTGTAAACATCATTTGAACCTTTTTGATTGGTTACTTGAATCACGTGCCAACCGAACTGCGTTGGAACAACACCCATAGAACCGTTTTTCTTAAAGAAACAGAAGTTTTCAAAAGGCTTCGCCATTTCACCACGAGAGAAGTAACCTAAATCACCGCCCTTTTCTTTTGCGACGATGTCTGCAGAAAACTCTTCACTCACCGATTCAAAAGCAGATGGATTCTCTTCAAGATATGCATACAGACTATCGGCCAATACTTTGGCCTCTTGTGGATTGCGCGTAATGGAAGCATCAGCTCTTGTAGCTCCAGCGAATGGAATGAGTATATGACGTGCTTGTGCACTGTCCGGGACAATTTTTCTATCTACGAGTTTAACTACTGCAAAAGCTCCGCCTAAATCTATAGGGCCTTTCTGGTAACCCACGGACTGTCCGTCAACAAGTGTATCAAGACCAGTACCGACTAATTCTGTAACGGTGTAATATTCTGATTGGAAACGAACATCACTGTGTAAATTGACAAATACGGAATCGTCCTCTTCATTCATCCACCCCAATGAAAGGGTCGCTAATTCGGCACGCACTGCTTCGCGATCAGGTTCAGATGGAGCCAATGGGAAGTTGATGAACTCTATATTACGGCCCTCTTCCTGCTCGAAATCTGCTTTGTTTGCGTTGTAGTAACGCTTCGCATCTTCATCAGTAACCGCGATTTCATCCTCATTCACATCAATGTAAGGAACATAAACGTACTGAGCTGGATGCTGCGCATCGCCACGCTTTATTTCAGCCTCCGCAAGACCGGTCGGCATGAAAATCGCCTTTTCGATTGCATTGGTGTATTTGAAGTTTTGCGCTTGATTAGCTACAGCACGCTCGAAAGCGAGCCACTGCGTCCACATCTCAACGGATTGCTCGGAAGCGTCGCGATTCTCGCGAACCTGAGCGATGTAGCTTTTGAACATGTTTTCATCAAACTGGCCATTCGCTCCAGCGAAATTTTGACGAATGTTTGGGTTCATGATGATATCGAAATAAATCTCCTGCTCACTTACGCTCATGCCTGCTGCACCTAATTCTGCTGATAGCAATTCTTCGGTAACGATATTGTTCCAAACGAAGTTTGCGAGCTGAATGCTGCTTGAGTTTGCGTATTGTTCTGGATTTCCCGAACGCAACTCCTCCATACCCTGGCTGAGTTCTAGACGTGTGATATCGCGGCCATTTACGGTTCCGATGATATTTGGGTCTCCAAAAAACTTAGATCCACCTGAGCGGAATAAATCTCCTAAGAGGAAAGCAATGAGTGCTACAAACACCACGACTACTAAAAGTCCTGAGCGCTGTCTGATGCGTTGGATTGTTGCCATTGTCTTGCAATTAAATGAATGAGTTTGCGAATATAAGGATTGGCGCCAATTAATTGGCCTTTACGAGCACCTCTTCCAACCTGTTTGCCTTAGTTTTTTGTACGAGGAATAAGTATTGGTCACTTCGCACTACAGTTCCCTTCTCTGGAAGGCTTTGATAAAGGTCCAAAATATAGCCTCCAAGCGTATTGTAATTTTCACTTTGAGGTAGTTCTAGACCCCATTTTTCATTGATATCAGAGATGTCTAAACGCGCTGAGAACAACCATTCACTATCATTTATTTGACGTTCTAACAATTCCTCAGTATCGTGTTCATCTTCAATCTCGCCGAAAATTTCTTCAATAACGTCCTCTAAAGTGATCATCCCACTGGTTCCTCCATGCTCGTCTAATACAACAGCTATGTTACGTTTCTCTCGCGTAAATAAATTGAGTATCTCATCCGCACGCATACTTTCAGGTATAAATGCAACAGGACGAAGTACTCGTTTTAGATGATCCGGCTTTTTAAATAGCTCAAATGCATGAACATACCCGATTATTTTATCAATATTATCTTCAAACACGAGTAGCTTGCTGTAGCCTGATTCGATGAAAAATGCCCTTACCTTATCGGGCATTTCATTCACCTCTACACCTTCAATTTCGGTTCTCGGAATCATAAACTCACGAGCTTTAGTCTCAGGAAATTCTAGCGCATTTTTAAAAATTTCCAATTCCGGATCAACTTCCTCATTACCGTCTGATATTCGAGGAACTCGTTCTCTAACATAATGATCAAGCTCCATTCGACCGAAGGCATTTTCTTCTTCTTGTACCACTACTCGGAATACGTACTTTAAAAAGAATTGGCTTACACCAAGCATGAGTGCGCTCGGTAGGCGTAACAGCCAAAACAACAGCCACGCAGGCAAACTCAACCAACGCATAAGTCCTTCGGCATTTTGGCGAAAAAGTGTTTTAGGGAGAAATTCAGCAAAAACTAAAATCACTACGGTTGAAATGGAGGTTTCCAACAATAGAATTAGGTATTCCATTGCACCCCAACCAGTAAAGACAGGCGTGAGTAGGCGGTGCATGTAATTTCCATAAAGCACCAATGCTACATTATTCCCAACCAAAATTGCAGCAATAAAAGCAGCAGGTCGATTTACTAAGTAGCCAAGAGCCTTATTCGCAACTCCGCCTTTCTGACGTTCAAGTTCTACATGTAACTTATTGATACTTAAGTACGCCATTTCCAGCCCTGAGAAGAGCGCAGAAAAGAATACGGCCAGTACAATGGGTAGAAGATATTCCAATGGTTACTTCTTAGTTTGTTTAAGACGAGATCGTCTACGTAGGAAATACATGAAAATACCTGCCCCCAGAAAAAGAGAGAATTTAATGGTGTTCTGCCAGTTAGTGCCCCAATTGACATAAATTTCAACTGAACTGACTGCGGCTACTCCTAGCCACAATATCTCTATAAATCGTAATGCCTTATTCATCGTCTACTGTTATTTCTCCTTGTACTTTATAAATACGATAGGTATTAAACGACTGATCGGCCTCAAAACCTTTCCCACGGATAAGCTGACCGTCGGATAAAATCTGAACCTTCTCATCACTATACAAACGCTCTTCTTTTTTATCCCAGAATAATAATTCCGTCGTCATACGCTCACCTTTTCCGTTCGTCACTTCTACATTACCGCCTATGCCCCATAAGTCCTCTTTCTTCAGCTGTCGCGCTGTATCGGCCTTTAATACCGTGGCTGTTTTTGCATTTGCACTGTAGAAATTGACAGTAATTCCTTCCCCAAAGAAAACATAAGGGGGCTCCATATTGCCAAAGTCTTGCAATAGTCCTGCACGAATCTCTAAAACCTTTTGCCCGCTATCGCTATACGTGATGTGCGCTCCGTGTTGTTCGTTCAAAGGAAATACGACCGGAATCTTACTGACCTCAGCGACATCCATTGAATCATTCGAACAGGCACTGAAGAAAACCACTACTAAAATGACCAGTAATTTGGGTTGTTTCAAAAGAGATTTCATGCTGACGAAGGTCGGTAAAAATGCGCAAAAAAAATTCCCCTAGACGAATGTCTAGGGGAATTATCAAAGTCGTTGTAAACTGGTTAGTAGAATTTAACGCTTACCGTCTCATTAATCCAACAGCCTATATTAATCTTATCGCCTTCTTTGTAGCCTAATTGGAACGAAATGCCTTTATCAGGAATTTGTTGGCTGTAGGCCGAAATTAATTTAGCCGCCTTATCGGCAATGCTTGGGTCAATACTTCTTGCGTAGCTCAATTTGTTAATTGCCGCCCAATACACCGCGTTTTTCTCAACTGCATTCGATCCACAAGAACCTGCTGCATCTGCATAAATGGTTGCAAGGTACAAGTATGGATTTCCCCAATTCTTACGGAGTTGACCTGCTTTCAGGCAGTTACTCTTTGCAGAAGATAGTGCACCCATTTTCTGATTTACATAGGCTAACCCCATGTACGTATTTGCTTTACGACGTAGATCTTCTTCTTGCTCAATAGCTTCAGTGTAGTACTTCTTTGCCATGGCCCAATCGCCTTTATTTACATCTAATTTCGCCATTTTCAATGCCGCTTGTGCACTAGGCTCAATTTCATACAATGTTTCTGCGATTGAAATGAATACAGGGTTGTCCGTACAAGAGGTCAATTCACCATCATCGCCTACGCGTTCTTTCTGCAAAAGGTTTCCGGCACGTTTCAACCACTCTACATTATCTTTATTCTGTTCGAAAGCTTCTTCGTTGTAGATCAGTGTAAGTTTATTACATGTTAAAAGTGGGCTCAAGATTCTCTCAATATTTCGTTGGACCTTGGTAATGTTTCTCAAACGAATTTCGTTATTCGACATATTACGCTTGTCCACAGAGGTTAAACCTTGCTCATCTAATTCATACTTCGTCCTAAGCTCATCAGCTTTCTCAAGCACGCTAACTAATTCTTGGGTTGTTGCATCCAACTCTGGCTTTACCAATGGTGGAAGTTTCGCCGCCTTCTTCATGCGCTTCTTTGATGCGTTATTGTAGGCATTCGTTGAATCGTAAACGGCCAGCTTTGCATCAAACGCTGCTTTTGCTACTTCAGTCGCTGGACGAATACTGTCCGCATATGCAATGAAATCGAGTACAGAATCTGCCTTTAGTTGAATATTGTAATTTTCAACGTTAAACGTATTGAAGTCGAATTCGAGTGTAACTAATACTGCATTGTACACCTCAAACAAACGATTTACATCTTTAGTCTTATTGAATTCCTTCACATTTGCTTGGAAGTATCGGTCGATGTGTGCAACTGACATGGAATCACCTAAGAGGGACTTTGCCTCTTCAAACATCACCACAGCCTTTGAAACACTATCAGAATTCTTTCTGTAGTAGTTGTAGAAATGGTATGCTTTTGATGAAATAGCATTCGATTTTTCCTTAGGGAAGTGAACCGCGAATGCGTCGTATAAACTCAGAAGTTCTTGAATCAATGCATTTTTAGTTGCATCGTCACTGGCTTCTTTAATCTTCGCTTCTATAATATTATCACCGTACGTGTAAATGCGAATATTAGCAGATGGACACGTTTCATAAAGTGCTTTCCACGCATCGTAAGCTTCTGCGTAGTCCTTACTCTGGTAGTAAGAGCCCATGATGTTATAGTTCTGAAAACAAGAAACAGAATCGGCAATGGAATTTCCCCATTTCGACTCTTGTGCTTGAACAGAAAAGCTCATCAATAAAATACCGAAGGCAAATAGGATTCGTTTCATAATCATCACGTTTTTTATCTATATCTAAATTTCTGGAACCATTTGTCGTTGAGTGTTATCCCGAAGTTCAAATTCCAATAATCTTCTTTTACATCAGATTCCACACCACTCCACCGGGTACCTCTTCCTAGACTAATATTCAAAAAGCTTGCCTTTTGTTCACCAGGAGCTAAACTTCTGTAAATAATAGGAAGCGTTAAGCCTAAGTTGAACTCTTGAGTAACGTAAGTTGGACCAGTACTAGGCTCCTGCCAATAGTACTGACCTTTTTCTCTTGAATAACCGAAGCGGTATCTTGATATGGCGAAGTAATTGGAGCTGCGTCTAAGCTGCGGAATGACATAGGAAGGTACCATTACAAGGCCTACACTTCCTCTTTCACTGGCTGCAATAGCCGATTGAACTGGTGCACCCCCTAATGGTGTGAAATCTCTGTAGTCTTGCCAATTCACTCGTCTATAGTCTACGACTAAATCCCAAGCATTGACGGGGATATTTTCTACAGTTCTACTCACACCAAACCCAAATCCTGAAGAGGTAGGAAGAATCATACTGCCCTCTTCTGACAGGTTGTAAAACAGTGTGTCTACTGGGGTTTCTACGATACCACTGTTAATGAATGAATATTGCGTAGAAATTTGACGCGAATTCATAGAACCTCCAAAACCGTAAACTGCTCCAGCTACAAAATGGAATCGATCAATATCTCCTTGCAACTGTGTTCCTATGTCGAAAGTCAAGTCACTAATTCCTGTTTTCTTCGTTTTGCTTACGGAGAGAAATTGACTATTCGCTAAAATAGTTTTGTTACTCGTTTCCATTTCGCCAAAGACATAGCGTGCATTACCTCCGACGCTAAACCACGGGGACGGTTGTAAAGCGAGCCCGAGGGTGAATTGGTCGTATCCGCCAGAACCTATAGAACGGTATTCATAAATTCCGAAATCGTCTGAAGAATCCGCTACACTTACATTATATCCTTTTGCCGCATAGGGGCTCAGCGAGAATGCTCCACCGATCCAATCGTTGAATTTGAAACCGAATCCGAAGTAATCGAAGTAGGTATTATGGTTGTCTTGATCTATAGATTCGCTAATGATTTGATGACGAAAGGTGCGGTGTGCACCACTCATTTCAAGCGTAGAATATTCTAAGTTGGAGTAACCGGCAGGATTGAGAACGTTTATCGTATAACGATCTGCATAGCCGATTCCGGTGCCACCCATACCGAGAAAGGAAGGGGTAATCCCAAAGGTGGTCTCACCCAAGCCATTAATACTTAGTGGACTCACTGAGTTGGTCTGAGCGGTAGCACGAGCCCCGAACAACAGCAATATCGACGCTAACATGAAATTGAGAGCGGATTTATTTAATGGATTGACTTTTAAAATATTCATCAATGCGCTGTAGGGCATATAGTTCGTTATTCGAGGGTGCAAATATGTAGCTTTTTAGGTGGTTTGACAAGGCCTTTGCATCTCCGCCGCAAATGATTACAAGTTTTATACCTGTTTCCTTTTGCATCGCATGAATCATCGCGCTCATTTCTAAGGGCAATGCAGTATCAACACCTGACCACATACTTTCTTCCGTTGAAGCCCCTACAACATGAGTTTCGCTAGCTTTAACAAGGTGTGGTAGCGCTTCAGTAAATGCATGCATTGCCTTATAACGCATGGCCCATCCCGGAGAAATTGCGCCGCCAATAAAGGCATCATTTTTAACAATATTATAAGTAATACAGCTTCCAGCTACGACCGTAATAAGATCCTGACGGTGCTCTAACCAGTGGGCCGATGCAAAAAGTAATCGGTCTAAACCTATAGACTCCGGCGTTTTGTACGAAATCTTAATAGGCCAGGGCGAATCAATCGTTAGCCACTTTATACTCTTAGGCCAATTCGCATCTATTGCACCGCTTGCAATACCAATAGACCGTGTACTGTAATTGCTCCAATCACTGTAAACATCAAGAGCCTTCTCCACAGCTTGCGGATTGAAAGTCTCGTGTTTAACAAGCCGGCTTCCCTCAAACAACCCCATTTTTATAAGGGTGTTGCCAATATCTACAGTGATTAACATGACTACAAAGGTCGTTAAATCCTTCTTCTCTTAACAATTCAAAAGGAGATTCTAATTTTTAACTGAATGTGCTTTCACAATTCAATAGTAGATGTATATTTGCCGCCCGGCAGGTGATGTAGCTCAGTTGGTAGAGCAATGGATTGAAAATCCATGTGTCGGCGGTTCGATTCCGTCCATCACCACCACCCAAAAGCCCTTCAGTTTGACTGAGGGGCTTTTTTTATTCCCCAACTCCCGAAAACAGTAGAGTTACAAGAAATCTCAACACAATGTGCCGGTGCTACAAAAAAGGCCGAGATAGCGAACTACCCCGGCCTTTTTGCACCAAAGTGGTAACCAACGAAAATTGGTTACCACTTTGGAACTTAGTTTCTTATTTACGTTTCTAGTACTTGATCAAACGTACTGTTTCCTCGTTACTACCAGATTGAATCTTGGCAAGATAAACTCCCGCTCCATAATGAGACGCATCTATTGCATGCGTCTGGCCGCTACTCACAGCATGATACAGCTGCTGACCTTTTAAATCATAAAGTTGTATTGTGTAAGAATCCACCGAAGGGTTGCTGACTACCCATTGATCTGCTGTTGGGTTGGGATAAATAGACATCCTGTTTTTTGACTCGTCCACAATTCCTATGGCCACATTCGCATACTTTATATCGTCAAAATAGAAGGTAGAAGTTGACGATCCATCGCCAATGTTGGTACTACCTGCAATAAAGTCGAACATCAAAGCCAACGTAGGCATGTCGGTAGGCGCATTTGTAAAATCGAAGGATAGCGTTTCCCACTCTTCGGTTTTCGTGGTTTGAACACTACGCTCTTCACCCCAAAAAGGTTTCTCCGCTTTCAAAGTTACGTTTGTACCAATAGGCGCAGACGTCCAAACTTTCATCGTAATAACCGGGTGATTGACAAAATCGAGATTGTTTGCAAAGGTGATTTTACTTCCCCCGTATGGCGCACCCAAAAAACGTACAATCTTACCGACGTTTGCACTTCCGTTATCTGCATCAACATCTGGATTAGGTAGACTTGTCATCATAGCGCTCTCAAAGTCAAAGAAATGACGCGCAGTGGTACCCGATTCAAAAGTAACGGGTAACCCAACTCTAGGTGTAGCAATGACACCAGCTACCTGCTCAATGTCGTCAATGTAAAAGGTATTTCCCCCACCTGGTGTGAACGGCTGCGGCATAATGACTAAGTCCACACTACCTGAAGGTGCCGGAATTCCAAAGTCAAATGTGAGCGTTTCCCATGCGCCAGATACAGTAGTGACTGCATCCACCTCGCTGGTATAGGGACTCTCTAATTTTATCTTTATTATCGTACCCACGGGTTGAGTCGTGTACACTTTCATGGATAA
>Ga0115546_1001716_pt1 | contig 13315 bp, 6 predicted proteins | sample COGITO_mtgs_1004_FD_87186 | JGI IMG/M metagenome (GOLD analysis project Ga0115546, IMG submission 87186) | Pelagic marine microbial communities from North Sea - COGITO_mtgs_100413 | ecosystem: Environmental > Aquatic > Marine > Epipelagic | place: Germany:Helgoland, sampling site Kabeltonne...
CAAGGTGACACGGGTACAAACGGAGCACAAGGTGCACCGGGTACAAATGGAGCACAAGGTGCTGATGGATTACAGGGTAATCCTGGTCCTGCTGGACCTCAAGGAGCTCAAGGTGATCCAGGTGCTGAAGGTTTACAAGGACCTACTGGTGCTGAAGGTGCTCAAGGCGCTAGCGGTACCAATGGGTCTCAAGGTGCTCAAGGTGCAGATGGTACTGGAATTCCATTAGGTGGTACTGCAGGTCAGGTACTTGCTAAAGTAGATGGGAATAATTATAACACTGTATGGACTACACCAACTGGAGGTTCTGGCGGTGGCTCGGGAGCAACAAAATACTTATTAAGACTAAATTACGATAGTGCAGCTCAAGTCGGACTTCTCGCGGGAGTTTCATCACATTCCTTCGAATCTAAATTAGGTTATGAAACAACCGGTGCATCTATTACGGCAGTTACTGCAGGTTCAACTGGATCTATTACTGTATCATTTACAGAAAGTAATCCAATGACATCAATGATAGTTATGGCATGGGACCCTACTTCAAATAAATATAAAGTGCACCATTACGATAAAGATGCATCTGACATTGTTATAAATACAACATCATCTGATTTAAGCCAGATAGGTACTAGTAATCAATATGAACCTAATTTCTTTGGTTCATTTACTACTTCAGTTACATTAGATGCTAGGCCAGATTTTACTAAGATAGGTAATCCTGCATCAGGTGGTTTTGGAGCTGCAAAAAATCCACACGCTTACGTGATATTTACATTCTAATATGGCTATATACGACCCAACAACCCCAGCAATGTTCCTAACCGGTGAAATTACACAGGTTATAGGACTAAAAGAATATGAGTATGTTGATAATACTCAAATAAACTTTACAGGTGCTTTTGAAACATACGAGATTACAGTAACCAGTATATCATATCAAAGTATAGGTACTGCTGAAACTAGATCGGGTGTTGCAAAACAATATAACGGATTAGATATTAAAGCAGGTGATTGGATAACTAATGAAACCGGCCATATAGTTTTAAATATAATTAGAGTTATTGAAAAAACCACAAATTCTATTACATTTGAAGCTAGAGATGTTGACATGATAGTGTATAAAACTTACGCTAATTCTATTCTTACAATCGGTAATGATATAGCATTCTTCCAAGTTTCTGATAATAGAGTTCCTATGATCGTAGGGCACAATATTGCTCAATTCTTTACGGCACCTTTAGCACTTGATAAGATTCAAGGTAGATTTGCAGCTGAAGAAGAAACTGAAAGATATAGATTTGAATTTACAACGCCTAATACCTTTATTGATAAAGGTGATATTGTCACAGTAGATAAGTCTAATGGTCAAACTGTAAAATATGGTTCAGCTAATGCTTCTGAAATTCCAATCGGTGTTGTGATAGAAAAGATTATGAATAACACTGTAATCTACGTTAAGCCGTTTAATACGATTGTTGATAATCATACTTCACCAGAACTTCTTACAGGAAGTGCAGGTGATATTTATTATGCACATCCATCTAATCCAGGTGCAATGGCTACTACTAAGTATCCAGGCGCAATGCCTCTTTTCTTACAGATTAAAGATGCGGAACCTACAACGGTTATAGCATCTGAATCTGATTATTTACCAACGGCTTCTGATTCTTTAATTATTAATAATATTACAGCATTTGATGGTTCAGTACATTTAGTACCAAATACTGTTGGTGATTTTGTTTCTTTAATAAATCAAACAACATCATCACATAAGGTAGCAGCATCATATATTGCAGAATTTGCAAGTGCATCTTCTGTAGGTACTGATTCGGCAGTTAATGTATCTGCAATTCTAGTATCTGACGATGGTGGTTCTACTTATAACGGATTAACTACTACCTTTTCAGATGGTACAAACTCGGTAACAGTTACGTTAGATGAAAATACTGGAGCTACTTTGGTTCCTTATCCACCGGCTCCATCATACTTAACATACAGTGCTTCTATAATAGCACCAATACTTAATACTGCGTTTACTAATGCAGGTGTTAATTTAGAGGCAAGTTCTAGTTTACCAGGTAATGGTTTAGAATCAGATACTTATGGTATATTAACTATTACTGCAACTGATCCAGGTGCTTCTATTAATATAACAGGCTCAGATTTAGATAAGTTCGGCAATACATTTGTTACAGCAATGGGTATTCCAGCTTCTACACCAGCTTCTTCCTCTTACTTATTAAAGTTAACAAGAGCTGATGGCGGTGATATTCTTATAACAGGTCAAGGTACTTACATTAATAGAAACGGTATTGCATCTTCATCATCAGGTACGGCTCCAATTCTTTTAATGCTTGAAGGAGCGGATAAAGAACAAGAAACAGGAGTTTCTACAAATGCAGATAAAGATCAAAGTATAATAGCAACAACAACACATGATCACTTCGTTACTGGTATTGATATGGATTATACTCCATTTGCAGATTCATCAGTTATAGTTAAAGTAAATGGCGTTGAAGTAAATATAGGTGATGGTGATAATACAGAAGACTGTTACTTTACAGATCCAACTGATGCAGCATTTAACACAATAGGTGACGCTATGATAGCTAGATCTATTGCAGATATTACAGCAGGTGATGTTCTTATTTGGAACCCGTCAGCTGCTGGATATCAGTTAGACGTGACAGATGATATAGACGTAATATACGACGCATCTTCATATGATTTATAATATTTTTAATTAATCGAATTATATCAATATATTATGCAAAAAAGGGGCCTTATTGGCCCCTTTCTTTTGATATATAATACACTAACGACACTAAAGTCGCTAGTAGAACAAATAAAACAACCAAATATAAATGGCACAAATTCGTTCAAAACAAATCGCAGACTTCCTAGCATCAGTAAACTGGTCTAGCGTATCTGTAAACGATATCGCAAACGCTGCAGATATCAAATCGTACGTAGACGGTGAGATCTCTACGGAGCATGCACATCACTCAGCTGAAAAAGTTGAGGTTGATGCTTCAATTGACTCTCTAGATGCAAAAGCAGGCGCTGATACTGAATCACTAGAACTAAGACTTTCTATTGAAGAAGATGCACTAGTTGCTGAAATCGCTGCAACTAACCTAGACATTACTGCTCTAGAAAATGCAGACTCTTCTGAAATCGTTGCTAGAACATCAGCTGATGATTCTTTAGAAGTTAAAATAGATGCAGATATTGCAAATCTTTCTTCTGAAATCGCTGCTACTGATTTAGACTTCGGTTCTATCGATACAAGAGTTTCAAATGACGAAGATGCACTAGTAGCTGCTAAAGCATCTATCGATGCTAAGCAAGGTTCTCAAGACACTAGAATGACTGGTATCGAGGGTGACCTAGCTACTGAGATTGCTGCAACTAATGGTGATGTTACATCTCTTGACACGAAAATCGGTTCTGAAACGACAAGAGCAACTGGTGTTGAAGCTTCTCTTTCTGCTGAAATCGTAGTTGAGCAAGGTAGAATTGATGCAATTCTTAACGGTTCTGACGTAAACCTAGATCAGTTCGCTGAGGTAGTTGCTTACGTTGACTCACTAGATTTAGCTGATGATAACTTCTTAGTTAATAAGCTAGCTTCTTCTGATTTAAGAGCTACTAACGATGAAGTAGCACTAGCTAATGAAATCGCTGCAACTGATGCTGACTTTATTTCTTCTGATTTAAGACAATCAATCGACGAAGTAGCACTAGCTAGCGAAGCTGCTACAAGACTAGCTAACGATAACACGTTACAATCTAACATTGATGCTGAAGCTGCAACAAGACTAGCTAACGATAATACGTTACAATCTAACATTGATGCTGAAGCTGCTACAAGACTAGCTAACGATAATACTCTACAAGGTAATATCGATACTGAAGAAGCTGCAAGAATTGCTGCTGACAATCTACTGATTGCTTCAGTTGATTCACTAGAAGTTAAAGCTGGTACTGACCTAGCAGAACTTAACTCTTCAGTTGATTCTCTAGAAAGTGCTGATTCAGTATTAACTATTGCAATCTCTGACGAGGCTGCAAGAGCAATCGCTGCTGAAGGCGTTCTATCTACTGATTTAGCTGCTGAAGTAACTAGAGCTACTGGTGTTGAAGGTGTTATATCTTCTGACTTATCTACTGAGGTTGCAAGAGCAATCGCTGCTGAAGGCGTTCTATCTACTAACCTAGCTGCTGAGGTAACTAGAGCTACTGGTGTTGAAGGTGAAATATCTTCTGACTTATCTGCTGAGGTTGTAAGAGCAATCGCTGCTGAAGGTGTTCTATCTACTAACCTAGCTACTGAAGTAACTAGAGCTACTGGTGTTGAAGGTTCTCTTTCTGCTGAAATCGTTACTGAAAAAGGTAGAATCGACGCTATCTTAGCTGCTTCAACTGCAGACGCAGACACATTCGCTGAAATCGTTACACTAATCAACTCTGTTGATACTGAAAACGACAATGCGTTTGGTTCTTACGCACTAGCAACTGATGCTTCAGTTGATTCATTAGAATCAGCTTTATCTACTGAAATTTCTGCAACAAACTCTGAGGTAGTCAGACTAGACGGTAGAGTTGATTCTCTAGAAACTTCTCTAGACGTTAGAGTTGCTGCTGAAGAAGTTGCAAGAACTGCAGGTGATACTTACGCTGAAGAAGCTATAACAGGTGTTGCGGGTGTTGCAAATACTCCATTAGTATTCAACACAGTTGCTGCATTCGAGATGGGTGCATTCGATACTGAAGTTTACGTTAACGGTGTAAGAGTAGCATTTACTCAACTTGCTAACAACGACTTCGAGCTTAACCTAGTATACGATATCGAAGCAACTGATATCATAAGAGTAGTAGGTGTAAAAGCTTAATCATTAATTGATTAGTCTTTACTTTTAATTAAGTAACCCAATATTGAGGGGCCCTTCGGGGCCCCTCTTTTTATTTAGAGGAATATATAAACAAATACTAAAATAACCATATTAATATAATGAATATAGGTATCACTATAGGTCTTCGCGAAGAAAACGAAAGCATGTGGATAAACGGTATTAAATTAAATGCTGTATTATTAGCAAATACTTTAATGCAAATAGGTAAACATAATGTTTATATCATAGATACTTCAGGGGTTGTAAAAGACTTAACTAAAGTACAGTGGGACTATAAAAAGTTTCCAGTAAAACCACTAAAAGAAGTTTTTTCTACTACAGACCTAATGATAACATTAGGTACTTCTTTCCCACAAGAAACTATAGAACGGTTTAAAGCACAAGGTCCTAATAAAAGACTTGTAAAATATATGTGTGGTAATTCATACGTTATAGAAATGGAAAGATCTATTTTTAAAGAGGGTGATGATTTAGGTATAGCACCGTGGGACGTTGGAGCTGACGAAGTATGGTATGTTCCACAGCAGGGGTATCATAACCATTATTACTATAGATCTATATTTAGAACTAATAGAGTTTATCCAGTTCCTTTTGTTTGGGACCCGATGTTTTTACTTCAAGAGGTTGCAAAATATAAAGCAAGTAATCGTAAGTTACCTGTTTATTATAAAAATATAGATCAATCTAAAAAAAGATTAGCTTCTTTTGAGCCTAATATGAATACTGTTAAGTATTCTATGATTCCTATTTTAGCTGCCGAAGAAACTTACAGAAGAGGTACTGAATTTGATAAAATGTATGTTGCAAGTGGTAAGGGACTTCTTAAAAACTCTTATTACAAATCTATGATTAACACTTTAGATCTTGTAAAGAATAATCCTAAAGCCCCTAAATTACAATTTACATCTAGATACCCGGTTGCACATTATTTAGCAGAGACTACTGAACTAGTTGTTTCTCATCAATGGGAAAACCCGCTTAACTACTCTTATTTAGATGTTATGTATTTAGGATTTCCTTTAATTCACAATGCAACTATGATCCAAGATGCGGGTTACTTTTATAATGATTGTAATATTGAAGAAGCTGCTGATAAAATTGAATGGGCTTTAAAGCATCATGATCAGCATACAAAGGAATACTTTGAAAGGAATAAAAAAGTTATTGATAGATATAGAACTTCAAATACTGCAATGGTAGATCTTTATGATAAACTTATAGAAAATCTATACGATGGCGAACATGAGCTTTCACATGAATATGATTGGAAAACAAACTTATATAAATAATGGACTTTTTAAGTAGACTTAATGCACATAATAATCAAAAGCCTAAGAAAAAAGCACCTGCGCCAGCAGTTCCCCAAACTTCTAGAAAGCTTAATCCAGTTCCTAAAGTTGAGTCAGTAGAACAACCAGTACAAGAAGAAACAAGACCTAAAGTTACTTTTGTTATGACAGCATGCGGTCGCCCTGACCTTATGGAAAAGACACTAGATACTTTTATGCAGTTTAATACACATCCTATTGAAAGATGGATTATAACTGAAGACTCTACAGACCCTGAAGTTTTTTCACAATGTAAAACTCTTAACGATAAGAAGTATAATAACAAGCTTGAGTTTGTATTTAATGAAAAGAAGTTAGGACAAGCTAGATCTATTGATTTAGCTTATTCAATGGTTGATACTGATTATGTATTTCATTGTGAAGAAGACTGGGAATTTTATGATGATGAATTTATAGAGCAGTCACTTTCGATTTTAGAAGCTGATGAAACGGTTCTTCAAGCGTGGATTAGACCTAAGTCAGATAGAATTTTAAACGATATCAAAGAAGAGGTTTACCAAATCGGAGGTATCGGAGTTAGAGATGTTTTACCTAAATCATTTATGGTTAAAGGTGCTTTATCAGGTGGTAAAGATCTTATTGTTAGAGACTATATGGGCTTTAGCTGGAATCCAGGTCTTAAAAGAATGTCAGATTACAGACTATTAAAGAATGGTTACTCAGGTGTTCAGTCAGAGCACATGATTGATTCTTTTTATAGAACACACTCAAATGGTTTTAAAGTAGTCAGTCTTTCAGAAAGTGATGATCAAGGTTTTGTTAGACATATTGGTTGGGGTAGAAGAGCAGATGACCCTATTTATGATGAAGATAAAAATTCGCCGCAAGATCTAGAACAAGCAATGTTAGAAGCTAGGCAAAAAAGAGAAGCTGATAAGAAAAGAGTTGAAGCTGAAAAAGAGGCAAAACAAAAACAAGAAGAGAAATCAAAGGGTGTTTTAACTCCTAAGATTTCTGTCGTAATGCAAGTTTATTTAGGTGATTATCCAGGTTCTAGAACAGATTCAGTTATCAAGTTTCATAGAGCAGTTAAATCATTTTTAAATCAAACATATAAGAATATAGAACTTATTATTGCATCTGATGGCTGCAAGATTACAATGGAACATTACGAAAAGTATTATGCAGATAATAAAATAATTAAGTTTGTTTATGTAGATAAGAAAGGCCTTCCTAATATGTATGAAGAAAGATTAGAAGGTTACAAATATTATAGAGGCATACCTAGGGAGGCTGGTAGATCATTGGCCGACGGTGAACTTATTACATATATGGACTCTGATGATTATTTACACCCTAAGTTCGCTTATGAAATTGTATATAATTATAATTTAGCACCTACTGCAGCAAAGTGGTATTTAAATAATGCATGGTATGATCATGTAAATATTTTATCAATACCATTGCCTGATATCTTAGAAGAATATAAATATAGTGACGCCATTAGTGTACCTTTATTAGATTCTAAGTTTATTAAAACTCAAGTTAAACCAGGTCTTGTTGTAAATACACCATGGTTACTGGTTCATGACGCGGATGTAAAAACTAGATGGAAAGATACATTCGGTAAGACTAGTGAGGATGTAGATTTTGGTAGAAGACTTAGAGAAGAATGTAAAGGCCTTGGATATCAATTCACAGCCCCTACATATATTAGATGCCACTATACTGGTTTATGGGACGTTTAAAATAGCGGATTATAACCATACTTTTTACAGTAAGCGTTGATTAGGTTCTTATGTTCTTGGTCAACGCTTTCTATATATGGCTTAAGGGAATCCCAACCTTCGTGGTCTCTAGCATTATACTTCTCATTAATTCTAGATTCGTCCCACTTTACTTTATAACCAGACTCTTCTAAGAAGTTATATAATTCTTTTGCACCGTCTTCAATTCTAAATATAAAACTAGGCTTTCTGCCTTTAACAATAAGTTGGTCAAATCTAATAATAGACCTAATTGCAGCTTCAACAGGATTACCTTTAGTTACAATTCCAAAATATCTTTTTCTATATTGAACAGACTCTTTGATAATGTTCTCAGTATATACAATAGAAGGAATAGAATCTTTTGGATCTCTTACATTATAGATAATGCTTTTAAAATTATAGACATCACCTTCTTTAACAGTGTCTATAAATAGCCAAGGGCCATTAGGGTTAACAAGCTGCCAAGCAACAATACCATCGTTAGCCATTCTTTCATGTCCTACTTTAAGACCCCAAGAGTTCATAATGCTATGAGTGTATCCAGTTCCAGTTCTAGGGTGACCAATACCAAGAATATTCTTCTTAATTTTATTCTTTTGTAGAAGTATAGTTTGCATATGTTCAATATACTGGTCAAGCATTTTATCTTTAACAGCATCGTCAGCGTGATACCATTGCCAAGCAACAGAACCTTGGATACCTTCAATCTGCTTTTCAACCTTAGAACTTTCTTCTTCTATCTTATGGATGTGTTCGTAATACTCTTCAGATAGATCTATCTCAAGCTTAATGGCTACTGTAATAAGAAGAGCCATATTATCTTCATCATTAGCTTGATTGGCTTGATCGTATAAATCAATGTATTCAGCTTGTTGTTTTATAGATAAATCAGGATCCATTCTATCTGGATGGCATTTAACTACAATCTTTCTAAAAAGCTTTTTAAATAAAGGATCTCTATTAGGACTTTCTTTTTCCTCTTCCGATTCTTTTTCAGCCATATCTTTTAAGTTATCACCTTCGAATAGGTCTTGTCGCTTCTTTGCGGCTAGTGCACTATTAAAATCAGAGTTGATCTCAGATGCCATTTCCTTAAGATATTCTAAGTCTTCTAACGCTGACTCATACCTCTTAAGCATTCTCTTAAATTCTATCTTCTTTAACTTACTAGACATATTATCTATTATATATTAAAATTTCTAAAATAGCACTTTAAATACCTTAAACTCATTAAAATAACGTGATATTGTAATATTTATTAAATAATACATTTTTATCTAGCATATTAGAAACAATGACTATATTAAGATGTATATATACCATAGCGAGAAAAATCTCGCACTTTAAAAACATAAATAAATAAAATAATTAAGCTATGTCTTTGATTAAAATCAAACAGATTGAAGGTCTTCAGGATGTCTTAGATGCAATTATTGTTTCGATCACTTCAGGTTCAGTGAAGTCGACGTTTACAGAAATTGGTCACGGGTTTTCTGCAGGTCAAGTGGTCGCGTTTGACGGCGGTAATTGGATATTAGCAGATTCCTCTACAGAGGATTCACTAGGTAGAATCGTTATTGAGTCTATCACCGACGCGAATAATTTCGTTGGTGTACAACTCGGTAAGGTTACGGTAAGCACTTGGAATTTAACACCAGGTGCTTTTTACGTTGTGGACGACTCTGGTACAGGTTACCCTGCTCTATTTACAACTAACGACGCATACGACTACTCAAATCCTGTAATGCAGGCAATCGACAGTACTACAGCTCATGTTTTACCTTGGAGACCTTCAGTAGGTGCTACAAGAGAAATAGAGCAAGGTGTCCAAGTTTACCAAAGAGACCAAGTCCCTACTACAACATCAGGTGATTACTCTTCAACAGGTATTACAATCGACTACACCCCATTCGCTGATTCAGCAGTAGACGTTCTCGTGAACGGTCTAGGTCTATCAGAAGCAGATGGTAATAGAAATTCCGCTCCGGTGTATTTTTCTAATGATGGTGGTTTAACAGCAAAAACAATCGCGAATATTGAAGCCGGTGATGAACTTTACTGGAATGGAAATATTGCAGGGTTCGACTTAGGTGCGGATGATCTTATTGACATCATGTATGAAAGAGCTCAAGGCGTATAATAAAATAAAAGTTAAGATATAAGCAATGGCAATTCCACTAATTAAATTAACCGGTAGTTCGGGTACTTCAGGTTCATCAGGTTTTGATGGATCTTCAGGTACAGACGGAACTAACGGTTCTTCAGGTACAGCCGGAACATCAGGAACAGACGGAACAGACGGGTCATCGGGCTCTTCAGGTACGTCTGCTACGGCGGGTACTTCAGGTACAGCCGGTACTGACGGAACTTCAGGTTCTTCAGGTTCTTCAGGCTCTTCAGGTACAGACGGTACAGACGGTTCTTCGGGATCTTCTGGTACAGACGGTACAGACGGTACAGACGGTTCTTCGGGATCTTCTGGTACAGACGGTACAGACGGTTCTTCGGGATCTTCTGGTACAGATGGTACGGACGGTTCTTCGGGATCTTCTGGTACAGATGGTACAGACGGTACGGATGGTTCTTCGGGATCTTCTGGTACAGACGGTACAGACGGTACGGATGGTTCTTCGGGATCTTCTGGTACATCAGGTACATCAGGTACATCAGGTACAAGCGGTACAGATGGTACAAGCGGTACTTCGGGCACAGACGGAACTTCAGGTTCTTCAGGTACGGACGGAACTTCAGGATATTCTGGTACTTCAGGTTTAGACGGTACTGATGGTACAGACGGTACTGCGGGTACTTCGGGCTCATCGGGTACAGATGGTACTGCGGGTACTTCGGGCTCATCGGGTACAGACGGTACGGATGGTACAGACGGTTCATCAGGTACTTCAGGAACAGACGGAACTTCAGGTTCATCTGGTACAGATGGTACAGATGGTACAGATGGTACAGACGGTTCTTCGGGATCTTCAGGTTCATCAGGTACTTCAGGAACTTCAGGTACTTCAGGTACTTCAGGTTCATCTGGCTCTTCAGGTTCATCGGGTACTTCAGGAACTTCAGGTACTTCAGGTACTTCGGGTACTTCGGGTACATCTGGTTCTTCAGGTTCTTCAGGAACGGATGGTACAGATGGTACAGACGGTACAGACGGTTCATCGGGATCTTCAGGTACTGATGGTACTTCAGGTTCTTCAGGTTCATCGGGTACAGACGGTACAGACGGTACTAATGGTTCTTCAGGTTCATCAGGTACAGACGGTACAGATGGTACAAACGGTTCAGACGGTACTTCAGGAACTTCAGGTTCTTCAGGTACAGATGGTACTGACGGTTCTTCAGGAACGGACGGTACTTCAGGTTCATCAGGTACGGATGGTACAGATGGTACTTCAGGAACTTCAGGCTCTTCGGGTACAGATGGTACTTCAGGTTCTTCTGGTTCTTCAGGTACTTCGGGATCTTCAGGTACTTCAGGTACAGACGGTACAGATGGTACTTCAGGAACTTCAGGTTCTTCAGGTACAGATGGTACAGATGGTACTTCAGGAACTTCAGGTTCTTCGGGTTCTTCAGGTACAGATGGTACAGACGGTACAGACGGTTCTTCGGGATCTTCAGGTTCATCAGGTACGGATGGTACAGATGGTACTTCAGGTACATCAGGATCTTCGGGTACTGATGGTACAGACGGAACAAACGGTTCAGATGGTACTTCAGGTACGGACGGTACTTCAGGTACTGACGGTACTTCAGGTACTGACGGTACTTCAGGTACTGACGGTACTTCAGGTTATTCTGGAACTTCAGGTATAGATGGTACTTCAGGTACGGACGGTACAGACGGAACTTCAGGATCTTCAGGTTCATCAGGTTCATCAGGTACAGACGGTACAGACGGTACAAACGGTTCGGACGGAACTTCAGGAACTTCAGGTTCTTCAGGTACGGACGGCACTTCAGGCACGGATGGTACAGACGGTTCTTCGGGATCTTCAGGTACGGACGGCACAAACGGATCAGACGGTACTTCAGGAACTTCAGGTTCTTCAGGTACGGACGGTACGGACGGTTCTTCGGGATCTTCGGGTTCTTCAGGTTCATCAGGTACAGACGGTACGGATGGTACTAATGGATCATCAGGTTCATCAGGTTCATCAGGTACAGACGGTACGGATGGTTCTTCAGGTTCTTCAGGTACAGACGGTACGGATGGTTCTTCAGGTTCTTCAGGTACGGACGGTACTAGCGGTTCTTCAGGTTCTTCAGGTACGGACGGTACTTCAGGATCTTCAGGTACAGACGGTACTAGCGGTTCTTCGGGATCTTCAGGTTCTTCAGGTACAGATGGTACTAACGGTTCTTCGGGTTCTTCAGGATCTTCAGGTTCTTCAGGAACATCAGGTACAGATGGTACTTCAGGTTCTTCAGGATCTTCAGGATCTTCAGGTTCTTCAGGTACTGATGGTACTTCAGGTTCTTCAGGTTCATCGGGTACAGACGGTACAGATGGTTCTTCGGGATCTTCAGGTACAGATGGTACGGATGGTTCTTCGGGATCTTCAGGTTCATCAGGTACAGACGGAACTTCAGGATCTTCGGGTTCTTCAGGTACAGACGGTACAGACGGTACAGACGGTTCTTCGGGATCTTCAGGAACTTCAGGAACTTCAGGCTCATCTGGTACAGATGGTACAGACGGTTCTTCAGGATCTTCAGGTTCAGATGGTACGGATGGTACTTCAGGTTCATCAGGTACGGATGGTACTAACGGTTCTTCGGGATCTTCAGGTTCATCTGGTACAGACGGTACAGACGGTACAAATGGTTCATCGGGTACAGATGGTACAGATGGTTCTTCAGGATCTTCAGGTTCATCGGGTACAGACGGTACAGACGGATCTTCAGGATCTTCAGGTACAGACGGAACTTCGGGATCTTCGGGTTCTTCGGGATCTTCAGGTTCAGATGGTACGGATGGTACTTCAGGTACTTCAGGTACTTCAGGAACATCAGGTACAGACGGTACAGACGGTTCTTCGGGATCTTCAGGTACAGACGGAACAGACGGTACTAATGGTTCTTCAGGTTCATCAGGTACAGACGGTACTTCAGGTTCTTCGGGATCTTCAGGTACGGACGGTGGTAATGGTACTTCTGGTGCGTCTGGTACTTCTGGTACTTCAGGTTCTTCGGGATCTTCAGGTACAGACGGTACAGATGGTACGAACGGTTCATCAGGTTCATCAGGTACAGACGGTACTTCAGGTTCTTCGGGATCTTCAGGTACAGACGGTACAGATGGTACGAACGGTTCTTCAGGTTCATC
>Ga0115546_1001721_pt1 | contig 13281 bp, 8 predicted proteins | sample COGITO_mtgs_1004_FD_87186 | JGI IMG/M metagenome (GOLD analysis project Ga0115546, IMG submission 87186) | Pelagic marine microbial communities from North Sea - COGITO_mtgs_100413 | ecosystem: Environmental > Aquatic > Marine > Epipelagic | place: Germany:Helgoland, sampling site Kabeltonne...
AAGCCGCTGCGATTGTGGTGCTAGGCGATAGCTCCGATTTGAATACGCTAGATGCTGCTCGCTCTACTTCGGATGCTTCGGTTAACGCGACGCTAACGCCTCAGTTGATTTACGCTGCTGATTTGTATGGGCAAGCTAGAGATAGAGGCGCGACGCCCTTTGTCTTTGTCACTGCCGATACGGACCGCGACGATACCACTACTTCTAACGCAGAAACGGTGATCCGCAATGTGCTAACCCGCAGCGGTGTCTTTGGTGAAGACATCATCACGACGAATACGGGGTTGAATGTTCACGAAGCGGCCCGTAGAGTGGAAGGCTTGCTAGAGGACAGAGGGCTGATTGTAGAAGGCCAAGCGGCTCGCAGAGAGGCGAATACGAATGACGATCCGCGCGTGGTTTTAATCGCCCCTGCCATCGTGATGTCTAGAGCTGCGCTAAGCTTTGAGAAGATGGAGCTGCAGGTAATTGCTAAACCGACAGACTTTTATGTAAGCGCTATCGGTACGGGCAGTAATGATTTGCTAGATCAGTTGCCCGCCATATTGCCTAATGTCGATGCGCTACAGCTAACAACCCGCTATTGGAATGAAGTGCTCACTTCGCTCTATTACTTTCTTCGGGGCTGGCTGCCTGACTTCAACTTTGGGTGGGATCCCAACATAGAACTTTAGCTGCGGGCAAGCTGCGAGCATGGGCGTTTTATAGCGTGATTGTTGAGGCGATCGCCCCAAGCTTTGGCCGATAGATAGGCACGATACCGTAAATTTCACAGTATCCTGGTTAACCGAGCGTCAAAGCTAACATCAGCGACGACTGCTGCGGGCGACTCATTTGTCTGCGTTTTTTCATAGGCTTGCCTGGTATGGCTCAATCGAGACTGATGCGGTTTGCTGCTTATTTGAAGCCGCATCGAAAGGATGTAATTTTGGGCCTATTGGCCTTGCTAGTGGTTAACGCGGTCGGCGTTTCTATTCCGCTAATTATTGGCTATATCGTTGATGAGCTGACCGTTACTTTTAGCTTTGGTCGGCTGTTGCGCTACGTTTTGCTGGTCTTTGTACTAGCGAGCGTTATGTGGTTTATCCGTATGGCCTCGCGTATTTTGATATTTGGCGTTGGCCGGCAAGTAGAGTTCGATCTAAAGCAGCGCATTTTTGAGCATTTGCTAACGCTAGAGCCGGCTTACTTTGCGCGTAATACGATTGGCGATCTGATTAATAGAGCGACAAGCGATGTCGATAATATTCGCCGTCTGTTAGGATTTGCCGTGCTGAGTATGGCAAACACGTTTTTTGCCTACATTATGATTGTGCCTGCAATGGCCGATCTCAATGGCCGCGTCACGCTCTTTTCGCTTGCAGTTTACCCGGTTATGTTTAGCGTAGTGGCTGTTTTTGGCAACCGTCTGCGACGGCAGCAGCTAGAGGTTCAAGAAGAAATCTCTAACATCAGCGACCTGATTCAAGAGGATATGGGCGGTATCTCTCTGGTGAAAATTTATGCTCAAGAGGAAAATGAGCGGCTGGCATTTTCTCGGCGCAACAGCAGCTTGTTAGAAGCAAACCTGGCACTTGCGAAGACTCGAAATACGCTTTTCCCTCTGCTCGGTGGCTTTGCTAGCTTGAGTCTGGTAATCGCGCTGGCGATTGGTTCTCAGGCCATTCGTAATGGTCAGATGTCGGCGGGCGATTTTGTCGCTATTTTCTTGTTTATTCAGCAGCTCGTTTTTCCAACGGCGCTCTTAGGCTTTACGATTACGGCCTATCAGAGGGGCGAAGTTAGTTTGGATCGGGTGGAGGCTATTTTTGAGGCCAAGCCGGAAATTCGCGATACTTCGAGTGCGATCGCGCTTTCTAACCCAGTTGGCCGACTAGAAGCTCGCGATCTCACCTTTACTTTTCCAGGCTCCACGCGCCCAGCGCTAGATCGCGTTAATTTTACGATTGAGCCTGGACAGACTGTGGCCGTGGTGGGGCCAATTGGCTCAGGCAAATCGACGTTGGCAATGGCCCTGCCTCGGCTGCTAGAGATTGATGCGAACGAGCTGTTTATAGACGGGCTAGACGTGACGAAGGTGGAGCTGTCGGATCTAAGAGGTGCGATCGCCTTTGTTCCTCAAAATAGCTTTTTGTTTAGCACGACCGTCAAAAATAACGTCAGATACGGCGATCCAGTGGCTGAGCAGCGCGAAGTAGAATACGCGGCTAAAGAAGCGCAGCTTCACGGCGAGATTTTGAATTTTCCCAACCAATACAAAACCCTGGTGGGTGAGCGTGGTATTACGCTTTCTGGCGGTCAGCGGCAGCGATCGGCGCTGTCTCGGGCGCTGTTAGTCGATGCGCCTATTCTGGTACTAGATGACGCGCTCTCTAGCGTAGATAACCAGACCGCGACTCAGATTTTAGATAACCTTTCTGGCGAGACGCAGCGCAAAACGGTGATTTTTGTCTCGCACCAGATGTCGGCGGCGGCTTCGTGCGATCGCATCCTAGTGATGGATCGAGGCCGTATTGTCCAGTCGGGCACCCATGTAGAACTTGTCGAGCAGAAAGGTCTTTATCAAGATTTGTGGAACCAGCACAAGCTCAAAGAAGTACTGCAGTGATTAGGCTTAGGCAGCTCTAGAGATTGAAGTATTGGGCTGGGTAGTGCGATCGCCCGTGATGCTTCAATACAACCAAACAAAATCAAATACAACCAAAAGCCCTGACCTTCGGTGTGAAAGTCAGGGCTTTTAGATTCAGCTATAAAAACCAGTTTGTTTTTATCCCAGGTGATCCATTACAGAGAACATCGGCAGGTACATGGCCACTAGAATCGACCCCACCATACCGCCAAGAACCACAATCATAATCGGCTCCATAATGCTGGTTAGTGCCTTCACGGCCTGCTCCACTTCATCCTCATAAAAGTCTGCGACCTTCATCAGCATCTGATCCAGTTCGCCCGTCTCCTCACCAATGCTAATCATCTGAATTGCCATCACCGGAAATACACCATGCTCTTGCAGCGCCAGACTAATCATGCCACCCGACTGAATCTCCGCCTGCGCAGAGTCAATCGCGTTTGCAATCACCTGGTTTCCAGAGGTGTCCCGTACAATCTCCAATGCGGTTAGAATAGGCACCCCCGAACGCGAGAGAGAGCCGAAAGTACGACAAAATCTTGCCGTTGCAGACTTTTGTGCCAGATCGCCAAACAGCGGCATCTTCAAGAAGAACCCGTCCATCGTCACGCGGCCTATAGGCGTTTTGTAATACTGCTTGTACACAAACACCAGCACTGAGATAACGGCAATTAGTCCCAGCGTTAAGTACCAGGTTCTTAGCATTTTACTAATGGCCATCAACGCCCGAGTAAAGAGCGGCAGCGGCGCACCTAAGTCTTCAAAAATCTCGGCGAAAATCGGCAGCAGAAAGACGGTCATTCCGACGAAGATGGTGACTGCTAAAAAGCCAACCGTGACCGGATAAGCCATCGCCGACTTAATCTGGTTCTGCAAGCGGTTGAGATCTTCTAGCAGCTTGGCTAAGCGATTGAGGACTTCATCTAGTACACCGCCGACTTCTCCAGCTTGCACCATACTTACGTAAAGGTTGTCGAAGCACTTAGGATGCTTGCGCATAGAGTCAGAGAGGTTCGTTCCCTGCTGCACATCGGCGTTGATTCCCATCAGCGCCTGCTTCATTTTGGGATTAGGGCACTGGTCGGCCAGGATACCAATACCGCGCACTAAAGCCACACCCGAAGAAACTAGCGCCGCAAACTGACGAGAGAAGACCGCTTTGTCTTTAACGGTCACCTTCGTCATCGAGGTTTGAATACCTGCAAGGCTAAAGCTGCTGCCTTTACTCTCCGTAATGTTCTGAATATGAATGCCCTGATCTTTGGCAATCATTCTGGCAGATGCGGGTGTGTCCGCCTCCACCTTTCTGCGGACGGATTTACCCGTCACATCCCGGCCAGTGGCTACGTAGGTAGGCATAAGTTTTTCTTACTCGAATAGCTGAATTTGAAATAGCTGAATTTGCATCTCATTAAAAACATTGATCGAGGTGCGATTATCGACGCCCAGCCTTAGCTGCTTGAGCTTTAGCTGCACCCGGCGCACCCCCAATCAACCGCTGTAGCTCCTCCGGTCTAGATGTTTTAGACATTGCCGACTCAAAGCTGATGATTTCTTTCTTGTAAAGATCGGCTAGTGCCATCTCTAATGTCTGCATCGCGAGCCGGCCACCGGTTTGAATCGCACCATAGATTTGCGCAGTCTTTCCTTCTCGAATCATGTTGGAAATACCTGGGGTTATCACCATAATTTCCTGTGCCATCACTCGGCCAAACTCGCCTGGCTTAACGTTTTGCTTAGTGACTAGCGTTTGACTTAGCACCGCAACTAGTGAGTTAGAAAGCTGTACCCTAATCTGCTGGTGCTGTTCTGGCGGAAACACGTCCACAATTCTGTCTACGGTCTGCGCTGCCGAGCTGGTGTGCAAAGTTCCAAATACCAAGTGGCCTGTTTCTGCGGCAGAGATAGCGAGAGAGATAGTTTCTAGGTCACGCATCTCACCGACTAGAATCACGTCTGGATCTTCACGCAAAGCGCCACGCAGCGCATTCGAGAAGCTTTTAGTGTCTTCACCTACCTGACGCTGGTGAATTAGGCTCTTAATCGGTTCGTATACGAACTCAATGGGGTCTTCTACGGTCAAAATATGCTCGGCGCGAGTCAGATTGATGTTGTTAATCATCGACGCCAGCGTTGTCGTCTTACCTGAACCCGTAGGGCCGGTAACTAGAACTAGACCTCTGGGTTTCTCAGAGAGTTCAGTGACAATGGGCGGCAGGCACAGCATGTCCATGCTCGGAATTTTTGAGCTGAGCGCGCGCAAGCAAGCGGCATAGGTGCCTCGGTCTTTATAGACGTTGACTCTAAAACGAGCTAGCCCGCGTACGCCATAGGAGCAGTCCAGTTCCCAGGTCTGCTCTAAAATCTTCCGCTGAGAGTTATTCAGCATACTGAAGATTAGGCGCTGGCACATGTCAGCCGTCATGGGCGGGTGATCGGTCGCGGTAAGATGGCCGCTGATTCTGATATAAGGCGGGAGTCCAGTCGATAGGTGAAGGTCAGAGCCACCGCGCTCTACCACTTCTTCCATCAAGTCTTCAATCATCAATTCCATTAGTTTTTCCTCTTTAGTAAATGATTAGCTTTAGCGTTTTCGGATATAGCGTTTTCGGATATAGCAATCGATACAGGGAATCGTGCTGAGCAACAAGCTAGCTGTCAAAGTTAGTTCTTATAAAGCTAGTCCTTATATCGAGGCGTGAGACAATAGGGGCAGTCGAGCCACTCGTGGTGCAACTCAGCCGCGCAGGTGGTACAGGAGAGCACGCTCTTGCGCTTGGCTTTGAGTTCGGCTTCAAGACCTTTGTCTGTAAAGGTGACTCGCTCAACTTCTTCTAAGGTGGTATGTCCTCCTCTTACTAAGTTCAAGCTGTAGGCCAACAGGGTATGCATACCCTCTTCTACAGCAGCCTCTTTTATCTGATCGGTCGGCGCATGATCAGAAATCAACTGCTGAACTCTTTCGGTAACGCGCATTACCTCGTACACGCCAACTCTGCCCTTATATCCGCCGCCTTGGCACTTCTCACAAAGCTTTCCAGCCTCGCGCTGTTCGCTGATTTTCTCGCTAGGCACTTTGTTTGCTTTGTAGAGTGTTATCTCATGATCGCTAGAAGCCGTCAGGCCGAATCTTGCTAGCTCTTCTGAGGTGGGCTGGTAATCGACTTTACAGTTCTCGCATACCCGGCGAACCAGTCGCTGGGCAAGTACGCCAATGAGTGAACTCGCTACCTGAAAAGGCTCAACGCCCATCTCGCCCAGTCGTGAGACCGCGCCCGCCGCGTCGTTGGTGTGCAGTGTGGTCAGTACTAGGTGTCCGGTCAGGGCTGCTTCAATCGCTGTCTTTGCCGTTTCGGGATCACGCGTTTCGCCAACTAGAATTACGTCAGGGTCTTGCCTTAAGAAGGCGCGCAAAATAGAGGCAAAATTCATGCCCTTTTCTCGAATGACCTGTACTTGAGTAATGCCAGGCAGCGCATACTCAATTGGGTCTTCAGCGGTGCTGATGTTGACGCCTGGATCGTTACGCTCGGAAAGTACGGAGTAGAGCGTGGTGGTTTTACCTGAACCTGTAGGGCCAGTGACTAGAATCAGGCCAAAGGGTTTTTTGGCCATATCTTGAACGATATGGAGGGTTTCGTCGTCGGTAATGAGTTTGTCTAGCCCTAGCTGAGTGGCCGAGTTATCTAGAATTCGGAGAACGATTTTCTCTCCGTATCGGCTAGGCAGCGTGCTGACTCGGAAGTCTACTTTGCGTTCTTGAAATATTCGGCGAATTCTTCCGTCTTGCGGCATTCTGCGCTCAGCAATATCCAGTTCCGAAATAATTTTGAACCGAGCGCAGACGGCTGGAATGATCTTTTTAGGAAGATGCGGGAAAGCCTCCATAAGAACGCCGTCTTTACGGAATCGAATGCGCAAGGACTCCTCTTGCGGTTCGATGTGGATGTCGGAAACGTCTTCTTGCAGGGCTTTCACTAAGACTTTATTGACTAAGGCAATGACAGGGGCTGCTCCTGCATCTTGTAGAGCGGCTCCTAAATCAGCGTCATCTTCAACAACGTTTTCTAAACCACTGCCGTCAAGATCGAGATCTGCTAAATCTGTCTGAACATCTACAGCCTTGTCAGAATCGCGCTTCTTTTCTTTGGCAACTTGCTCATCTAAGTACTTCGCCATCAAGCGCTGATAGTCTTCAACGGTGATGACCATGCGCCGCAGCTTCATCTTCAACGGTCGCAAGATGCGGTTGAGGTCGTCTTGGGCTTCCAGATTTTCTGGATCAACCATTGCGACTAGCAATGACTGCTCGCCTTCTTCGCCCATTTTAGAAAGGGGTACTAGGCGATGCCGACGGCAAATATCTATAGAGATCAGTTTGCCAATGAGCTGTGTGACTTGTGTATCAGATATGCTTCCTACTTCAGGATCGAGGGACTCGACGCCGTAGAGAATCTTAAGTTCGAAGAGCTGCTGTTTTTTGTATTGGCGTAGGAGTTCGGGCGATAGCTGCTGACCCGTCATCGACTCTAAAACGTCGGTGAGTGTTCGGCCTGTTTTGCGACTTTCGACCAGTGCCTGCTGCATTTGGCCGCCGTCTACAAAACCAGCTTGAATGAGCTTGTTGCTAAAGGGCGAGAAGCTCTTTTGAAGAACAAGTGCCTTCCGCGTAGATGAAGAATTTGTCATGGCCGATGCGAAAAAATCTCACACCATTGTGCCCACTCTGCTCAAATGGCCTCACAGTCTAGTGTCTGTGCTAGTACCTAAGTTTGAGTGTTTTCCGAGCTTTTGTGATGATTAGATAAATCGCCAGATGAATTATCTTAAATCTGACCTGAATCTGCCTTAGTTTTCAAAGCTATGACAATCTATCTGCGGAAAACCGTTCCTCAATTGTGCATTCAGATTCTAATATGGACAGGGTAACGGAGAGTTTTATAGGGATGATGGACGCAGATAACACGGAAAATCAACAACCTGCTGGCGAAAACCCAGAGAACGCGAGTTCGGATAACATCGAAGAGCTGCGAGCTGAAGATGCTGCTGCTGATATTGATTTTGAACAGGCGTTTGACTCCGCTGAGTCTGATGCTGAAGTAGGCGAAGCCTCGGCAGATGATTCAATGCCTGACGATATCTCGGCCGAGGATGCGTTTGCGGCTGAGGCGGGCGCTAGAGTGGCGCTGCAAGAGCAAGTGTCCGGTCTTCAAGCTCAGTTGGAAGATCGCACTGGGCAGTTTACTCGGCTCAATGCTGACTTTGACAACTTCCGTAAACGTACGGCTAAGCAGCAAGAAGAATTAGAAGACAAGGTGAAGTGCAATACGATCAGCGCTTTATTAGAAGTGGTCGATAATTTTGAGCGGGCGAGATCTCAAATTAAGCCGCAAGATGAAGGCGAGATGGCAATTCACAAGAGCTATCAGGGCGTTTATAAGCAGTTGGTGGATGCGTTTAAGAAGCTAGGTGTTTCTCCTATGCGCTCCGAAGGACAGGAGTTTGATCCTAATTTGCATGAAGCGGTAATGCGTGAGCCTACCGATCAGTATCCTGAAGGAACTGTTATTGAGGAGTTCGTGCGTGGGTATGTTTTAGGAGAGCGGGTTTTACGCCACGCTATGGTCAAAGTGGCCACGCCTTTGGATGTTTCATCTGAATCAGATGAGGCTTCTTAATCGCTAAGAGATGAACTGTTTAGGGACGAGCGAAGGCGAGTAGAGATGCTCGTTAATTCTGCTTGCTATACAGTTTGCTTATAACATGCGTTAAGAATGATCGGATGAAGGTTTGGTGCAGATACTGATGACTCATGGATTGATGGCGTTAACCACAACCGACCTTCATTGAACTGTTCAAGCGGATTATGGGAAAAGTTATCGGCATTGACCTAGGGACTACCAACAGCTGTGTAGCTGTATTGGAGGGCGGCAAGCCTGTGGTGATTCCTAATACAGAAGGTGGTCGGACAACGCCGAGCATCGTGGGATTTGCGAAGGGTGGCGAGCGTTTGGTGGGCCAGTTAGCAAAGCGACAGGCTGTAACCAATGCTGAAAATACGGTTTATAGCATTAAGCGATTTATTGGACGACGTTGGGATGATACGGAGACGGAGCGATCGCGCGTTCCTTACAAATGCGTCAAGGGCAAGGACGATACGGTTGACGTTATGATCCGAGCCAAGAGCTTCACGCCGCAAGAAATTTCGGCTATGACGCTGCAAAAGCTCAAGAATGACGCTGAGGCTTATCTAGGCGAGACGGTTGAGCAGGCTGTGATTACGGTGCCTGCTTACTTTACTGATGCGCAGCGACAGGCTACGAAGGATGCGGGTACGATCGCGGGTTTGGAAGTTCTGCGAATTATTAACGAGCCAACGGCTGCGGCGCTTTCCTATGGGTTGGATAAGCAAGACCAAGATCAAACGGTCTTAGTTTTTGACTTGGGCGGCGGTACGTTTGATGTTTCGATTTTGCAGCTGGGTGACGGTGTTTTTGAGGTGAAGGCTACTTCTGGTAATAATCACCTGGGCGGCGATGACTTTGATAACTGCATCGTTACCTGGATGACCAGTGCCTTTAAATCTTCTGACGATATGGATTTGACGGCGGATCGGATGGCGCTTCAGCGGATCCGTGAAGCGGCTGAGAAGGCGAAAGTAGAGCTTTCGACAATGTCAAAAACGTCAATTAACCTGCCGTTTATTGCGGCGGATGAGACGGGGCCAAAGCATTTGGAGATGGATTTAACGCGATCGCAGTTCGAAGAACTGGCCGCAGAGCTGGTTCAAAATACCCTTGAGCCGGTAAAGCAGGCGTTAAAAGATGCCGATTTGAATGCAGAAGATATCGATCGAATTTTACTAGTAGGCGGCTCTACTCGGATTCCTGCTGTGCAGACAGCGATTACAGATTTCTTTAATGGGCAGACGCCCGATCGCTCTGTGAATCCAGATGAAGCGGTTGCTTTAGGTGCGTCTATTCAAGCAGGCGTTTTGGGCGGCGAGGTGAAGAACCTGCTGCTGCTCGATGTCACTCCACTCTCTTTAGGCATTGAGACGTTGGGCGAAGTATTTACTAAGGTAATTGAGCGTAATACGACTATTCCAACGAGTAAGAGTCAGGTCTTTTCGACGGCTACGGATGGACAAACTTCTGTAGAAGTCCATGCCTTGCAGGGCGAGCGGGCTATGGCTAGAGATAATAAGAGTCTGGGCCGGTTTGAGCTGACGGGGATTCCGCCTGCGCCTCGGGGGGTGCCTCAAATTGAGGTGTCTTTTGAAATTAATGCGGACGGTATTTTGCAGGTGGCGGCGAAAGATCGAGGCACTAATCGCGAGCAAAGCATCAAGATTACGAACCGGGGTGGACTGAGTTCGGCTGAGATTGCTCGGATGAAAGAAGAAGCTGAGATGTTTGCGGGTGAAGATGAACAGCGTATGGTTTTGGCGGAGCTGCAAAACCGAGCGGATTCGCTGTTTTATAGCTACGAGTCTGCGCTGCGCGATGGCGGCAGCTCTGTGTCTGAGGAGTTGAGAATACAGGCTGAGGAAGACGCTGAGGCTTTGAGAAAAGCGATCGCAAACAAAAGTGCGCAGCCTGCTGATATCAATCAATTGTTAGAAGCTCTACAGCAAAGTATCTTTAATATTGGCGCAGGACTTTACAGCCAAGTTAGTAAAGACGATAGCCGAGCAGATAGAACTGACGATATGCCGGGCGCGCCTCGAGTGGATGCAGATTCTGTTGAGATGCCGGGTGCTTACGTGCCCTCTCAACCGGTAGAAGAACCGTCGGGTCCAGTCGAATCTGATGCGCAGACGATGGTTGCTGATGTTTCGGCAGTTAAATCTGGAGGTGCGGCTTCTAATTCTGCTCAGGCCCCTTCTGAAACACCCGTTTCGTCGGCTTCTGAACCCGTTACCCCAACAGCTACATCAACAACTACCTACGTCACCTGTGACGAGGAGTTTGATTTGGATTCTACGGTAGCTGCTAACTACGAAGCAATTGAATAGCGGCCTAGCATTGATTGGCTTAATGGCTCGATCCCGCTTTTTATCTATACTATGCTGACCGATTTGGCGAACAGCTGGCTATTTAAGGGTTTACATACATAAGGGGATGCGAATTTTTTAGATTTTCGTTCCCTTTTTTTTGATGCTCTGAAGTTTGTGCAGCTGGTGTATTGCTACTGATGTACTGCTACTTGATGGCTGCTGTGTTTGCCCGCTATTTGTCCGATAAAACAGGCGCTTATTCTATAAATAAGATGACAAGTTTTGCCTGCTGGCGAATATATCGTGCAAACTAGCGAGTTGCGAACCGATGCATTCTGAGGTTTGCTATACAATGGTTCAATGCTTGTTGATTTGTAACCTGCTAGTTCTCTTTCTTTGACTGACGTTTTATGGCCCGTGATTACTACGAAACCTTGGGGGTTTCGCGCAACGCCGAGCAAGACGAGATTAAACGTGCTTATCGTAAGCTTGCGCGGAAATACCACCCGGACGTCAATAAGGAGGCAGGGGCTGAAGAAACTTTCAAGGAAGTGAGCCGTGCCTACGAAGTACTGTCCGAGCCGGAGGTGCGATCGCGGTATGACAGATTTGGCGAGGCAGGCGTTGGCGGCGCGGCGGCCGGAGCTGGGGCCGGTGGATTTCAAGATTTTCAGGATATGGGCGGGTTTGCCGATATTTTTGAGAGCTTCTTTAACGGATTTTCGGGGCCGCAGGGTCAGCAGCGCCGACGTGGGCCGATGCAGGGCGATGACCTGAGGCTAAACCTGAAGCTCGACTTTAAGGAAGCGGTGTTCGGTGGTGAGAAGGAAATAAAAATTAGCCACCTAGAGACCTGCACAACTTGCGATGGCTCGGGTGCAAAGCCGGGAACGCGCCCTAGAACCTGCTCTACTTGCAGCGGCGCAGGACAGGTTAGACGGGCAACTCGAACGCCGTTTGGCATCTTTAATCAGGTTTCGGCCTGCCCTACCTGCGATGGTTCTGGTGAGGTGGTTGAAGAACGCTGCGAAACCTGCGGCGGCAATGGCCAAAAGCAAACAAATAAGAAGCTGAAGATTACGGTGCCAGCGGGCGTCGAAAACGGAACTCGACTGCGGGTGTCGGGCGAAGGCGATGCGGGCAAGCGCAACGGTAAGCCTGGCGATCTGTATGTGTACTTAGTCGTTAACGAAGATTCTAAGTTTAGGCGCGATGGCATCAATATTTTGTCGGAGCTAAAGGTGAGCTATCTGCAGGCTATTTTGGGCTGCGAGCTAGATGTTGATACGGTAGACGGGCCGGTGAGTTTGCAAGTGCCTGCGGGAACTCAGCCAAATACGGTGCTGTCTTTAGACAATCGCGGGGTGCCTCGTTTGGGCAATCCGGTAAGCCGGGGTAATCATTTGATTACGGTGAAGGTGGATATTCCTACCCGCTTGAAGAGCGATGAGCGAGAGCTATTGGTGAAGCTGGCAGAGACGCGTGGCGAGGCTGTGGGAAAGGGAAAAAAGGAAGGGTTTCTAGGGGGTCTGTTTAATGGCTGACGAACAGTTGGACTTGAGAGGAACGCCTTGCCCTTTGAACTTTGTACGCACGAAGCTGAAGCTGGAAAAAATGGCTCCAGGCGCGTTGCTAGAGGTTTGGCTAGATCCAGGTGAGCCGATTGAGCAGGTGCCGGATAGCTTGAAGATGGATGGCTATGGCGTAGAGGCGGTGGAAGATCGCGGTGAGCATTTTGCAGTGCAGGTTCGCACTCCGGCAGCACTGTGAGTTTAGCGGCTCAGCGCTGGCCGGGTACGGTGGTTGCAATTCAGGCTAACTATTATTCTGTGCAGCTAGATGAGTCTGGCGTTTTGCGTGAGGTAGCCCAGCAGCAAGCTGAGCGTTTGGGTGAGGTAGCCGGTAAGTCTGCCGGTAAGTCTACAGATAAGCCGCTGATTTTTTTGTGTATTCGCCGGAGTTTGCTGAAGAAGTTGGGTCAGCAGATTATGGTGGGCGATCGCGTTACGGTAGAGGAATTGGACTGGCAGGGTCTGCGGGGGGCGATTTCATCTGTTCAGCCTAGAGGCAAGTTTTTAGACCGACCGCCAATTGCCAACGTAGAGCAAATTCTGCTGGTGTTTGCGCTAGCAGAACCGTCGCTAGATGCTAATCAACTCAGTCGCTTTTTGGTTAAGGCGGAATCGACTGGGCTAGCGACGACGCTGTGCTTGAACAAGCGGGATTTAATTAGCGAGAAACAGGCAGATGCTTGGTGCGATCGCTTATCAACCTGGGGCTACCATCCTTTACTTGCCAGCATTCAGTCAGATAGCGCTTTGCCTGCCGACTTGGTGGCCGCACTGAGCGAAAAGATTACGGTGGTCGCGGGGCCTTCGGGCGTCGGTAAGTCAAGCTTGACGAACCGTTTAATTCCTCGGCAAAACTTGCGAGTGAGTGCGGTTTCGGGAAAGTTAGGCCGAGGCCGACATACGACACGTCATGTAGAGCTATTTGAGCTGCCTGCGGGCGGCTTTTTGGCAGATACGCCAGGATTTAATCAGCCGGATGTGGTTTGTACTCCTCAGCGCTTGGGCGAGTATTTTCCTGAGATTCGAGCGCGGCGGGCGATCGCGTCCTGCCAGTTTAGTAATTGCCTGCACAGAGATGAGCC
>Ga0115546_1001722_pt1 | contig 13280 bp, 15 predicted proteins | sample COGITO_mtgs_1004_FD_87186 | JGI IMG/M metagenome (GOLD analysis project Ga0115546, IMG submission 87186) | Pelagic marine microbial communities from North Sea - COGITO_mtgs_100413 | ecosystem: Environmental > Aquatic > Marine > Epipelagic | place: Germany:Helgoland, sampling site Kabeltonne...
CAGGGCCAACGGCCTTTGCATCTAACACTTCGCTGTGCTCAACAGTCAAGTCTGAGGCGGTTGGCGCTAGCACGATATACACCTGAACCAGATGAACCAGCACTTGATCTGCTCGCTCATGCTCTTCAAACTCAAGCACTTCAGTCCAAGGCGCAGAGCTACCGCCTTCAAGCAAATGCTCGCCGTAAGTGGATACTTGCTTGCGCAATGCTGACGCCTGTGTTGCAGTTAGTGCCTTCATATAACCTAGCTTTAAAGTGAGTGTGGGACTTTACAGTGCAGCTTCAAGCTCTGGCAATGCCTCGAATAAATCTGCGACTAAGCCATAGTCAGCAACTTGAAAAATTGGCGCTTCTTCGTCTTTGTTAATAGCAACAATCACCTTCGAATCTTTCATACCGGCTAAATGCTGTATAGCACCAGAAATACCAACGGCGATATAAAGATCTGGCGCCACCACTTTACCAGTTTGACCAACTTGGTAATCATTCGGTACAAAACCTGCATCTACTGCGGCTCGGCTCGCACCAATAGCCGCACCTAGCTTGTCGGCAATACCCTCTAATAATTTAAAATTATCACCACTTTGCATACCACGACCACCAGAAATCACAATAGAGGCAGAAGTAAGCTCTGGCCGATCTGACACTGCAAGCTCCTCTTTAACAAAGCTTGAAAACCCTGCATCAAATTCACCGGTTACGGCTTCAATAGTACCCTGGCCACCTTCTGCGGCAACGGGCTCAAACCCTGTAGCTCGAACTGTACACAGGACTTTTGAGTCTAAGACCTCAACAGTTGCAATACCACTACCTGCATAAATTGGTCGTCTGAATTGTTTAGGGCCAAGCACTTCCACAATATCAGACAACATACCCATATCAAGCATTGCAGCTACTCGCGGCAGGAAGTTTTTACCAGACGTGGTGGAAGGCACAAGCACCGCGTCATATGCCGGTGCAACTTTTGCAACTAATAATGCAAGATTTTCTGCTAACTCATGCTCAAAAGCCGCACCATCTGCCACTAATACCTGACCAACTCCATGAATTTTTGCGGCTTGCGCTGCTGTTTGGTCTAAAGTCTGGCCTGCTATTAATAAATCAACACCGCCACCAATAGCTTGAGCTGCGGCAATAGTACTTAAAGTACTGCCTTTAATTTGGTTATCACCATGCTCTACATAAACAAGAACTGTCATACAATTACCTTCAATATTATTGATTGTTACGCTGCCGCTTCACTTACTGTCAATCGATAGCAAAAAGTTAAATTACTTTCGCTTCATTTTTGAGCTTATCCACTAAAGCTGCCACAGAATCCACTTTAATACCACCCTTACGCTCCGCTGGCGGCTCGACTTTAATTTGATTATAATATTGACGAAGCTCTATACCGAAATCTTCAGGATTTTTTGTCTCAAGTGGTTTCTTTTTCGCTTTCATAATATTAGGTAAACTTGCGTATCGTGGCTCGTTTAATCGTAAATCCGTAGTCACAACAGCAGGCAAGTTCACTTTGATTGTTTGCAGTCCACCGTCAATTTCGCGAGTCACCTGTACTGCATCACCATCAATTTTGATCTCAGACGCAAAAGTTGCTTGACCAACGTTCATGAGCGCAGACAGCATTTGCCCAGTTTGATTGTGATCACCATCAATAGACTGTTTTCCAAGAATAATAAGCTTTGGTTGCTCTTCATCTACCACAGCTTTTAAGAGCTTTGCTACATCAAGCGGTTGTACTTGCGCGTCGGTTTCAATATGCAATGCCCGATCTACACCTAGCGCCAAAGCTGTTCGCAGTTGTTCCTGAGCCGCTTTTGGGCCAATGGTTACCACCACAAGCTCTGTGGCGACGCCCTGCTCTTTCAGACGAACCGCTTCTTCAACAGCAATTTCACAAAATGGATTCATCGCCATTTTAATATTAGTCAAATCAACATCACTGTGATCAGCCTTCAATCTCGGTTTAACGTTATAGTCAATCACTCTTTTTACAGCGACTAAAATTTTCATGCAAAACTCCGTATTCTATTTAACCCATGTTGTAGTCAACACCGACCCACCTACAACTTATTTTCTCAAGTTTGACATAAAACCTGTGAATCTCATGTTGTTTCTCGCAATTGCATCAAGATAATGCGCTCACTTGAAATCGTCAACCTTAAATAGTCGCTGGTAGCTTCATGGTGGTATTTATCATCTTCAACAGTTCACCTCACCGGAAACTCGCTGATATTTGCAGGTTTACTCGTCATTATTTTTTCTCCTAATCTCTACTTCTCATCATCTGCCGGTCGACCGCGAGTGTCAAATTGATACTCTTGGGGTATTTCAAAGCGACTCGCTAAATAAGGCCTGTCTTGTTGGCCTTTTTTATATTCACTCATTTGAAACACATAGGCCAGTACTTGCGCAACTGCCTTGTACAGACCCTTGGGAATTTCGTGTTCTACGTCTGTAGTGTAGAATAGCGCTCGACAGAGTATAGGCGACTCTATTTGCATAATCGAGTGATGGGCTGCAATTTCACGAATTTTGAGCGCTATCAAATCGCTGCCCTTGGCAATAACCTTGGGCGCGCCGCCTTTATCAGGCGAGTACTGCAGTGCCACAGAAAAATGTGTCGGATTGGTGATGACCACATCCGCTTCAGGAACATTACCCATCATCTTGCGCTGTGCGATTTCTCTTTGCAACTGTCGGACCTTCGCTTTTAACTCAGGCTTACCCTCCGAATCCTTATACTCGTCTCGCACCTCTTGTTTAGTCATTTTAAGTTTTTGACTATTTTGATATAACTGGTAAGGCACATCAATAGCAGACACAAAAAACGTACAGGCCACCAGTAAAAAAAAGCCAGCGATAAGGTGTTCAATGCTTCTAACAATAGCCTGCATTACTGGCAGGCTTGAGAGTTCAATGTACTCAGGTACCTTGCCGTAAATCCAAAGCAAACCAATACCACCAATGAAGGCAAATTTTATCAGCGCCTTGACCAACTCAACCAGACCATTCAACGAAAAAACTCGCTCTTTGAGACCTTTAATTGGGTTCATATTGGATAATTTGGGGTGCATACTTTTCATTGAAAAGTTCCAACCACCAATAATTATTGCAGCGGCAATAGCGGCAAAAGCCACGCTGAAAAGTAACCAAATAAAAACACTGCCAACTTCAATAATACTGGACTGGAATGCAGTTTTCATCTGGTAAGGGTCAAAAATAGCCCCAACATCAAAACTGAAATTATAATACGCCACTTGTACGATAGGCCTTACAAAAAGACCGCCAGCAAAAATAGCAAAACAGACTGTTAAAAATAGCACAAGGGCAGACGAAAACTCTTTAGAGCGAGCAACTTGACCCTTCTCCTTCGCCTGTTCGCGCTTTTTACTGGTGGGGTCTTCCGTGCGGTCTTGACCTGAATCATCAGCCATTGATCTGCCTCATATAAATGAGTGCCGCCTCAGTTAAGTCTTCAAATGCGGGTAGCAGTCGAGGCAAGGTTATCGCAACCATGATAATACCGACCACGACTGTAAACGCAAACCCAAAAGAAAAAACATTAAATTGTGGCGACAATTTAGAAATCACTCCAAAAGTGAGATTAACCATCAATAAAGCCGTCACCACTGGCAAGGCTAAAAGCAATCCGGACGCAAACATCCAACTCATCACCTTGAAAAATTCCCCTGACACTAGGCCGCCAAAGCCTTGCATACCGATGGGATATTGTTGAAAGCTCTCGGCCACAATCTGAAATACAGCTAAATGACCGTTTGTGGAAAAAAAGAAAATATTGGCCATAAGCAAGTACAGCTGGGAAATGGCTGCCACACTGACACCATTCACCGGATCTACAAGCTGTGCAAAACCCAAACCGGCTTGCATGGCAATGACTTGACCAGCCACCACCAGCACTTGAAATAGCATCTGCACAATTAAGCCTTGCATAACGCCAATCAACAGTTCTTTCGCCGCTACCACAGTCCAAAGTAAGGTGCCTGGTTCAATATCTGGGGGCACACTGACTTGAGGATACACTGCAAAAGTGATTAACAAGGCTAAAATAAGTCGCACGCGAGCGGCCACCAATCGAGTGCCGATCAATGGTAAAACCATAAGTACACCTGAGATGCGCACGAAAGGTAAAGCAAATTGACTCATAGTTTCAAGATAGAGATCAGCCAAATTCATAAACGCTCTACTTGCCTAATGAATAAAATGATGTAGATCCATAATTAATCGTCGAGTAAAATCTGCAACGAGGGTGCCGAGCCAATCACCGGCAATCATTAAAGCGGCAAAAGTTGCAAATAATCGAGGTAAGAAGCTCATGGTCTGTTCATTAATTTGTGTGGCAGCTTGAAACATAGACACTATGACACCAACCACCAAGCTTGGTAAAATAATAACGCTGACCATTGCACCGCAAATATACACAGCCTCATAAAAAAGGTCAGCAACATCTTGAACCATCAGACACCCCTAAAGCTAGTGGCTAGCGAGCCAATAATCAGTGCCCACCCGTCCACAAAAACAAATAACATAATCTTAAATGGGAGTGAGACGATTAATGGTGACAACATCATCATGCCCATGGCCATTAAAACACTCGCTACCACTAAATCAATGATGAGAAAAGGTATAAATAAAATAAAGCCAATTTGAAAAGCAGTTTTTAATTCGCTCGTCACGAACGCTGGCATTATAATGGACAGTGGTAGCTCAGCCTTATCAATTGGACCTTTATGTCCAGAAACATTGGAGAATAAAAGAATATCATCTTCTCGAGTTTGTGCCATCATAAAATCTTTAAACGGCTCAAGTGCCCGTTGTAATGCCACGCCTGAGGTTACTTCTTCTTGTAGATATGGTTGCAGAGCCTGCTGGTTGACCTTTTCTATAACTGGCGTCATCACGAAAAACGTCACAAATAAAGTGAGTCCAATCAAAATTTGATTAGAAGGTGTTTGCTGTAAACCAACCGCTTGCCGTAAAATTGAAAACACAATGAGTATGCGGGTGAAGGCGGTCATGCTTAGAATAAGCGCTGGTAAAAAAGTCAAGGACGTCATCAGCAATAAAATTTGCACTGAGACAGAATAATCCTCACCACCTGCATCGTTAGGTGTAGTTTGTAGGACTGGAAAACGAATATTGTCTAACTCTAAAGCAAAGACACCTGTTGCAAGGCTAGTTAATAGAGCAATGCAGCACACCATAAAAATTGGACTGCGCAATATTGGATGAAGGACAACATTAAGTTTTGCTTCCAGGCTCCAAGTCATCCATGACTTTCGCAAATTCTGTATCACTTGGCTTATCCTTGTGTAGCCTAAAGTCTTTGGCCAAAACTTCATCTTTAAAGTGATGAATTGGCGTTATACTGTGTTGGGTTATGCCAACCAGTAGCTCCTGACCCTTCACTTTAATCAGAGCAATTTTTTCTTTTTGACCAACAGAATACACACTGAGACACTCAATGCCGCCAGCACTACCGGTCATTCTAGCTAATCGTCCCGTTTTTTTCAAATAATTTGAAAACCACCAAAAGCCCACAAGTAATAAAATCAGCATGCCTACTGTTTTTAAGCCTTCCTGCATTAAAGACGGCTCTGCATCATTCTGGCTTTCTGAAACAGTAGCATCACCAGGCTCATCAAGAATTAAAGATTTCAAAGTCTTATTATCAGATACGGTTGACGTGCTTGTCGGCGACTCGCTATTTGGTTCCGACTGCACTGGCGCTGAGTCACTGTTAACACTTGACGATTGGGCTGGCATTGTCGTAACAACGGACTCAACGACTACGTCTACCTCGTCCGCAGCCTGAACACTAATGCTTACGCTCAAAATTGCACACCCTACTACCAGGGCAATAGGGCCAAATTGCTGTAACCCCCACTGTGGAATAATTGATTTCACATCAACCTCTTTTGTTAACCAAGTTTACGAATACGTTCGCTCGGGCTAATGATATCGGTCAGCCGAATGCCAAATTTTTCATTGACGACCACCACTTCACCATGAGCAATCAGTGTACCGTTCACCTTAACATCTAGCGCTTCACCGGCCAAGCGATCAAGTTCAACCACAGACCCCTGGTTCAGCTGCAATAAGTTTCGAATACTAAGATCGGTCGCTCCAACTTCCATCGACAAGGTCACAGGAATGTCTAATATCACATCAAGATTGGGAGTGCCTTCTTCACTGACGAAACCTCTAGTGTCAACTAAAGGCTCAAGTTCTGCCCTTTGAGCTGCAGCCATAAAGTCTTCCGCGGAATCTTTACCAGATGGTTTGGTATCGCCACTCACCTCTTCGTCATCTTGTTGCTCTAAGGCAGCGGCCCATTCGGCGGCTAGCGCATCATCGTCTTGTTCATCACTCATTCTATGCCTCGCATTGTTTATTTAAGATTTTGAATTAGCCGCTGGTGATTCAACTGGTACTACGCTTGGTGGCCTTGCAACCCTGATGCGCTCTTCAATCTGAACTGCGTACTTACCATTTGAGGTGCCTAATTTACCTTTAAAAAGTGGCACATCTTGCGCATATAAAGTGCAGTGCTTTGGCATGTCCACCATCAAAATATCACCTACCTTTAACGCCGCCAGCTCCCGAAGTCGTAACTGGTGCTTTAAGAGCTTAGATTCCATGCGAATTTTAGCCATCATTAAATCTTCTCGCATGGCCGTAGCCCAACGCTCATCTGTATCATCAGTATCAGACTGAAAACCAGCGTCAAGTACTTCTCGAATAGGCTCTAAAGTAGAATACGGTATGGTTAGATGAATATCACCGCCGCCGCCATCAAGTTCTACATGAAAAGTATTGACCACCACAACTTCGCTAGGACTTACGATATTAGCTAAGGAGGGATTTACTTCAGACCCCAGGTATTCAAAATTAATAGGATGAACCGGCGTCCATGCCTCTTCCATGTCTTCAAAGGCTTTTTCAAGCACAATTTGCACGACTCGGTTTTCTGTTGGAGTAAACTCTCGACCCTCAATTTTAACATGACGGCCCTCACCACCGAAAAAGTTATCCACCAGTTTGAACACCAGCTTGGCGTCTAGTATGAAAAGCGCTGTACCTCGCAACGGCCGCATACGAACTAAATTCAAACTGGTGGGCACTTGCAAGCTGTAGAGGTATTCAGAAAATTTAATGATCTGTACGCCACCAACAGCGACATCAGCAGTTCTACGAAGAAAACTAAACATGCTAATTCGAGTGTACCGTGCAAATCGCTCATTAATCATTTCAAGAGTCGGCATGCGACCCCGTACAATTCTGTCTTGAGAACTTAGATCGTAATCATTAACACCATTGGGTGATACATCTGACTCCGTTTCAACATCGCCATCGCCGACACCGTGAAGTAACGCATCTATCTCATCTTGGGATAACAGATCCTGCACGATACATTCCTTTTAAGGTAAATGAGTGTATAGAAAAACCCATACATTGCTTATCTAAGCTAATAATAACAGTGGCGTTACTGCAATAAAAATATGGTGAAATACACTTTTTCGACACTGGGCTCACCAAGCTCTTCCGTGAAAAGCGCCTGCAACTCCTCTAAAGCCACCAGTCGCAAGGCTTCTTTACCATCAGGTGTGCGCAGCTCTTCAAAATCTTGGCTTTGCAATACATCGACTAACCTACTCTTGATCAAGGGCATGTGCGCTTCTATGCTAGACATTAAAGCTGGATCACGCCCCATCAAAGTAATTTCCGTTTGTAAAAATTTTGGCTTGCCAGCGGACGTTGGAAAATTAACAACAAATGATGGCCGAAGCGGTAGATAAATTGCTGCTTGTTGCTTGGTTTCGACCACCAGCTCTTGCTCTGCGCTATCATCACCACCAAGCAAAAAGAAGGCAGCACCACCACCAGCCAGTAATACAACAACGGCGATGATCACCATTAACATGGTTTTACTGGATTTTTTTTGTTCCGGCTCAACGTCCATTTGTAGATCTTTATCTGCCATTATACCCATCCTTGGAAATTGGCTATATGCCTAAATTCGCTGGTTTAATCGAATCGCCCATGGATTAAATATAGCAATCAACTCGGCCTTTGCCCGGTTTTTCCAATAAAATCATAGATTCATGCTGATTTATCTCAGTTTCAGACTCAGAGCTCGCCATCGTAGATCTAGCGTTTGACTGGTGTGGCGTTGGTTTTTGATCTTGACTATCTCTAGTTTGTGCGTCAACCGACGTAAAACCTTGGGCTTCAAGCATTTCTCTTAACCGAGGTAACTGCTGCTCTAATATTTCACGAACTTGAGATGAATGGCTGGTGAGTATTATCTGCGTCTGATCATTTTTAACCTGGATCTCAAGCTTTAATGGCCCTAAATCCGGCGGATCAAGGCGAATTTCGGCCTTTTGCAATTCGCCACTGGCCATCCAGCGAATACGCTCAAAAACCTTTTCACTCCAGTCAGGACTTTGAACCGGTTTATTTAAACTCATTTCTATAGGCGTTTGATTCACAGTTGTGGTGGCTGCTAGATCAGACCTTGAGCTCATAGACGCTCGGTTGGTAAGAGCTAACTCACTGGCTTCAAACGATACCGGGTCCGCTGCGTCAGTTGGATTTTCCAATGTTAACTGCTCTGCTACAACTTGCAACCCCTTGAGCTGAAGTCTTGTCTGCTCATCACTGCTTTTGCTGCTGGTTTGCGCTAATAGCCCTTCAGCGTCTGTATCGACTTCACCCATAGTATCATCCCAAGGTATGACGTCCACAGTGGCCCGTTCCTTAAGAATGGGGCCATAAGCAGCAGTTAATGCGCTGGGGTCAATGTCTTTGGCAGTCAGTTCAGGGCTATCGATGATTAGATCAGCTTGTGACTGATCAATAGTGTCGGCAGTGGTCGGCAAATCAGCAATTACTTGGCGCTGTTCAACATCTGGCCCTTCTATTTGAGATGATTGAATACTGGTCGTAATCGGTTCGACGGTATTAGAGACTTGAGTATCGGTTAGCTGGGTGTCGACCACATTTTTTGATTTGTTGAAACGTTTTGTTTCAAAACCTTCTTGCATTGCAGTGTCTTGTTCTACAAGATCTAAATCGTCTATGACATTGAGAGCGTCTTGCTGGTCATCGCTCAACTGGTGTGCTGCTAGCACTGGCTCTGGCTGTTTCATGGGCTGGCGACTTTGAGCCGGATTAACACCAGCTTGTGCTTGCGATTCTAATTGAGCATCAGACTCGGTGTCCAACTGGTCAGAACTATGATCTTGACGCAGCCTCGCCTCAACTTGCTCGTAATTGTCATTCGAAAAGTCATCAGTAGAGGCTTTTGTGTTTACTGCGGTTTTTTTTTCAACGCCCTGCGGCGCAAGAGAAATAGACGTGTTTGAAATAGGCATTGCCAACTCCCAAAATAAAATACATTTGATGAAGTCTTTAATAAGGCAAGTTTTATGCCAGCTGTGAGATGCGATTTCGCACTTGATGACGCTGCTGTTCTAAATCCTGAGTACTGGTCTTTATCTGTTCTACATCGCCATCGCGCGCAGCTGTTTCAAGCAGGGCGCAGATGTTAGTCAGTAAATGAGCCCCTAAATTACAAGCACTGCCCTTAAGGCTATGGGCCGCATGGCGAACTACATCTAGATCTTGAATCGCAGTCGCATTGACAATGACCTGACAGCGATGGTCCATATCATGTAAGAAGGTTTTAATAAATAACTGAAAATCATCGTCTAATAGCTTTCGTAAATCTTCAAGCACAGTTTGATCTAGAATCTGTTCATCGACTGCGATTGACTGTCTATTTTGACCACCGGTCTTTGAATTCACAGTAGGCCGCTCCATTTAAGCAAAACGCCACTCAAACTCGGCCTCTACTTTGTTGCCCGAGTCAAAATATTCAAATCGACGACACATACTCAGTAAAAGTGGAATACCACGGCCACAATAGCCATCATTGCCACTTAAATTTTGCTCAATATTTGCATAGTCAAAACCTAAGCCGGAGTCTTCAACACGAATAACTAACGCGCCACCGTCAGGCTCAGCTCTATGCGTCAGCGTAAAGGTCACAAAGCCTTTAAAGTCAGAATTCAAAGCCTGCTCTCGTTGCCGGTAGTATTCTGCAAATCCCTGAGACGACGACTTTAAACTTGAGTTAATGCCTAAGACACCGTGCTCTAAAGCATTTGAATATAATTCTGCCAAAATAGTGTAAAGCTTACTGGAATGGTTTCGTAAACCCGGCACCTCCATTAGCATATGAGTCAATAATGGCAGTGGATTGAACACTTTTAGGCTCTGAGGCCGTAAGGTGTATTTAAATTCCCAAGCCATAGGGCCCACAGATTCTGCACTCACTTTTTCTTGTTTCTTCTCACCAAAATAGGTATCAAACTCTGTCTGGGTCACCATTTTAACTTCAACCAAAGTGTGATCATCATCTTGCTCTTGTCGCCCGGTAAACTGATCAACCGCACCTAAAATTTCGTCAAACATGACATCAATTGTGGTGTTTTTCAAAAAAACAGTTTTTAAGCGATCCTCACCAAACATATCACCTTTGTCGTCACCTGCTTCTAAAATACCGTCTGTCCAAAGATACAGACGGTCGCCCTGTCTCATTTCAAACACTTGTACGTCAGAATTAAATCGTTGCGGCGACAAAACACCCAAAGGTAAGTGTTTCGACCCAACAGCTTCTATGGCATCCGCTTTCGAGAGAGATTTGTCAGCGCCCCTGTATAAAAAAAGCTCAGGTAAGCCGCCGGCCCAAATTTGAATGATATTTCGATCAAACGAAAAGTCCACCAGTGCACAACAGCAAAAAACCCCTACTGGTAAAATATTAGACAATTTTTTGTTGATCTCACTGATGATTTCTTGCAGCGAAAAACCTTTGTTGGTCATGCCATAGAAAATTTCGGAAGCAGGCATGGCACCAATGGCAGCTGGCAACCCGTGACCGGTAAAATCGCCAATGAGCACGAACATACCACCATCTGGCTTGCGAGCAGCTAACACCATATCGCCGTTGAACACTGCCATAGGCGATAAATGGGCTTTCATATTTGGCGAATTCACGCAGCCCGGATGGGCAATATTATCAAAAACCCGTTTCGCAACCTCTTGCTCGCGTATTAGATGATCATGATGAATTGCCAGTCGATCGCGCTGCATACGCACCAACAGTTGTAGTTTGCGTAATCGCCCCAGAGCGCGAATTTTAGCAGCAAGAATCAGTCGATTATAAGGCTTACTTAAAAAATCGGTACCACCTGCATCTAGGCACTTAGCTAAAGAAGCTGCATCTTTTAAAGACGTGAGGAAAACGATGGGGATTGCTTCTTCACCCGCAAGATCAGTGATGTGCTCAGCTGCTTGAAAGCCATCCATAATAGGCATCATTGCATCGAGTAGTACTATGTCTGGTCGATTATCATTGAATGCATTAACTGCATCCTGACCGTTTGCAACTGCAAATACTTGGTGTCCGGCATTTTGCACTATTGTCGTAAGCAATAAACGATCTGAGTCATTGTCATCAGCAATCAGTACCTTCAATGCAACTTCAGCATCGGGATCTAGATCAATTAAATTTTTCTGAGCTTCCACCCTAACACCCCAATACTCAATACACTTGAATAGACCGCGGCGACTTTACTACTAATGCCGCAATTGAGTTACTTGATAGTGAACAGCTGTTCAAAATTAGAAATTGTCAAAATTTTCTTCACATCGTTGTTACAGTTTACTATTTCAATATGAGAAGTGTCGCCACCTGCATGGTCACGTAATAACAGTAACATACCAAGTGCTGATGAGTCTAAGTAGGTTGTTTCACTCATGTCTACAACATAGCCGTCTGGTTTAGCATTGGCTTTCTCATATGCGTCTCTAAATTCTTGATGAGCGCTAAAATCGAAACGACCTTGAATCTTAATCGTTAATTTTTTATCCGCACCGGACTCGTTTGCCCAAATTGCCATGCTGTTGTCCTCTATGTTGTTATCACAATTACGTTCACCGCTTTGCATTTCGATACATGTTACTCAAAATTCAAGCCTATTTTAAGCTTAGAACAAAAAAAAGCCACCATTCAGTCAAACTTACAATCTCTGGTCATTTTTTTAATACTTTGGTTAAATATAACGATTTTAATTGAGTATTGAGATGGGCTAGTTTTTGCTGGAACTGTTGATCCACCAAGCCAAGCCGTTGAATTAGATCAATCTTCATCAACACCACCACCACAATCTTATGCAATTCCATAAATATTTTGTTGTAAACATCCACAGTTTTAAAACCATATATTTCAGTGACGGCTAAGCCTTGAAGCTGGCCAATAAGCTGATCTACACTTGAACGCGTCTCTAACGCTATTTGCAAATCAGAAATGACCATTTGATCGACTAAAGCTGTGGTGGTTTCAACTGATGATTTAGCTTTTTGCATTTCAGCTTTAATGTCGCCACCAAAATTTTCAGACTGAGCTGACAAACGCTGCACTTCCTTAGCCATATAAGAATAACTACGCCCCACATCACCAGTTTTTGCAGCTTCAATCGCAGCGTTAAGTGCTAAAAGTCCAGTTTGGTCTGCAATGTGCCGCAGGCCGTCCACTAGGGAAAAAATAGAATCAATTTGTTTTAAAAGCTGCTCAGTCTTATGCACTGCATCGTGGCCTTGCTGACTTGCACTCATGATAACGCTCACGTACTCACGCATCACAGATTCAATTTCAACAACATATTGCTCAACACTCAACTCGTGCATGTGTTGCTGCTCAGGCAATACCATGTGCAGCTTTAGCGCCTGAATCGCTTTGGTAACTTTATCTGAATGTGTGCTTTCATCGATAAGGGCTTTCAACTCACTTAAATCCAAATTGGACTCGATACCAGTAAACTTATCGATCAACTCGTTGACTTCGGCCTCACATTGAGATGGCACAAACACCACTTGTTCAGATGGATGTTCTTCCGGCTCCATAGTCTCTCCTGACATTTTATCGGCTAATCTTGCTTGAGATCTAAATTTAAACGTAAGTAAAAGTGTGCCGACAATAAAAACAGCCACTCCACCAATCACAATTGTCCACATATTTTTGATCCTGTCTCTTTAAAAGAGTAGTCAAAACAAAGGCCACCCGCATTCAATCAGCTATTATTAATCTTGATCACTTCTGGGTAAATCGTCTAAAAAATCGCTTTCGGCTTTATCTCGGGCCTTTATTAATTTGGTTTTTTGTTGTTTTGCAAGTAGGGCATA
>Ga0115546_1001724_pt1 | contig 13271 bp, 9 predicted proteins | sample COGITO_mtgs_1004_FD_87186 | JGI IMG/M metagenome (GOLD analysis project Ga0115546, IMG submission 87186) | Pelagic marine microbial communities from North Sea - COGITO_mtgs_100413 | ecosystem: Environmental > Aquatic > Marine > Epipelagic | place: Germany:Helgoland, sampling site Kabeltonne...
ATCGAGCACTCTGTGAAGGTATTCGGAAAAAATAGCCGCGTAACGTGGGTTTTCCTTGAAAGAACGGCGCATAAAAAAGGCACCACCTCGTCGTAAGATTGGCCCAAGTACAGGTAAGTTAAGATTGACGCCCGCTGCAATATGAGGCGGAACAAGGTCAAGATTGTCGTAAAGAACGTAGGACAATAATAGGTAATCGATGTGGCTCCGATGGCTCGGCACATAAACGATAGCATGCTCTTGTGCCAGCTGCTGTAATTCTGGCCCACCGTTGACCTCAATACCTTTATAAAGTGTTGTCCAAAGCCATTTCAAAAGTCCGTGTAGGGCGCGGATGACCACGTGCGAATAATCTGCTGCTATCTCGTTGGCGTAGTCAAAAGCCCTGCGTTGAATTTTTTCTACACTTATATTTTCAATTGTGGCTTGCCGAGCAATTTTTGCTTTAACCTCATTGGTTTCTAAGATACTCAAGAGTAGAGTGCGACGATGAGACAGATCAGGACCAATAAAAGCCTCCCTTTGCATCCTCATTCTGCGTCGTATTAGACGATGTGTTTTAGCAAGCGCCCGTTGAGACTCTTTTTCTTTTTCCAGAATTTGTCGTAAAGAGAAGGGCTCACTTAGTTGGACGTACGTTTGGCGGCCCTTAGTGATGACTATAAGGAATTTTCGAAAAAAACCCGGAATACTCCAGCTGTCGCTAAAAACTGCTTGCCAAAACGAGCCCTCATTGCGAGGCGACCGACCCCAGAACACAGAGGCAGGCACTAATTGAACATCAAAAGTAGGGTCATTTAAACTTGTTTCAACTAATTTTCGAAGTTTTTCGGAGAAAAATCGAGGTGATTTGCTACTCGTTTGGGTAATGCCTGGTCGAGTAATAGGAATGCAAAGATTCCAAAATTTGACGTTTTGTTGCTCTAAAGTATGTTCAAATGATGCAAAAGGAGCAGGAAGATTAGCCTTAGTGCATTCGTGATCTAAAACTAATGCATCAGTAAGTGACCTATAGCGAGTCATATAAAAAACCGGTTTTGAACTATCAATTCCAAGATCTTCAATTTTTTGATTTAAAAGAGTTGATCGGACTCGCCAAAAGAGGACATGTTGAAAGCATTTAACGACGCTCAGTAGTGTTTTGTCTTTAAAACTCATATTGAGGTTCCTTAAATTGCGGTTGGTATGAATAAGCGATTATTCAAGGTTTTCTTGCAGTTGCTATACTGCCTGCAGTACACTTCTCTAGCAACGAGTGTACGACAAGTTCGCGCCAACGAGCCGAAAAACAATATACAGTAGCACTAGAATGTGCTCATTATTTTTGTATTTTTGACTAAAAGTTTAGATTTAATTGTCGCAGGATATCATTTTTACGAGGTTATAGCATGTTTAAAGTTCTTTCTACTATGTTGGTCTGTTTAGGTTTAGTTGGAGTAGCTCAGGCTGTAGATAAGCCTTTTGGTGAGCGCTCAGTTATGAGCGAGTCAAGTATAGCTGAGCGTGTCCACAGGGCAGGTGAAGTTTGCAAAACTGGTGAAGAGTGTGCCGGTAAAATTGTAAAAACCGACGATGCAGCTCCAATGGAAGAAGAAGTTTTAGCCTCTGGCCCGAGAACTGGTGATGTAATTTACACATCTTACTGTGCAGGGTGCCATGCATCTGGTGCGGCAGGATCACCAAAGTTTGGCGACGCTGCTGCATGGGATGCTCGTTTAAAGAAAAATGGTAGTGAAGAAGCTTTGTGGCAAAGTGCTTGGAGTGGTATTGGGATTATGCCAGCCAAAGGTATGTGTATGGATTGCTCTGAGGAAGAGTTCGCCGGAGCAGTCGCCCATATTGTTAACAATAGTCAGTAGGCGGTTTGTTTGATTCGCCGTCCCGCTAAGAAATAATAGACAGATCTAACACTAGTCTGTCTAGTCCACGAGTAGCGAAGGTATTTTGTTTTGTTGAGGATTTTTGGGTTATTTTTTTTAGTACTTTGGGTTGTCTGTGAGATTATGGTGTTTCAGTATCTGGCACGGTATGTAGGCGTTTTTGGTTGTTTTTTTGAGTTATTATTAAGCCTTATGGCAGGCATTCATATACTGTCTCATCAGCCAAAAGATATGCTTAATCAAATGCAGCAGCAACTCAAAAGCGGTCAAGACCCTAAGTCGTTTCTTATGGGCAGTTTGCGAGTGTTCGCCTCTGGTGTGTTGCTGATCATGCCTGGCATATTGTCAGACGTATACGGCATTTGGTTATGGGTTACGTCCGGCGCCTGGCGTTCAGTCGTGTCGAGTAAAATGACCGGTGGCGCTCCGGCAGAATCAAGCAACCAGTTCGAGCAAAGTTGGTCGGGTGATCAATTTGGAGATAAAATGGATGGTAAATCTAAAATACGGCCTAGTGATATTGTCGACGCTACTATTATATCTACCGAAGAGCAAGACGGCGACCAGGGCCAACAGAGCGCATCTAACAGCGCTTCGTGGCGAGATAAGTCTTAATTCTTGTCTTTAGCTTTAAATCTTCAGTGCTAGATTCTCCATATTAGATTTAAAGTGCATCAACGTTAAATGTTATTTTGAATTTGCATGATAGGATTCTGCCGTGTAGGATGTGTCAACTATATTTTAGAAATCGGAGATATTTAAATGAGCTATGCAGATATACCCATCGGTAAGCAACCGCCTGAAGATTTTAACGTTGTTATTGAAATTCCAGCAAATTCTACGCCAATCAAGTATGAGGTAGATAAGGACAGCGACGCTATTTTCGTTGATCGATTTATGGCCACGCCTATGTTTTACCCGGCTAACTATGGTTATATTCCTAATACATTATCAGAAGATGGTGATCCTCTTGACGTATTAGTCATCGCTCCCTATCCAGTGGTGCCTGGCGCGGTGATTAGATCTCGCCCACTTGGCGTATTAAACATGTCTGATGAATCTGGTACGGATGCAAAAATTATTGCCGTACCTCACTCTAAGCTGACAACAATCTATGATAACGTTAAAACTACCGCTGATTTGCCTCCACTATTATTACAGCAAATCGAGCATTTCTTTGAAAATTACAAAGATTTAGAAGCTGGTAAGTGGGTGAAAATCGATTCTTGGGGCTCATTAGACGACGCCAAGAAAATTATCGAAGCAGCGATTGAAGCAGGATAGCCGTTAAACGGTTGATGACGCCATTTCGCGTCATCAATTAAAGACCTTGCAGGTATTGTCTTTAACGAGTACTATTACCAGCATTCGAAGCGTCAGCGCTTTTTTTATTAATGGGCAGTTTTTGGCCCATTTTTTATTTGTAGTATTTGCTTTCGATCCTTGTTTAAAGCAAGTAAGTTTAGTTTTTTTCGATTAGAAGGTGGTTTTTTTGTCTAGTATACACTCGAAAGTTGAGGCTTTAATTGCCCCCTTAATTGAATCTCTCAATTTTGTGTATTGGGGGCTTGAAATTATCATGGGTGGTAATCATCCTGTACTACGAGTGTATGTAGAAACGGAATCAGGCATCAATGTTGACCAATGTAGCAAGGTCAGTCGAGAAGTCGGTGCGGTACTTGATGTCGAAAATATCCCTGAGGGCGAGTATGTGCTCGAAGTGAGTTCTCCCGGCCTGGATCGTATTCTTTTTAATTTGGCTCAATGCCAGAAATACCTTGGTCGGCAGGTGAATGCAACTTTAATTTCAGCAATTGAAGGGCGAAGGCGTTACAAGGGCAATTTGCAGGAAGTACAAGACGACGCAGTCGTTATTGGCGATGCGGATGGCCGGTTACGCATTCCATTTCACAAAGTGAAGCGAATGCGGCTAGTGCCAGAATTCGATTGATTCTTTTAAGTTTTTGAATAAAAATTTCGAGGCGTATTGACATGGGTAAAGAGATTCTATTAGTCGTTGAGACAGTTTCAAATGAAAAGGGAGTTGCGAAAAATACTATTTTTGAAGCTATTGAAAACGCCCTTGCCAGTGCAACTAAAAAAAGATATGACGAAGATATTGATATAAGAGTGGCAATTGATCGTAAAACTGGCGAATATGATTCTTTTAGACGATGGCGGGTTGTTGACGATAATGACCAGGGCTGGGAAATACCTTGTCAGGTCAAATCAGAAGAGGATGCGCAAGAGTTAGATCCGACTTTAGTGTTAGGCAGTTATTATGAAGAGCCTATCGAATCGATTGCCTTTGGCCGAATTGCTGCGCAGGCTGCAAAGCAAGTTATTGTTCAAAAAGTTCGAGAAGCGGAGCGTAGTCAAGTCTTTGATGCATACCGTCATCGTATTGGCGAGTTAATTCAAGGCAGTGTCAAAAAAGTCACTCGTGATTCAGTTATTCTCGACCTTGGCTCTAATGTAGAGGCGTTGCTTCGACGCGATGAAATGCTGCCTAAAGAATCATATCGTCTGAGTGATCGAGTTCGAGCTGTGCTGTACGGTTTAAATGAAGAAGGCCGAGGGCCCCAACTTCTAATCAGTAGAACCAGGCCAGAGTTTCTTATTGAGCTTTTCTCAATTGAAGTTCCAGAGATTGGTGAAGAGCTTATCGAAATCAAGGCAGCTGCTCGTGATGCAGGCCAAAGAGCGAAAATAGCTGTGAAATCGAATGATCAACGTATCGATCCAGTCGGTGCTTGTGTAGGAATGCGTGGCGCGCGAGTTCAAGCTGTTTCAAATGAAATTAACAACGAACGAGTAGATATCGTATTGTGGGACGACAATCCTGCTCAACTTGTAATTAACGCTATTTCGCCAGCTGAGGTGGTCTCCATTGTAGTTGATGAGGATTCTCATTCTATGGATATTGCCGTGGGTGATGAGCAGCTGGCCTTAGCGATTGGCCGTGCTGGTCAGAATATTAGGCTGGCCAGTGAGTTAACCGGTTGGACCTTAAATGTCATGGGCGCCACCGCTGCCGCTGAAAAGCAAGAAACTGAGTCTATTAAGTATGTTCAGCTGTTCATGGAAGAGTTAGATCTTGATCAAGATGTAGCTGAAGTGCTTGCGGCTGAAGGGTTTACAACCTTGGAGGAGCTCGCCTACGTGCCGCTTGAAGAAGTGCAGTCCATTGATGGGTTTGACGAGGAAATTGCCGAGGAATTACAGCGTCGAGCAAATGACCGCTTACTCACGAAAGCTTTAGTTTCCGAAGAGTTGCTTGATGGTCAGGCACCTGCGGAAGATCTCTTGTCAATGGATGGCATGACTCGTGAAATTGCATTCAAACTTGCCAGAGCTAAGATTTTAACAAGAGAAGATCTTGCAGAACAAGCGGTGGATGATTTACTTGATATCAACGGGTTTAATGCAGAGCAAGCAGGGGCTTTGATTATGAAGGCCCGTGAAATATGGTTCCAGGAAGACGAAACGACAGAGTAGAATTTAAGTCGAATTTAAGCAGTGTTTCCTACAAAGGTTGCAGCTGCTTAAAAGCGTTGGTAAAGTATAAGCCCTACCTTTTTAAGTCCAGCCGTTGGCCGGCTCAATTTGATTATATAGTACGAAAAGTAATTTAGGTAATTTAGGTAAAATAATACATGCAAGATGAAAAAGTTCGTTCATCTGTAGACCCTAAGGGAAAAACAGATGTAATTAGTAACCAAACGCATAAGCAAAAAAGAGAATTAAGTATGGCAGATGTGACTGTGAAGCAATTGGCAGGTATGGTTGGAATTCCTGTTGATAAGCTTCTCCGACAGATAAATGATGCAGGTTTAGCGCACCAGTCAAGTGAAGACAATGTGACTGATGAGGAAAAACAAAAGCTATTAGCTTTTTTGAAAAAAAGCCACGGGGGCGCTGAAGCCACCGAGAAAAAACAGATCACTTTGAAGCGAAAAAGTGTATCCACACTTAAGCTCTCTGGCGCTGGTGGCAAAAGTAAAACCGTCAATGTAGAAGTGCGAAAAAAACGAACTTACATTCAACAGCCAGAGCTTCAATCTAATACTAAGTCTCACGTGGAAGTAACAGCTGAAGCTTTAGAGAACGTTGGTTTAGGGGCAGATGATAGTCCCTCTGATACACAAACAGGAATGCCAGTAGGTGTACAACCTAGTACGACTATGGCTGACGAAGTCAACGAACAGCTGCCGACAAATCATGCAGCAACTGAAGAAAAGACCAATGCGATAGAATCGATGGAAACTGCTGACAAAGATAAGGCGCCTGCAACGAAGACTCAAACTACAAGTAAGGCTAAAGCTAAAGCTAAAACAGGCAATATTGTACAGAAGAAATCAAAGAAAGCATCTGTTCAAATTTCCAGTAAAGCAAAAGATTTAAAGTTGTCCAGTGCTGATGGCAACGGCGACTCAGCGGATAGCCATAAAAAACCTATCAAGCCAGAAGACACCAAGGCTCGACAGGAAGCAGATCAAAAAGCCCGTCAAAAAACGCTTGAAGAGGCGCAAAAAGTGGTTGCAGAGTTGGCAACTCGCGGTGAAGAAGAGCCTAAAATATCAGCGACTGATGACGATTTAGGTGTTGAAGACGCTATGGTTAAACAAGCTTTAGAAGAAAGTTTTGCCGAAGAAGAGCGTCGAGTTAAGCGTGCCCGCGGTAAGGATAAAGAGCGAGCATCGAGTAAGTCTGAGCGTGAGAAAGAGCGCAAGATTAGTCAGTATCAAGCCAGGCCTCGTAAAATTCGTCTTAAAGGTACAGGAGAGCATGGCTTTCAAAATCCAACAGCGCCTGTTCGCCGAGAAGTTAAGATAAGTCAAAGCATTACCGTGGCGGATGTAGCAAATCAAATGTCAACTAAAGGGTCTGTGGTTGTCAAAGAGCTTTTCAAAATGGGCATTATGGCAAACATAAATCAGTCTTTGGATCAAGAAACAGCAGTATTATTAGTAGAAGAATTAGGTCATGAGCCCGTCCTTGTGAGCGAAAATGCAATAGAAGAGCATTTAGAAGCGATGGTCGCGCAAGGTGAAGTAGAGCATTTGTCAGATAGACCACCGGTTGTGACAATCATGGGCCACGTTGATCACGGTAAAACGTCTTTGTTAGATTATATTCGTCGTACTAAAGTAGCAGCTGGCGAAGCTGGAGGTATTACCCAGCATATCGGTGCTTATCATGTTGAGACTGATAAAGGCGTTATTACATTCCTAGACACACCTGGTCATGCTGCATTTACCGCCATGCGTGCTAGAGGCGCTAAAGCGACAGATTTGGTTATTCTTGTGGTTGCAGCAGACGACGGTGTTAAACCGCAAACTGTTGAAGCAATTCAACATGCGAAAGCAGCTCAGGTACCGATCATCGTTGCTCTAAATAAGATGGATAAAGAAGGCATTGATTTAGACAGAGTCCGAAATGAGCTTAGTGTTCACAACGTGATTTCGGAGGACTGGGGTGGTGACACTCAATTTATTCCTTTATCTGCTCATACTGGCGCCGGTATTGATGCCTTGCTTGATGCGATTTTACTGCAATCAGAGCTTTTAGAATTAAAAGCACCTTCTGATGGTCCAAGTAAAGGTGTTGTTATCGAAAGCCGATTGGATCGTGGTCGAGGTGTAGTTACTTCGTTCTTGGTTCAAGAGGGTTTGTTACGACTCGGCGATACCTTACTAGCGGGTGAGCATATAGGTCGTGTGCGTGCGATGTATGATGAGTTAGGACGATCTATTCAAAGTGCTGGTCCTTCTATTCCGGTTGAAGTACTTGGCCTAGGCAGTGTTCCTGATGCAGGCGAATCGTTTATGATTGTGCCTGATGAAAAGAAAGCTCGTGAAGTAGCAGAATTTAGAAAAATTAGAGCTCGAGAGTCTCGTTTTGCGAAGGCGAAAGCTGCAAAATTAGAAAATATTTTCGATAATTTAAAGAATGAAGAGATAGCATCAGTCAATGTAGTAATCAAAGCCGATGTGCGTGGCTCTATGGAAGCCATAGTATCGTCTTTAACTGGTCTTTCCACATCAGAAGTTAATGTTAATGTTATCTCTTGCGGAGTGGGCGGTATTACAGAAACAGATGCAAATCTAGCTTTAACATCTGGCGCTACAATTATTGGCTTTAACACCCGTGCAGATGGTTCTGCTAAGCAAATTTGTGATGCTGAGGATATCGATATTCGTTATTACTCAATAATTTACGATATTATAGATGACATTAAAAAAGCAATGAGCGGTTTACTGGAGCCTGAGCGTCGTGAAGAGATCATTGGTATTGCCGAAGTGAGAGATGTCTTCAGGTCGTCGAAATTTGGTACAGCCGCTGGCTGTATGGTTATCGAAGGTACACTTCATCGAAATAAACCCATCCGAGTGTTACGTGATGACGTGGTTGTTTTTGAAGGTGAGCTTGAAAGTCTTCGTCGTTTTAAAGAAGACGCGGCGGAAGTGCGTAATGGTCTTGAGTGCGGTATCGCTGTGAAATCTTATAACGATGTTAAATCTGGTGATAAGATTGAAGTGTTCGATATAAAGATTATTAAACGAACCTTGTAACAAGTAGTTGTGAGCGCATTTAATGTGCGCCGCCAATTAAGAAATAAAAATTGAGGTGTTATGTCAGTCCGTAGTCAACGAGTTGCAGACGAGATTCAAAAGAATTTAGCAAGCTTGTTACAAACAGAATTGAAGGATCCACGGGTAGGTTTTGTAACAGTTTCAGGCGTAGATGTAAGCAAGGACATGTCCTTTGCTGATGTATATGTGACTTGGATGCATGCTCAAAGTGCGGAAGATTGCGCGAGCCAGCTTGCTGCTTTAAAAAACACAGCTGGTTTTTTGCGTTCCAAACTTTCTAAAACATTAACGACCCGAATTGTGCCCAAATTGCGGTTTAAATATGATGAAAGTTTTGCCGCTGGCCAAAAAATGGATATCTTGTTATCGACTTTAAAGTCTAATAGACCGGCTGATCAAGATCCATTAATTGATGGCTAAGCGATTTCAGCATGGTGTTTTGCTTTGTAATAAACCCACTGGTATAACTTCTAATAGAGTTTTAACTAAAGTTAAACGAGCTTTAGGCCAAAAAAAAGCTGGTCACACTGGCAGTTTAGATCCATTGGCAACAGGTGTTTTACCTTTATGTTTTGGGGAAGCCACTAAGTTTTCTCAGTTTGGATTAGAATCAGTCAAGTGCTACAGAGTTACTGCTCGGTTTGGTGTGATGACCGACACTGGCGATTGTGATGGACAAGTAGTCGGCATGAAAGCTAAGCCAGCTGGCTTGACAGACGCGCAAGTGCGTGATGTTATTCACTCTTTTATTGGCCTGCAACAACAGACTCCTCACCCTTACTCTGCTGTAAAGTATCAGGGTAAACCTCTTTATGAATATGCTCGTAACGGCATTACCGTGCCTACTGCCAGTCGATTAATTTGCATTAGCGATATTGTCATTGAACGGCTTGATATAGAGCAGTCAATAGTTCAAATGTGGGTGTGTTGCAGTAAAGGTACTTATATCCGTTCACTGATGCAAGATATAGGTGAAGCGATTAATTGGGGTGCCCATGTTGTGGCGCTGCATCGTACTCATGCGGGTTATTTTAAAGACAGTGTTTGCAGAGAACTCGATTTTACCGATGATCGCGATCCAACTAAAGCGGAACTTTTATGCGATCCCGGACTATTACCACTGTCTTCATTATTATTAAGTATACCTTGGTGGTACATTGACGGCGAGGCAGCGAAGCCGTTACTGGTTGGTCATGCGGTAGAACGCAATCAGGCGCAAGATGCCGAATTTTTAAAAGCCCACTTTTTACAGTTTTATCGTCGTCGAGGCGTGCATTTTCAGACTCTTGAGCACAGTTGTTTAATGCAGGAATATAATCAACAAGTGCGAGTCCAGGCACATGGTTTAGATCATCGAGACTATGTAGTGCTTTTCACCCCACGAACCGACAAGCCAGATAAGGCTTTAGATTTAAGTGCCTTGCATGAAGATGATAATTTGGGCAGTATTCTTATGCTGCGCGGTATTGTCGAGTTGAAAGAGACTCAGATACAACCTCGTCGTATGCTCACGAATAAACTCATCATTATTTAATGCCCTACCTTCAAGCCATCTATTCATTTTTTGATGTTTTTTATACAGTCTTGCAAAAAATTTGAGCAAAGACTCGACGTAACGCGAGCCTTCGTCTAAATCTTAATGATCAGTCCTTATCAAGAGGCCTTTTTTTGCAAGGAGCGCATATGATTTCAATGGATATTGGCAATCAAACAACTCGCGACATCGCCGCTTTCAATCAACCTCATCCTGCCCATAGCGCAAACACTCAGTTATTTCAAAGCGAAATTCTACCGGTACATGGTCACAACACTCGCTACCAAGCAAAGCTTGGGCGGGCTATGAATGATCCAGGAGTGAAGCAGCATTTATCCAAGGATATGGATCTAGATCCGGCTGAGTCTGAGCCGCGTTTAAGCGATAATAATGTGGCCACCTTAAGCGGTGGCTCGTCTGGCTCTGAGTCAAGTAGTGAGATTGACAGTGACAGTGAAATGGAAGATGTTTCATTGACTAGCGATTCAGGCAATGGCTCAGATGCTGAATCAGTATCGGCGTCTAAATCTGGCGAGCAAGCCTCTAAAACTGAGGAGACCGAGGCCATTGAAGATGCTCACGAAATGGACGCAGAGCCCAGTCAATCAGCTGAGCAATCAGCGTCCGAGCAAACGAGTGAGCCAGCTGAAAATAATATGCAAATCATTGAAATTGACTTCAAGCAATTATTGCAACACCTGGGCGCTAAAAAGAACGCCAGCGGCTCGCTTGATAAAATTAACGACAAACACACTTTTCTAACAAGCCTTGGTATAAATCCTGAGCAAAATCATGAAACGTCAGAAAATCCAGAACTTCAAGGTCGAGCTGATAAGTTATGGTCTAATTTTAAGAGTTATAACTCAAGTCAGTTTGACCTCATCCTGGGCCTAGATCGCTTTTCAATTTCGGAAATGATGGGCAAAATTCACGTTGATCCAAAAATTGATGCAGCTCAGAAAAAACGATTACTAGAGGCCTGTCGCGAGCTCAATGGTCTAGTTGCTGCGTTTCAGCAAAAAGATCAGGACTTTAAAGCTTTGACTTCTACACAATTAAAACCACTGACCCCACCAGAGCAAATGAATTTAAACAATACCCTTCGAATAAATGCTGGCGAACTTGCCAAAGGTTTAGCCACACTTCGAAAAACTCAAAGTATGCTGCAATCTAATGGTCTTTCACTGGATGTCGGTGATTTGCATATTGCCATGGAGTCTGGATTGCAAGTTCAGCGAGAAAACAAAGACTCAACAATAACTTTTGCTGACGTTGTTGGTATGGATGAAGTCAAAGCCGAGCTGCAAGACGTAGTGGGGTTCTTAAAAAACCCAGACGCCTATAACTTCCTGGGTGCAACTATGCCAAGAGGTGTATTATTATCAGGCCCACCAGGTACAGGGAAAACGCTACTTGCCAGGGCAGTTGCCAATGAAGCAGGTGTGCCTTTTATGTCAGTGACTGGTTCTGATTTTGTTGAAATGTATGTAGGGGTTGGGGCGCAACGAGTACGTGAGTTATTTCAACAAGCCAACTCACATGAAGCGTGTATTGTGTTTATCGATGAGCTTGACGCCATTGGTGCAAAACGAAGCACAAGGTCTGATGGCGGTGGGCAAGAGCACAATCAAACTCTAAATCAATTATTAACAGCAATGAATGGCTTTTCAGATCGGTCAGGTGTTGTGGTCATGGCTGCAACTAACCTACCAGAAAGTTTAGACCCAGCATTAACTCGTCCCGGCCGGTTTGATCGAAATATTGCTATACCTCTACCCACAATCAGCGGTCGAGAAGCTATTTTGAAATTACACGGCTCGAAGAAAAAAATGGCGGATGCAATAAATTATAATGCCATTGCCAGACGAACTACAGGATTTTCAGGGGCAGAGCTTGCAGGCCTTATTAAGTCAGCTGTAGATATAGCGACCCGAGCGGGCAAAACGCAAATTGAACAAGTTGATTTAGAGTCAGCCTATGACAGATCCATTATGGGTATGGAGCAACCATCATTTCGTATGTCTGATAAAAATCGACTCAATACGGCTTATCATGAGTCTGGCCATGCTATAGTGTCTTATTTATTAGCTGACCACGATCCCGTATATAAAGTTACCATTATGCCTCGTGGTTTATCGCTTGGCGCGACGCACTATATGCCAGATGAAGATACCTCAAGCATTAGCCTGCGCCAGCTTAAAGGTAACTTATGTAGCTTGATGGGTGGTCGCATTGCCGAAGAATTACTACTTGGCGACGATGGGGTGACCACTGGCGCCTCGAATGATCTTGAAAGAGCGTCTTCAATTGCGCGTAAAATGGTGACAAAATGGGGTTTTTCAAAAGCATTGGGGCCTGTAGTGTTTGGCACGGACAGCTCTGGCAAAATTTCCAGTCGTACCGCTGAAATTATAGATCAGCAGGTAAAAGAGATTCTAGTGGAAGCAGAAAGCTCTGCGCGAGATTTACTGACTAAAAATCGCGATAAACTTGACGCCATGGCTCAGTCGTTATTAAAGTTTGAAGAGATTGATGCTCATCAAGTTTGCGCCATCATGAATCCATCATCAATGCCGACACAGGTTCAAGATGCTTAAATCTAGTGTCTAAATCTGCACGGTTCAGGTAAAGAGTCCAACTCAGTGGTGAAGTATGACCCTAACTCAGCTAAAATATTTTCTAGCGCTTTGTGAAAGTGGTACCTTCGCCAACGCCGCTGAGTTATGCCATATTTCACAGCCTACACTGAGTTTGCAGTTGAAAAAACTCGAAACTTTTGTAGGCGCAGTGCTTATTGATCGATCCCAATCACCCATAAAACCCACGCCCTTTGGCCGCGTCTTTGCTCAACAAGCGCAAGCTGTGTTTGGCGAAGTCTCAAAACTTGAAGCACTTTATGAAGCAGAGTCACCGAATTTAGAGGGCGCATTAGCACTAGGCTGCATTCCTACTATTTCGTATTATTTACTCCTGCCACTGATTCAGTATTTCAAACAACATTTTCCGTTACTGCACGTGTCAATTTACGAGCTGCCTACCCACGAACTTTTAGATCGCCTAGAATCAGGTTTTTTAGATGTGGCTATAATGGCTGGGCCTATTCAAAGCCGACATCTTTACGAACAACAATTGTATTTTGAGCCATTTGTCGTGTTATTAAATCAAAGCGCCCAGCAAAATTTAAGTCACGAGGCCGAGCATAGTGTTATACAGGTGGACGCTCTCGAATCTATTTCACTATTAATGCTCGGTGAAGAGCAT
>Ga0115546_1001729_pt1 | contig 13258 bp, 25 predicted proteins | sample COGITO_mtgs_1004_FD_87186 | JGI IMG/M metagenome (GOLD analysis project Ga0115546, IMG submission 87186) | Pelagic marine microbial communities from North Sea - COGITO_mtgs_100413 | ecosystem: Environmental > Aquatic > Marine > Epipelagic | place: Germany:Helgoland, sampling site Kabeltonne...
AGATACCTCGTTCATTTCAGCTACCATATCGGCGACTAGTTGTCGCACTTCGGAAGACACGTCAGGACCTAGAGGTCGTCGATGTCAATAGCAGAACCAGTGTTAACTACAGGCGCTTCGAATACTTCAGTACCAGACTCAGCGGCAGTGAAGCCCTCGTCCTCACCGAAAACAGAAGTAGCTGTAGCTGGACCAGCGTTACCGGCGTTGTTCTTAGCGATTAGCTTAACCATATCAAGGTATAAACTAACCCCCTTCTGCGCCCCGTTATATGCCTTAGCGGCTCCGGCTACGCGGCAGGTGTCCCCTGACATAATTAGGATGTTAGAAGGTAGCTCAAAGTTCTTAGCGTCTACTAAGGTAGGCTGACGTGTAGACTTCATGGTCATGAAGTACTGACCAGCGTATTGCTCTTTACCGCTAGCGTCGCCGCACTTTAATGGGTTGTGAAAGTTAGCAGGTAGCTTGTCGCCGAATTCACGCTGAGCGGCTTCTTTAATAGCGGTCTTGATTGTTTTGATAACTGGGTCATCCTTTTGGAATGCTACAGTTACTTTAAATTTACCGTCGCTGTACTCGGAACCAGTGTCAGGCTTGTTTAGCCATGCGAAATGGGCAGTACCAGCAGTAGTAGCGAAGTTTACGTAGAGTGATTTAGCTTTAGACATAGTGGGTTCTCCTCGGTTGTCTAGGTGGATCGTTTTGGTTTAGGGTTTGGTGTTACTTATTTAACAATGGCCTCATTGAGGGCGTTTAGGTACTTAGAGCCTAAGGTCCGATAGTTTTCACCACGGCGAGTAATCGCGTAGATCTCAGCGTTTAGCTTGAAGATCTGGTGCTCTATGCGAGCGATCTCAGCCTCACGATCTTTATGATCTTGGTGGTCTTTCCGGACTAGTTCTATAAGCTCAGCTACAGTGAGAGTATTAACGTCTTGCATTGCGGTAGCCGCGCAGGTCAACAACGTGCTTAATGTCGTCTCTAGTATCTAAACGACCATCGCGTCCAGCACTAACAACAACATACTTCTTCTTATTGCGTGAGATTGTGTACTCATTGCCCCAAGCATCTGTAGGAACAGCGTTGAAGTACTGAGGGACCATGTGCTTAACCTTAGAAGGTAATCTGTAGTTATCTAAGTAGAAGAGTTTAGATTGTGTTGCTATTTGGTTTAGGTCACTTTCTACACGTACCTGCTCAGCTTTAAGAACGTGGTTGTACAATGAAGGTGCAAGTAGTGCAGTCATAATAGCCATAATCATTACAGCTACCATTACTTCGATTAGGCTGAAGCCGCCTTGGTTAGTCTTAGTGTTCATAGGGTTTGTCTCCGTGGTTCAGGTTTGATTGGTTTAGTGTTTGATGAACTCAATAGAGCCATCTGGTCTTACTAGGTAAGAGCCTGTCTGAGGTATTTCGAGTGAGGCCATGTAGTCTTCCGTAGTAGCTACATTTGCCATCGTGTCTATTTGTTCGTTTGCTTGATCTATTGCTTTTCCTAGCGCGTCTTGGATGTTCATGTGGTGTTTTCCTTTTGGTTTATGTTTGGTTTCGGTTTGGTTTATGAGGAGCCCTATACTTAATGGAATCTTAGGGCTTCTTCTGTATCGGGCCTTTTTCGTTACAAATGAAGAAACACCAGACAACAAGCGGCCTGTAGCCGAGTGGGCTATATGTGTGAATGAGGGGCTATACTTAGAGAATCTTAGGGCTTCTTCTGTATCGGGCCTTTTTCGTTACAAACAAAAGAAACAGACAAAAAGAAGCCCCAGTTAAGGGGCTGTAGGTTAGAAGTTGGTAGGTAGAGGGCCGTTTGTATATCGCCAGAGTGGGTCTTTCTTCTCTATATTGTGTATCTTGCGTAACCCGTGTAACTCTTCTGGCTGATCTTCGGAGTCTTCAGCCTCTAAGGCGTCCAATTCCATAGCTCTTTGTAAGTCAAACATCATGACTGGATACTCCTTATATAGTCTCCTAAGCTCATCTCAGACCGATCAACTGTAGCCAGTATGTTGATCCATGTTTGTGATTCTTGGCTGTTAGGAAGGCCCCAGAGAGCCTCACAGAGAGCCTGCCCTGCTGGGCTAGACTCATCATTCATTACGTACTTAACTTTGCGGTCCCAGTTGATAAGCTGGGCCTTTCTATCTGCATATATATTAGACATTAGCTGTATCCTCCCAATCGATTCGGCTGAATAGCTCGGACTTAACTTCGTCAATCTCAGTCTCAATAACTGTGATAGTCGCCTTAGCGGCGCGTAGGTGGAACGCCATGTTATCCAGTTGCTCGTGGCTGTAGCCGCGAGGGTTATCAATACGACGCTCAAGTAGCTTGACCTGCCGTTGCTTATCTTTAAGGTCCCAGCTACGGTTAGTAAGTACATTCTTTAGCGTGGATTCTGGGTAAATTGTGTAATCGAAGTCTGACATTGTATTTCTCCTAGTTAGTAAGTTACTGGATACTACGCCCTTAAAAAGCGGCGTAGATATCGTTGTAGTTAGAGTAGAGACCCTTAGCCTGCACATGAACTGCGCGTGATACTAAGTTACGGTCGTCTAGTAGGTCCTGAGTCATGTGACCTGCGAACTGGTGACACTCGTCGATCCATTCGCACCAGTTAACCAAAGCAGTGTTACCCATAACTTTAGCTAAGATAGCAATAGCGCCAGTGTGTAGGTTATTGTCAGTAGCGTCGGCGATTGCGTTGATGATGTTAGTGTCTAGAGTTTTCATTTTGTATTCCTTGTTTTAAGTTAGTGTTTCTCGTCTTGATGGTAAGCATTATACAGTAACTCTATAACGTGTCAACACTATACAAGCAAATAAATGAAAATAAATGAAAATAAATGAAAAAAAAGGACCCCGAAGGGTCCTTATGTTGGTTAAAGTCCTTGTCTAACTTCTTCACAGAACAGGTTGTAGAACTCTTCGACCTGTAAGCGCAGACCTTCAGGGAACATCTCAGGATACTTAACATATAAAGCTAGTACATCTTGAGCGCCGAAGCCGTGGTCCTTAATTGTGAAAGTGTGTCCACATGCCTGCATAGCTTCGCCCATTACTTTGATAGCTTTGTTCATGTTTCGCATAACTCTTTTGTTGTTGAATAATTCCATTGTCTTGATCCTGTAAGTAGTTAGTGTTTCTCGTCTTGATGGTAAGCATTATACAGTAACTCTATAACGTGTCAATGCTATACAAGAAAATAAATGAAAATAAATGCAAAAAAAAGGACCCCGAAGGGTCCTTATGTTAGTTAGTAGATTTATTCCTTCTCTCTGGGTGATTGAAGTACAGTGAATTAACCGCCTGTACGTATACTTCATAGTGATCTGGGAACTCCTTCTCACCTACTTTAGCCTTAGCGTCTGCTAGGTTCATTGCTTCAAATATAAACGCCTCGCAGTCCTGTAGCATGTCGCCGCGTGGTTCCATCATTGCTATGTATTGCATCATCTTACTAGTCTCCGGTTTAGGCGCGAATATCGCGTCCCAGTTGTTGTCAAACTTATCCTGATCTACAGGCCGCTGGGCTGAGCCCTTACCGCCGTGGTGTTGTCCGTTCATCAGCAGACTCCATAGTTAAGACAGTCTGTGTATTCCATGCGTGAGACCATTACATATAGTGCCAGCATCCCCAGTATTGCAATATTACGTCGTAGTTTGATAGACACTTACTGTACTCCTAATTCAAATTTAACCTCGCCGATAACTTCCTCAGCCATGTCAAAATCAGCGCCCATATCTAGGCAAAAAAGAAGAAGTTCGCGTATTTTAAGTCCTTCGAACTCGACCATGTTAAGTGCTAGGTTGATCATTTCATTAGTGTTGTAAATCATTTTGTATCTCCTCAGTGGCCCCGTAGGGCCTTTAGTTAAGTTATTTAATATCTTTGATTACTTTATCCATAAGCCAGATTATGGTGCTACTGTTATACTCTGCCTTTTTTAATGCCTTGATACAGTCGTATCGTGTTCCGCCTTTTCTGATTAGGGTGTTCATTTTGTTAACGATCATTTGAACTTGCCAAGTGTTTTCAGTTTTGTCGATTGCTGTATTCATTTTCTTGCCCTTTAGTTAGTGTGTTTCTCGTCTTGATGGTAGGAATTATACAGTAACCTTATAACGAGTCAAGCACTAATATGAAATTATTTCACTTTTTTTTCAAATCTTTGAGAATATTGTAACGGTCTATAGCCGTATTAAGTCTTTCCGTAGCTCCGTGGTAGCCAAATCCTAGAATCGTATCGTTATATTCCTTGTATCTAGCTATAACCAGCTTCTCAGCTTTGTCGAGTTCGTACTGTAAGGGGTTCATTACTTAGCTCCTATTTTTCGTTCTAGGATGTTAACTTCGTCAAAAAGGCGCCTCATTGACTTAACATATTTATTAGGATTACTTCCCGTATAGTTATCAAATAAGTCCTCCTCCCTTCTCAGTGCATGTTGTGCCCTATCTAACTGCTCTTCTAGGGGAAGTTCTGGTGCTGGGTTGTATAGACTGTCCCAGTAATCGACTACAGACTGCGCCTCAGATAATTCCTCAAAGCAGGCTAGATTTGTATCCCATGTACCAGCCGCTACGTGGGCATAGGTCGCCGCTCTTACTTCTGCTAAGTACATTCGATAAGTGTGAACGTCTGTAGCTGACATTTTTCTAACTTCTTTTCTAAGTGCTCGTTCTTTTTTACTCATATACATTATCGGACTCCTCCAACTATTTTGTATACAGTGTGTACCTGAGATTTACTATCAGCGCACCAGTCATCGACTGTACCGTGAAGCATTGCGTAGCAGTGAGTCATCGTAGACATGATGTATCGGCCTTCCCATAGGTACTCGCATATGTTGTTAACAGTCATTGTGTGGCGGTGCTTTAACTCAAGGTGAAATACGCAGGCCTTGGTTTCTTCGATAACTCCACCCAGCGCTTCAACGGCCCACTTAACTTGGTGCATGTAAGCTCCTGATCCGTGCTTACGGCCCTGCTCTTCCATTGCCATATAAGCTTCTTCCATTGTTACGTTAAGCGCCTTACTGATTGCCTGCACTGTGCAGTTATTGTTGTCGCTTTTGCAGAGTACTGCGTAGTCTAGTGATTTCATGTTGTTTGTCTCTTAAATATTAAGTTACTGTACTTTAAATTAAAAATCGCACTTGACTGCCCAGAGTGCCTTACGCTTAGTTTTGAATGTTTCGAACTGGCCGTACACGTCCTCGCCTGTAACATCACAAAGAACTAACCAGCGGTCTCCAGACTTCTTAATAATACGACCGAACCGAGGCTCCTCAGTGTGGCTGATATAGTATGAACCGTCCCATTGTCTTTTTGATTTAAACATTGTGTTTCTCCTTTGTATGGGTAGCATTTTACACTAACTACTACCCCTGTCAACAACTATTTAATATAAAGTTACTGTACTCATGAGAAAAAATAATCAGCATTAACAATCTCATTAATATCGTAATCACCTAGGCTCGGAGGAGTTGGTAGCTCAATGTCCGTACTGCTTTGTACGTACTCGTGGATATCTGCAAGCAGGTTACCGCCGAACATATCTCTAGCTACTTCTCTCAGGGCTACGTGAAGGTCCTGTACATTGCTAGGGTGCATACCATAGGAATCATGGATCATAGCAAAGTCAGTGTGGCCCATTTCTGAGAGTCGTTCTACAGTCATCTGGAGCATAGCCGCATCCAGTGAGTGAATGATATTAGGTGAGGAACTGTTAGTCTGCTTAGAGACTCTGAGGCCCATTTCGGCATCCTCTACAGATAATGTGATCTCTCCTAGTACAGTCATGATCCTTCTCTCTTTGAACTGGTTATACTGCTGAGTAACCTTAAGACCCATAGGAGTGTACCAGCTAAGTCCTGATCCGCTTTCTCCTAGGATCTCAGCGACAGACTGGAAGTACTGCATGATCTCTACAGCTTTACCATTAACAGACTCCATAGCTTCTAGAATCGCCTTAGTCATGTACTGAGCCCCTTTCTTAGAGTCAGTCATATTCTTACAGAAGCCGTCGTCCTCTAGCTGAGTAGCGATACCGCCAGCAGTAACACCGTAAGGTACAGTCATAACGGCTCTCTTAACGACTTTACGGGCCTTAGAGATGTCAGTCATTCTCTCAGACCACTCACCAGCTTCTATAGAGTCAGCTTTGTCCCTAGCTATAGACTTCTTAACGGCGTTAGCTACAGTTAGGTACAGGTCTTTTCTGTCTGATCTATCTGTACAGTTAGTAGCTTCAGCGCCTATCTGGTCCTTACCTAACATAGAAAGAATCTGCATACCGTTGCATGTCCCGTCCATTGCTACTGGAATGTGACTAACAAACTCAGCAGGTTTACCAGAATCGACCGCCTTAACAATCTCATTAGCGGCGGCTAGGAATGGGAATGCTTCGTTATCTACGTCGCCTGTATCCTTCATAATTGCCCAGCGAGTATCCGTTATAGGGTTACTGGATACTGACCTCAACATTTCAAGGTTATCCCACGCCCACTGCTCACGATCAGCTAGAGTCTCTTTATCTAATCCATAGCAGTTAGCGGCGTGAATCATTAACCACTTAAGACCTGAAGTACCTAGCGCCTTTCCTTCTGCGAACTGTAGAAGTCCCTTAGCTACCTGATCACCTTGAGGTGTTAAGTCAGATGGCATAGGGTACAGACGGCCACGGAAATCTGAAAAATGTGGAAAGAAGAACTCTGCGTGATTCTTTAGCTTTTGTGCTATGGCTAGCTTTCTAGAGAAAGCACCGTGCTTTCCTCTATAGCTGGCTATGCCTTGTACTAACTCAGTCCTATTCTTGTGATACGCGGTAACCTGCTCTTTAGTTAAGGCCTCATACTCGTCTTGATCCATGAAAGGAGTCTTATCATCACGGCCTACGGTTATACCTCCAGTAATTACCTTGTTAGCTGTTAACTGCTCTATCTTAGCCAGAATATAAGGGTTAATCTGCCACGCAGTACTCTGAACCTTGTTGACTGCATTTAGGAATCTTTCGGACGCGGCTGACTTGTCTGCCGAGGTATGTGCAGTTAGTTTGTCGTCAGAGAATAGACCCTTACTAATGTGGTAGTAACCACCTTCGACCTTACCGTCTTTATATACCCAGTCACGCGGCTGTATAAGAGTAGGTAGGAGGAAAGGTCGTTGAATCTCAGCAGTCTCTTCAGCTACTACATAAGTGTTCCATGCCTCGTCAGTCATAGTGAACCGGCGCTCTTTCTTGTTACGGGTTGCTACTTCTTTGTAATCAAAAAACTCAGGACACGACTTCACACAGACATCTAACAACTTAGCGCCGATGTTGTAGCAGTCGGTTCCCCAATCAGTGTTAGTGTAAGTCTCATACTTCTTCTGGAGACGGGCCAGCTTAGGTCTGGTGAAGGTTCCTTTTAATTGCTTGATCTCAAATTGAGCGCGGCTCATTTTCTTCTCTGAACCTTCCTCACAGGTTAGGTTATGCTCCTTCAATGCTTCAGCTTCTTTCTGCTTCCACTGCTCAAACATAACCTGTTGGTTAAGTTGCTTTCCTATTTCTTTTGTTAAAGGACGGACTAGGCCCTCTCTCTTTACGTCTTGATTACCACATGCCTGAATGCACTTATTCAAAGTAATGAAAGCCGCTTGCTCACTTGTAACATGACCTAGCATGTACACCCAGTTATCACGACCACCAGACTTAGAGCTAAACATAGATTCCTTGGCCTCTTCCCAAGCCGCGTCCATACCTTCTATTAATTGAGGTATCGCCATGTTTAATAACTTCATACCACCGGCATGAGCTTCCATAGTCTTCTTTGATTTATCAAAATTATACTTAGCAATACCTTCATCTATTGCGCTGTTCTCCCACAAAATTTGCTTGATAACTTGCTCTGTAGTAATAGTGTTTTTCATTTGTATAGTCCTATAAGTTATAAGGTTATTCATAAGTGCTTGGTTATGGGTGGCATTTTATACAGTAACTTTATATTGTCAACTCTTTTATTAAAAAAAAGATAACCTTGTATACAAGTGTGTCTCCAGTGTGTCCGTTTTAGACGTAGACGGGCCCTAAGCCGATATTCAGCGACTTTATATGTATAGGTAAATAGGGGGCTAGAGAGGTGGTAGAAGGGGTATCGTGTAACTGTTAATCATTGGGTCGCTGGTTCGAGCCCAGCAGGCGGAGCCATACACACCAATAAAAACGGGTCCTCTAGGGGACCCGTTATGGTTTTACTGGATATGTAGTTACTGAGTGTGTCCTATTTGTGTCCTTTTGTAGTTTATTTAAAGTCCTCAAAACTATTGCAGATGTCCTGATACACAAGATTATCACTGGATATTCCGCCTCTAGACTTAATGCTCAAGGCCAGCCCGATCAAATTGGACATGTATTTCCTATGCCTTCGCCGCGCCTCCTTACTCCGCATTTTATAAACCGCCGCCCTAGCAACTTCAACTTCGTCAGGGCCTCCCCATAATCCCTCTCCCTCTACCTGATCCAGTTGGAACAGTGTTAGTTGATTTTCTCCCCTGATCTTCAGCGCAGTGGCGCCTATTGAAATAATATTATTCATTTTATCTCGCTTATATATTTACTCAACACAGTTAACACCTGACTGCTCATGTCTCCAGTAGCTAGGTGGGCATATTTTTGAGTCATTGTAGGACTGGTATGTCCTAGCATGACCTGTACCTGATATAACGTCATACCGGCCCTTACAAGTCTTGTGGCATACGTATCCCTACAACTGTGTGCTGTAAATTTGCCCAGCTTAGAAACTATCTGAGGCTTATTTAAGCCTGCCCGATCAGCGGCTCTGATCAATGACTTAGTGGCAGTGGTTCTATGTTCTCCTGAAACTGTCTTATGTGGAAATATGTAGTCTGAAACAGAGACGCTCTGACGGTCCCTTATAATCGTTTTAAGGCGCTTTGTAATAGGTATAAGTGAACGTATGTCCGTCTTATTTCTGTACACTACAAAGCAGTCTATGCCCTTCTCTGTGGATATATCACTGTACATTAACGCTACAGCTTCACAGATACGCAAGCCAGTATCTAATAATAGGATAGTAAGGTCTTTGAGGCCCTTATCATGTATAGCCTTAAGTAATAAACCCTCCTCCCCATCTCTTAAATATCGAAACTTCTCCTTCTTCTTTAACTTCTTAACCTTGAACGTCGGTACAAGAACCTCCCAGTCTTCCGCTCGGTTTCGCATAGTGGTCAGTGCGGTTGTAATATGGTTTACAGAATTATGACCTAAGCCATTCACAACCTTTATCTTCTGTAGTTTCTGTATCTGTTTGGTCGTAAGGGACTCGAAGGGGACCATAGGCTTCCATATAAGCCCGTCTAACAGATGCCGCGTGTTAAACAGTGCGTTACTATAGGTGGCCTTCGCCTTGCCCCTCTGATCATCTACATAGGTCTCACAGGCTTCCTTAAGTGTAATACTTTTAGACTTACCTAGGTTCCTAGAGTCATTAGCCGCTTGTTGCTGATACGTAGCGACCTCTATAGCCTCCCGTTTCAAGGTGGTCCGTGAAGAGAATCGGCGCTTACCTTCCGGTGTTGCTATCTCTATCTGCCATACAGACGACCGTGGGCGCTTATAGACCCTCACGAAGTAAGGTCGAGCATACTGAGTCTCTCAGATCCCCAAAGTGCCTTATATGTATGTGGGTCGTAATACTGCATCAGCTTACGTACAAACTTCTCAGGGTCCACCCCCAGAACCTTAGCGTATGCCGTATAGCTATCCGGAGGTATACGTGCTGTACCAGCTTCCATCTGAGCTACCATCGTGTAGTACTTCATGTCTAACGCTACAGCGATATCTCTCTGAGTTAACCCTGCGTGTGTTCTTAATGCCTTAATAAAGACGCCGCCTTCCTTACGAAGAACCAGCGCTTCCTCGGTTCGTGCTCCTTGCTTATTCATAGTAATATCCTCGTTATGGTTGTATTTGTTAAGATACGATTAGTCTCGTAATTAAACGATAGAAGGTTACTGAATGTCAAGCACTTTTTCAAAAAAAAACCCCACCGGTTAAAGTGGGGTAAAAAATTGTTATTTTATTATTATAAAAGAGACTTGATAATCATAGGTAGATCGGCACCGTTCACTCCAAAGTTAGCAACCTGCATTACGATGATAACTTTGGTCCAGCGTACTAACTCCTTTAACTGGTCTGAAATTCTTGACTGACCATCAGTAATATCCTGTTTGAGTCTGAATACGCCCTTCTTCAAAGCATGGTCGTGCTCGGCGGCTTCTCTATTTTGATATTCCAGTTTCTCTACTAGTTGGGTATATAATGCATGTAGATCATTTCCCATATGTTAACTCCTCTTATGTTGTGCCTTAGTCAATTCCCGACTCAGATAAGGGAGCGTGAGGCTTTAAGCGAGCCTCTACGCTTTTAAGGTTACTTACCGAATGTCTTTATACTTCTAAGACCAAAGGTAGCCGCTATGCAACCCATGAAGCACCATTGATACCACTCAGGCAGAGCGGACATGGCTGTGAATGCTTCTTGAACTTGGAGAATCATAGCTGAGTCACCCCATACAGAAGCGTAAAAGATTACGATCAATGGGATAGTAAGTACTAAAGTCAAGTACTCATCTTTGAGAGAAGTGCTCATTCCTTCAGCAGACTTAATGTCGGCTGTGCGTTCGCCTCTTAATATCTGGACTTCCTTTTCATGTTTAGCGGCTTCCTTTTCCGCCCTATTATTTAACCATTTGGACCCTAAGGTCTTAACGGCTTCAAATGCTAATGACCACATAGGGCCTCCTTGGTTACTTTTTATACAGTTAGGCCTACAGGCCTTATATATGCTGAGTTATGAATTTTGTCCTGGTGGGGATAAGTCTGTGGATAACTATATTCTGTTATCACGCATTACCTGCGCGAGTGTTAACGCACGTACACCGACCTGAGCGGCCCATCGACTGTCCAGCATTTCGTCAGCGGCTTCGTGGTAGTCACGATTCTCTAGTGCTTGGTGCATCCTTTTAAAATGAGCTAGACGTGTAGCTCCTAAGTTAACCATCATGTCTATAAGTACTGCCTTACGTACTCCAGAGATACCCCAGAAGTAGTCGTACTGGTCCATAAGCTCATTCTCAGCGATCTTAATGTCACACTGTAATAAGTAAGCGGCTTCAGTCTCAGAGAGACCTCTAGTCTCTAGGTTACGACCGTAGCCTATTGTTACAACCCCAGCAGTGCACTTATAAGGAAACTGTGCGAACCCTTCATGAACCTTTAGAAGCTGTAATGCGGTTTGTCTATAATCCATATCACCCTCCTTAGGCGAAGTTATCGTCAGCAGTCCCACCATTCCGGACGTAGAATATTGCGTACTCCATGTCTCTAGACTGGTCTATAGTGACCGTCTCGTAATAGTAGTTTTGAATGCGTATCTGACTGTTTGTGTAATCGAATTTGTAATCGATGTGGAGTTGCCATGTCGGTTTAACTCCGAACATGGATATCGTGTTTGTAGCCAATACGTAGTAGCGCCCTTGATCGAGTGCAGGGTCCATGTTGAACACATGGTAGAGCCCTTCTGATCCTGTACCAGTACTCCCGTTGAACTTACCGGTAGCTACCAGTTCCGCTGTGGCCTCTAAGTCATTAGCCGACATTAGTATCTCTGTACCAGCGTCGTTATAAATTACTAGACCATAACCACTAGGCGTAAGCGAATCATCAGACTGAGCCCTAAGCTCACGCCATGTAGTGTCAGCACCGCTAACCTGAGTCTGAGCCCATGTACCGCCAAACCCTCTACCGATTACCTGATTACCCGTAGAGGCCTGAGGCCTCGCTAGTATCAAACTACTACCCGTCCAGCCTGTAGCAGGGAACGTAGGGTTTATGTTAGGTCCTGTCATTGTGTTCGCAGTGCCAGCATATAGTAGAGACTCGTCTCGCCTACTATCTATTACTGTCTGACCTGAATCGTTTACCACACATATTCCATAAGCCATTAGCCACTCCTTACGACGATATAGTCGAAGGACGAGTTAACGCCCATGTTGTTTGTTATTTTAAAATATCCAGAATGTTTGGTTACGTCCTGTAGCCTTACATTGAATGAGTTCGGCATATTGTTCGCCGACGTGAATACCTTCCACGTATCATCGTTAGCAAAGTCTGCTACCGTTACGTCAAGGGAGTTACCTGTATTGATTGTCGCAGTTGTTCCACTAGTTACAGAGCGTGTCACTCTAGAAGAACCATTTAGTATCTCAGTGCCATTAGAGGCAAATACTTGTAGACCGTATGACATAATATCCTCCAATAGTTAAAGAAGGGACCCCGAAGGGTCCCATGTGTTTATAGCTGTCCTAGCTTTACTCGCAGTGTGTCAGTAGCGTCGTATATCTCAATAGTGTCACCACTAAGTTCCAGACGACCACCCGTACTCGCTGTCTTAATACTTACTTCACCAGTCTTCTTAACTGCGAAGGGAGCGTCTGCCGCGTTGGTATCACCAGCCCATATAACATAGGTAGCATGGTCTCCAGCTATAGTCGCTGAGTCATCACCCGTACCAACCTTAAGGCGCGTACCTGCATTAATAGAGTCAGCATCTAACGTACCAGTATCAATAACACCACCATTAATAGATGTAATGTTGGATGTACCGTCCGCTAAGTCAGTAGCTAAGTTTGTGAATGTAACCAAACCATCGAAGCTGTAGGAACCGTAGGCGTCGCTTATGATTACTGTCTGAGTACCTTGATAGGTGTCCTCAACAACCGTAACGCTACATGCCCAGAAGTTTCCATCTGATCCATCTACTGTAGGAGGTGTAACAGACCAAGCACCACTAGTAATAGTTAATGTGCTAGTGGAGAAGTTATATCCGGTAATAGTAGGCTTAGCTGGCTGATTGGCCTGCGCTGTGGATTTGTATACGGTTATGTTAACAGTCCGTACAGCGTCAGTACCGGCGTCACCGTCAGTACCGTTAGTTCCATCTACACCGTCTACACCATTAGTTCCATTAGTTCCATCTACACCGTCTACACCATTAGTTCCATTAGTTCCATCTACACCATCGTCACCGTCAGTACCATTAGACCCTACGTATAGAGTCCATGTGTAATCAGATGCGGTAGAAGAGTCAGTAGAATTACTGTCTACATAAGTACCTATAAAGTCCTTGTTAGTAGGTGATTGACTAAAGCCATTACCGTTAATATCATCAGCATAAGCTATATGTAGATA
>Ga0115546_1001750_pt1 | contig 13151 bp, 3 predicted proteins | sample COGITO_mtgs_1004_FD_87186 | JGI IMG/M metagenome (GOLD analysis project Ga0115546, IMG submission 87186) | Pelagic marine microbial communities from North Sea - COGITO_mtgs_100413 | ecosystem: Environmental > Aquatic > Marine > Epipelagic | place: Germany:Helgoland, sampling site Kabeltonne...
ATGCCCGAGAAGCCAATCATCGTCAGCGAGTTCTTCAACTCGGCGATGATCCCGTCGCAGCCGGGCTGGAGCGCCGGCGGCGGCAAGGGTGCCGGTCGTGGAGGCGGTAAAGGCGGCAAGGGCGGCGGCCGTGGTGGCGGCAAAGGCGGCAACTGACGCCGCACACTGCCGACCGACGCGGAACCAGCGGACGCAGACGCTGGCACCGAAGACGGTCGGCAGCTCGTCTCCGACGTACGCGAGCGGCGAGCGCGCCGATTCGCGGCCGACGGAGACGAAGCGGAGAGCCGCAGGGCTAGCAAGCGCGTGATGACGCAGCGCAACCGTTTCTACGGGGGTGCGGCAGATATGCGCAAGCTGGCATCGGCAGTCAGCCGGGACGACGGCGGCCGGCAGCGGCGGCGCGAGCAGCGCGGCGCGGCACACGTGCTCTTCGCCGCCGGCGTCGGCGACGTGGCGGCAAGCAGCGAGTGCTTCGCCGACACGGGCGAGCGCCGTCGGAGGGGCGGCACCACAGAGGCGTCACGGAGCTCGGAGACAGGATGGTGCAGCTCGGACTCGATGCCATCGCTGGCGTCGGCGTCAGAGTCATCCGACTCGGACTGGGAGAGCGAGTGCGTCGCGCGCGATGGCGAGTCCGACTCGGGGTCGGACCGCAACCGCTCGGCGCGAGCGCACTCGCCGCCGCCGCGGCACACGACGTCGAGCCGGGCGGCGGCAAAACGGATGAAGGACTCTGCGGTCTACCGCGGGGCACTGGCGGAGATCGTGGAGGCGGATCACGGATACGCGGCCGACGACGAGGTCGCGGCCGCCGGCGTTGCAGATGGCGTCGCGGACCAAGCGGTGGACGCGGGATCCGCCGACGCCCGGAAGGTGGCGCGAGAGTCTCGGCGCCCGGCGCTCGCGGCGGCAGCGCCGGCCGGCTCGGTCAAGCTCTCAGAGCGGGCTGCGCAAGGCGCGGCGAGGGCATGCGGAAGTAAGGCGGCCGACCCGGGAGGGTTCGGCAAGCCTTTCAGGATGCAGGGCTCGCCGGTCGTCTGCCGAACGACTGGCTGCGGCCGGTCGAGCCTCAACCAGTCGAACCGACACGACACGGCGTGCTGTGTATTGTGTACGATGTCCGGCGGCGCTGAACACACGGAGGAGTGTGACGGCAGGTCGGGTGTCGGGCCAGAGCCGACGGCGGCGGCCGGTGGTCTCGGGCGCTTCGTCGAAGTCCCGGGCCCGCCGGTCGTTTGCCGGACGCCAGGCTGCGGTCGGTCCGGACGCAATCAGTCGGACCGACACGACGCCCTGTGCTGTGATTGGTGCGAGACTTGGGACGGGGAGTTACACACGGATGAGTGTGACAGGTCACACGGCGTCGAGCCGGAGCCCGACACCGATCCCGATCCCGACCCCGATCCCGATCCCGATCCCGATCCCGATCCCGGCCCCGATCCAGACTACGACCCAAACCCGGAGCCATACCCCTTCGACGACAGCGACTCCTCGATCGACATCGACTCGCTGAGCGGTGCGGCGGCGGCGGCGCGGAGAGAAAGGCGCGAGCGGAGGCGGCAGCGAAGGGCACGTGCGGACGGACGGACGGCAGCCGGCGACGAGGTCGCGGCCGCCGGCGTTGTTGACGGCGTCGCGGTCACGGCTATGAAGCCGGGATCCCCCGACGCCGAGACGTTGGCGCGAGGGTCTCGCCCGCCGGCAGCGGCGGCGGCGAGCAGAAAACGCAGCTTTGGAGGCGCCAAGCAGGATGACGGCAGGTCTCGTGCGGACGGACGGACGGCGGCCGACGACGAGGTCGCGGCCGCCGGCGTTGTTGACGGCATCGCGGTCACGGCTATGAAGCCGGGATCCCCCGACGCCGAGACGGTGGCGCGAGAGTCGCAGACGGTGGCAGCTCCGACGGCGGGGCCGCTGAGGCGTGATACGGCGGCGGCTGGCGCAGGCGCGAAACGTTGCACGGAGAACGTGTTTCCGGCCGCGCGAGAGCACGCGGCCGGGAGCGTTGTATCAGAGGTTGCGGACGGGAACCGTCGGAAGCGGATTCCCGCCGCTGAGACAGTGGCGCGAGAGTCCCCGGCCTCGGCGGGGCCGGCGGTGACGGCTTTTGGCAGCTTCGAGGGAGAGCATGATGTCACGATGACATCAGGCAAGGACGGCGCGGGCAGTCTCGGGTTATTGTTCGAGCCGATCAAGGAGAGCGACGCGGTCGTGCTGGACGACCGGCCGACGCTCGAGTCCTCGTCAACCACCGACGAGCCGCGTGACGGCGAGGCGGAGAGAGACTCGGGGTACGGCACTGACAGTCGTGACGGTGAGACTGAGCCGAAGCGGCGCAAGATGACGATCGACGAGCGTGAGCGGTGGCTCGCACGGCAGTCGGCTCTCTCGGACGCGCTCGCGGCGGCGAGCGAGTCGGCTAGCGAGCTTCGCGGCGGCTCGGCGAACGCGACGGCGGCGCCGGTGGCGCGCGGTCGCAGCGACTCGCCGGCAGCAACGGGCACGGAGGCGTTAGCTGATCGCACGGCGGAGGAAGCGTTGCGCCTGCCGGGAGGCACCTACGACATGGCGAGGCTCGTGGCGGAGGACGACGCGTTCGTGCGGCTGGCGCGCATGCCCAGGGCAAACGTGTCGGACGCGGCTGAGCCGCTGCCGCCGCCTGTCCTGTCGTGGGGCAAGCGCGGCGCGTGGCGACCGCGCATTCTCACGGACGTGTACACGGGCGCTGGCGTGAAGCTGATCGTTGGGTGGTACGCGGAAATGGCAGCATACGAGCAGCTCGGCAAGATGAAGGGCGGCTCGGGGCTGCGCCGACCGGACGACATCGTCTTGGGCGACGAGTTCGTACAACCGGCGGCGCGCGGCAGACCGTGGTTCCTTCTCGACCACATCAGGTCGGGCGGGAAGAAACCGATCATACCGCTGGAGGAGGCCGGCGTGACCGAGGAGGTGCTTCAAGGCGCGAGGATTCGCTCGCTGGGCGAGGACTACCACAACAAGGCGGTGCTCGACCACCTTGTCGAAGGGCATCGAAATGCCTCAGAGTGCCAGCGCGTGACAGTGCTTTCGGCTAATCACGCTGGCGCTCTGCGACACGCCGACGACGTCGGCAAGACGTTCGTCGACGACTCGGACGCCAGCAGGGGTTGGCTGATGGCGTCGGTTGCGGAAGACGCTCCGTTGATCGTCCATATCGACGGAGAGGATTTCACTGTCCCCGTTTTTGTCGCAACATGCCCGGCTCGGGTGGAGCCGGTCAACGGTGTTGAACAAAACGGCAAGGTCAGGGTAACCACCGACAAGGCGTGGCCCCGGCCAGACGTTCTCGACGACTGCCTCGGGCCACACGCCGTCAACTTCTGGATTGACATGGGCGCGCTGGCGAAGGTGGTTTTCCCGACCACGGTGCAGTTTGCGGCGGCGTGCGCAGTCATGATGCAAGCCGAGCCGGAGTCGACTCGGCGGCTGACGACGGCGCGAGAGCGCGCCGCAGCAGCAGCGGCTGCGCCGGAAGAGCACTGCTGGGAGTGGAAGATCGACCTTCACTCTGCGTATCGACAGTGGTCGAACGCACGTCACGAGCTGTGGATGTACAGCAAGCAGTGGGGCGGGCGCTCGTATCTAGACGTACGGACGCAATTCGGCGACGCTTCGATGGTCGCGAATTTCGCCGAGTTCACAAACTTCTTCCTGTGGCTTCTCCGACGACTCCGCTCGGGCGACGAGAAGCTGCGCGCGCAGCTTGCGGCGCCGGAGGAGCTGTGGGCCGCGATCGACGCGGCGCCGACAGCGGCGGCGGTGGCGTGGCGTGAGCAGCGGGAGGCAGCAGGCTTGTGCGGCGAAGACGTGGAGCTCACTTTCGAAGCGGGCTACATCGACGACATGTTCGGAGTCGCGCTCGGGTACTCGCGTACCAAGGCGATGCTCGAACTGTCGGTACTGCTCGCCGAGTTCATCGGCTTCACAGTGCAGGACAAGAAGAAGGCCGGGCCCGAGCGATCGATGGCGATACTCGGGTCCCGCTGCGACCTCAACGAGCAGCAGCTGTCGCTCGACGCCGAGAAGGCGGACTCGTACGGCCGGCTGCTGGAGGCGGCGCTGGGCAAGCGCTCGTTGCGCACGAAAGACTTTCTGTCGCTCGTGTGCAAGCTGGTGCACGCCTCGCAGTACCGCCCGGCGGGACGGCCGTACCTGACGAGCTCGTTCACTGCGCTTCGGCAAGCCCAGCGCAAAGGACGCGGGCGAGTGCGGATCGGGCGCGGAGTAGAGCGTGATCTGCGCTACTGGAAGCGGGCGCTGCGGCGGAGCAACGACGGCGTCGCGCTCTTCCCGAAGAACCGGTTCCCCGCGTCGGGCGACCCGGATCTCCTGGAGTTCGCGTACGACGCGTCGGGCGGCGACGGCCTCGGAGCGGCGATGCTCGCGGACGACGCCGACGGCGGACGCACGTGTTACTACATACTCCACAAGTGGACGGGCGTGCACAGGCGACTGCACATCAACCTCAAGGAGGGCGTGGCAGGTCACGCGGCGCTCACGGGGTTCTACCCGCTCGCGCCGCGGCCAACGGCGCTCGCACACGGCGACAACACCACCGAGCAGCGTACGTCTGAGACGAACAAGGCTCGGAGCGTATTGCAGTCAGTGGTGCTACAGCACCGTGCGGAGTTCGTGGCGGATGTCAACGTGTCGTGCAGACAGGCGCGCGTGAAGTCGAAGGACAACGTACTCTCCGACGCCATCTCGCGTCTCGACGAGGCCGGCTTCAGGAAGGAGGCGCGGCTGCTCGGCGTGACGCGATTCGTTCGCGTGCCGCTCCCGGCCGAGGCGGTTCGCCTCATGAGCGACTTGGCGGCTCGGCTGGCGCAGCTCGAAGAAGACGGAGAGGACACGTCGGGCACGGTCGGATCGGTGGAGGAGATGCGACGGCAAGAGCGTCTCTTCGAGCGCATCTCGGCCGACAAGGAGGCTCGCAAGGCGAAGAAGGCGGCGGAGGACAGCATCCCAGAAGCGACGGAGGACGTCGACTTCGACTCGCTGAGCGAGTGGGGCTTTCTCTCCGGCTTCTGCGGCCTCGACTCGCTGAGCTTTGCGGCCGAGCCGATCGGCGGAGTGCCGGTGGCGGCGTTCGACATGGACGACATCGTGCGCAGGCTCTGGCGCGAGCGTACGGGCATGGTAGCGTGGGGCGACTTCTACCACGTCGTCGAGGCGGCTCAGAGAGGAGCGCTCGACTGGTTGAAGCCGCTCATCCTGCTCTACCTGTCGGGCTCGCCGTGCCCCGACTTCAGTTCGGCGGGCCACGGTCGAGGCCTCGACGGGAGAACAGGCGGGCTCTGGCTCGACGACTGCCGTTTGGGCATCCTGCTCGGCGTGCCGGTCATCATCCGAGAGATGGTGACAGGGATCCTCGACGTGGACGACGGCTCCCCGCTGTGGGAGGCCATCGCCATGTACGAGTCCGCAGGCTATTCCGTCGCCTATGACGTGCGCCATGCGCAGCGCCATGGCGACGGGACGGCGCGTCGCCGTGTATTCCTCGTGGCAATCCAGCCAGAGGCATTGCGCGGCGGCGTGACTAAAGAGGATTTCTTCAGTGTCGAGAGGACCGGAGGGTACCTTCCGGTGACGGTGGAGATGTGTCTCGACACTGAACCCGAGGATGATCGTCTGTGCTACGACGCACTAGACCACATCACTTGGTATGGAGAGAAGGAGAACGATCCATCCTACGACGGACCGAAACTCCTCGGGGGGATCGGCCGGGGCGGGATGGGTTGGTCCCTTCACGATGCCAATGGACCTGGCATCACCTCCAAAACGTGGGGCCAAGGGCCAGCAGGGTCCACGGGACTCTACTGGGACGGCGCACGTGCCCGCCGCCTCTCCCCGTGGGAGGCGTTGCGGACCCACTCCATCCCCGAACATGTGATCTCCACGCTGCGAGAGTCCCCTGTGGTGGATTGGGAAGTGGCGTACCGTCTGTGCGGGAACGGCATCCCGGTGGGGATGTTGTCGGACGTCATCAAACATGTCATGTCGCTGATCTCGCCCCAGGTGAGACGCAGCGCGGCGCAGGCGATCGCCACGTGGAAGGCCGCAGGGCGCCCACGCGGCTGAACTCGCTCTGCGACGCCGACGGGGACATGGGGGAGGCGTCCTCGCTGCTGGGCAAGTTCGACAACTGCGACGGCGCTTGGGGGCGTGCGTTGGCGGAGGTCAAGCTCCAAGAAGCAGCACAACACGGGGGAGCAGCCCCACCGCTCAGCGACCTCGGAGGACGGCGGCCGGACGCCTCCGGCGACGGGCGAGCAGTCGTAGCGCCGGCGCCGGCAGCCCCGGCGACGGCGCGAACGCCGGCCGACGACGCCTGGGCCGAGGCAGTACGAGGAGCGGGGCAGCAGCAGAAGCGAGCCGCTGACGACGGCGGTGGCGCGAGTTCGGGCGGCGATCGGCAGCGCAGCAGCGACGGCGGCGCTCGCGGCCGCGCCGAGATGAGTGACAGGGCGACCGCAGTCGAGGCAGCGACGAGGTCGCACATGCCAGCGACGCGCGAGTGGATGTCGGGGTCGAGTTCGAAGCTCGACTCCGACACCCTCAAGCGTCTGGTGCTGGAGGTGTCACTACTCAATAAAGAGAAATGGTCCCCTGGCACGATGGCGGCTTTGCGGGGGCTGGGAGAAGGCGAGGCGGATAGCCTCGCCGAGACCCTCTCCGATCTGAGCTTCGAGAAGGTCGCGAGCAGGGCTTTCTACGACCCCCTCGGCGACAGAGAAGGGGGAGATCCGGATGATCCCATGGAACCGGACGTCACCAACTTAGAGAGATGGGGGGTGAACGAACGGTCACGAGAGGCGAAGGCTCGAATCTACTCAGAGAAGTCGAAGCCCAAGATCCAGACAGCGCTGAATCGATACTTCCAGTTCGCGCACGACGTGGCGAAGGTAGGACCGATTCGGCCTCGCATCCACGAGTCCCAGGAAGAACAGTTCATGAAGGAATGTTTTCTGAAATCGAGTTTCATCTCTTGGTGCACACTCACGGGCTGCTCAGTGAGAACGGCGGAGGGTTACTTCAGTCTAATCCAGTCATGGCATGCGGACACGATCGGGTACAAGATTGCGGAGACGCCGCTTTTCACCGATTATCAATTTTCACGGAATAACCGCGGCTTGCGCCGGTTACTCCCTCATCAGAAAATGGATCGCATCGCTCACCCGACCGCAATCAACGAGCCGGTGTTACGGTCGTCGTTGAAGGAGGTTCTCAAGGTCTACGACGAGGGGCCACTGGACGACAGGCGGCTGGCGAAGATCAGATTGCTGCTAGCGGGCAGCCCGGAGTATTGGTCAGGATCCTTCGATAAAGCTCTGTACGACGACCTTTTCTATTCGGCTCTTACTGAATTTATGACAGATGGCCTGTTACGCCCATCTGAGGCCCTTCCCAATACGAAGGACCCAGTCACGGGCGCGACAATACGCAGTTATCTTCATCACGAGGACGTCAGCTTCACGTTCGACAAGAGGACGCAGATGCTGGTGAAGATTCAGGTGATGGTTACGCCCATCAAGCAATATGGAGACAAGGTCGGGTCGACCGACAAGGTCCCGGTCGTCGTCTCCGCGTTCAGGGGCGGCAACCTGAGGTCAGCCGAACTCCTTCACATCTTGATGAGTCTCTCACCCTCCAGGAAGGGCCAGGAGGCCACGACACCCGTCTTTCAGTATGCGAGAGAGGCGGTGGAGATGTCGCCGAGGGACCGACGCCTCCACCAATGGATATCACACAAGCGCGTCATGACATGGTACCGCTCGCGGTGCGAGGCCGCCGGTGTGAATAAGGAGCAATCTGACAAGGTCAAGATGCACTCCTTTCGCATTGGAGGTGCGACAGCCATGATGGCAGCGGGGGTCTCTGCGGAAGAGATCAAGGTAATGGGGCGTTGGGCGAGCGACGTGTATCAGATTTACTGCAGGGTCTGTGAGGGCCGCCTTCTCCATATCAGTCAGCTGATGGCCACAGCAGATACAACTCAGTTTATCGGCAGGGGAGACAGCTTCTTCAATGCTATGGCTGGGGTCAATGTTGGTTCTGAGACTATGGACTCCGACGACGAGTCGGAGCAGACAGTTACGGGCGGACCCCGGTCATGCGTGGCTGCGGCAAAGGCGCACGGGCGTGGCGGTGGCGAAGCCTCGGACGACTCAGAGTTCGACGACTCGGACGACGAAGACTACGTCGACTCCTAGTCGGGCGTGTCTTCGCGCGACCGTTGCGCGCGCTCTTTCGATCCGTCGTCGCGTGCGCGACGTCGACGAGCGGCGGCCGTCGAGCTCGAGCTCTTCATGCTGCCTGCGGGCGGTGGCGAACGGGAGCGAGGGCTCACGTACTTGCTGCGGAGGGTGACGGGCGTCGCTCGGCGCGGCGCGGCACGGCGCGCGAGCGCGTCGCCGACACCTACACTCGGAGAAGGGATTCCCCGGGTTTGGAAGGCCGGGCGCGGAGATGCTCGGACTGGCGCGAACGGGCTCGGGAGGCCGTTGGAGGCCTCTGTGGCGTGAGAACGCTCACGGGGGCTTACGGATTTACGCGAGACCTTGCTCGATAAGTATCTCGGCGCGGTGGCCGCCGCGACCGATGTCGCTTGGCGGCCACGGGCGCCTGGGGTTGCCGGCGGTCGTTACCGACTCACTTCCGTGATTGGAACTCGCGGCCGGACTGGCGCGAACGAGCACGGGAGGCCGTCGGGGCCTCTGCGGCGTGCGAAAGCAAGCGCGGGGTCGAAAATCGTCGGGCACCGGTCAGGAGTGCCCGACGTCGAGTCTGTCAGAAAGGACTCGGGGATGAGCGGCCCGGGAGCCTTGTAGAGGTACTGGGCCGCCGATCCCACAAATCGTCGGGCACCGGTCAGGGGTGCCCGACGTCGAGTCTGTCAGAAAGGACTCGGGGGCCGAACCCGAGTCTGTCAGAAGGGACTCAGGGTCGAGCTCACAAATCGTCGGGCACCGGTCAGGGGTGCCCGACGTCGAGTCTGTCAGAAAGGACTCGGGGATGAGCGGTCCGGGAGCCTCGTAGAGGTCCTGGGCCGCCGATCTCACAAATCGTCGGGCACCGGTCAGGGGTGCCCGACGTCGTGTCTGTCAGAAAGGACGCGGGGCCGAACTCGAGTCTGTCAGAAAGGACGCGGGGTCGAGCTCACAAATCGTCGGGCACCGGTCAGGGGTGCCCGGCGTCGAGTGCCTCGACGAGGACTCGGGGCCGAACGATTCGGGACCATCACAGAGGTTCTGGATCGTCGAGCTCGAGCCGTGCGGCCTGGGATCCTCGGAGAGGTCACAGATACGCCGCCGGCTATAGAACGCTGACGAGCGTGAACACGTAAACACCGACGGGTGCGGAACACGTAACGCCGTCGTGGCGAGAAAACGAGCGACCGAGGACCGACACGAGTTGTCGGTTCCTCGATCAACCATCAATAGGATAATGATGGAATGGCCTCTGCCTAGGCTCGAAGAGGGGGGTGGCAGCACCGGTTGCTGTCACCTCCGTCGTCGAGGCCTCGAGATGTTAGAGAGCCGTGGCCCTGAGGGCGCAAGGATGTCACTGCGGGGAGGCATGATGGTCGTGGGAGCGCGAGGAGGAATGGGATTGTCCCGAGGGACTTCGCCGCCGTCTTCGGTTGGCGTCACTCTGACGTCACCCGAATTCGGCGGGGGCCTGTTGCTTCTCCCCCAGACCGACACCGCCCCGCGGTGTCCCAAGTACAAAAATAATATATTTTTGCACATTGGCCTTCTGAAGGAAGGGTCCCAAATGGATCACTAGAAGGTTCGTTCTATGCTCAGTAGATAGGGGGTTCTAGTGTCTCAAAGGGGAGGGATCCTAGGTAGGTCAGAGTGACGAGAGCATGATGCGCCAGCGTCATGTCTCGTGTGATCACGCGCGATTATCGCGTCGGGTCACCGCACTCTGAGCCGACTGCACAGCAGGACCCTCCACCACCCACCAACCAATTTCCTCTTCGAACGGCGAGCCACGCTCCGCGAGCCTTCGACCAGTTCGATTGTTCGTGGAGAGTAGTATTCCCAAGTAGGGTGGTCACTGGGAAAGCGGTGGCGGTAGAGTCTTTGCGATGGCAGTGCGCGCTTCCGAGTGGGCCGAGGTCGACCTGGTCGGCCGAGGCTACAACAGGCTGAAGAGGTTGCTCTCGTTCGCAGCATACCCGATAGATCGGCTGTCGGCGGCGGAGCACCTCGGCCTGACATGGATGATACGTGAGACGGTCCACGCTGGATGGTCACAGGGCTATTCGCTGGACAAGCTTACGGACGCCCTTGTGGATGAGGGCCCCGTGCTCGACGGCGACGCAGTCGTCATGGCGTATCAAGCCGCGTTCGCGGCAATACCGAATGAGTCGTCGCAAGAGGACGCAGCGGTTGCGGAGAAGCGAGCGATGGCGCTGATGATTGCGATGGGGAAGGACCTGGCGCGGTTTCGGCGGATGCCGGTCATCGCGGCGGACGCGATCCGGCTGGAGGGCATCCGGGTCTTCGCCGACCTCTCGGCGGCGCCCGTCCGGCTCGAGTGGCTGCGGCTGCTCGCGGCGCGGATGAACGTGACGCTGACGGATGGCGAGAGCAGCCTGAAGTGGCTGTACCAGCTTACGCGGTTGGCGCCGCTCCTCTCACACGCGACCGTCGCGACCCTGTCTACCCAGATGGGGTCCGAGGTCGCGTGGCGCGCGGCCGTGGCGACAGTGCGCCAGGACGGCACTATCGACGCGGCGGATCGAGCGGCGCTAGCGGCGGCGGCGGCAGGTGCGGGTGCGGCGGCGGCGGCGGCTGTTCGACCGGTGCGAGGTGCGGACCAGTACGAGGCGGCGAAGCGGCCGACTGATTACTCGACCGCCTTCGTGGCACGTCTCCTCGTGAACTACACGCAGGCAGACGTCGACGGCTCGGTCGCCGCGATCCCTCCGGTCGTCGGCACGATCAACGTCGAGGGCTCGGCAGCCGCGAAGGTCATCCTGATCGACGACTTGGCGACAGTGCTGCAGGAGATGCACTCCTACACGGCAGACCAGCTGCTGGCGCAGGCGGCGATCCGTCGCGCGTGCGTCGGGATCGCGCTCAAGACAATCGCTCAAAAGCTCGACCTCTCGCCGTCAGCGATGCAGAAGGACGTGACGGACGACGAGGTCGAGCGTCTCGCGGCGGCCGATCTGATCGGCCACGCAATGGAGCTGGTGCGACAGTACAAGGCGGCGTCGGAGCCGCCGGCGGCGGCAGCAGCGGCAGGCGCGGCGGCGGCGGTCGCGCCGCCCGCCGCTATGCCGCACGTCATGACGCTCGACGCGGTATCGATCGCGGCACTCTCGGCGAGCCGCGGTGGCGCGGCGAACGCGCCGGGCGCCAATGACGTGCTCAACGTGGGGAAGTGTGCGGTGGCGGCAGCATCGGATGCGTACGTACAGGCGGGTGACACCACGCTTTTCCTGCGAGTGCGGGACGAGGTGGAGAAGGTCGCGGTCGCGGCGCGCGCGCCGGACGCAGACGTCTTCGTGCTCGCGCGCTCGCTCTCGTCGGACGCGACCAAGCTTCTCGCGAAGGTGGTGCACGCCGACGACAAGACCAAGGAGCCGCGGCTCGGCTACCTCACGGAGCTCCAGGAGCGCATGGCTAGCGGTGCGTTGCTGGCGGTGCAGGTTTTCTTTCAGAAGCACAGCGGCAAGGTGTTCACGGGAGCGGCCTTCGCCGACGAGGTCGGGAAGGCCAAGAAGACAGCGTTCGCGGCCATGCGACGCTCGTCTTTGGTCGACGGTGGCCCGCACATCCTCAATCCGCTCGAGGGCGGGCCGAAGACCGTCTGGGAGTTCATCAAGGCGCGGTGCGTCTACGGCGACGACAAGCTTGCGCACAAGCTGCGAGACATCTGGGGCGTGATCTTCTGCAAGTGGGGCGAGATCTTCGAAGCGCTCGCGGGCACGGCGACCGGCATGAAGGTCGGCACGCAAGCGATCGTCGTCTTTCTCGCCGGCAGCGGCTGCTCTGACGGCGTCACCGAGTGGACGCCGCAGCAGATTGCCTACTACGTGGGCGTGCTGCTGCACAAGTGGTACGACACCGAGAAGCTCTGGCGAAACGGTCTCTCGGCGGACCGACTGAGCCTGACCGACGTGTCGGAGGGCGCCTTCATGACGAACATGCGCGCGAAGATGCACGAGTTCGGCGTGGCGCGCGCAGTGCCCGACGAGACTCCGTTCACCGAGCTCACCTTTCGCCCGGCGGCGGCACCACGTACGCCAGGCGGAGAAGAGGGCGGCTCTGCGGCAGGGAAGCGCAAGGCGCACACGGATACGGTTGACGGAGACGCTGCGAGCCAGACCAAGGCGCTCCGCCAGACGGTCGCGAACCTCGAGAGCCAGATCTCGCAGCGCAAGAAGAAGGACGCCGAAGCCGCCCGCCACGGCGGCGGCGACGGCGACACCGGCAAGGGCAAAGGAGCCGGCCGGGGCGCTGGGGGCAAAGGGGCGCAGGGCGGCGGCAAGGGAGCCGGTCGTGGAGGCGGCAAGCCGGTCACGGACCGGCCGAAGTGGACCGACGAGCTCGGCGTCTCGGCTCGCAACGACGGCGAGGCGCGCTCGCACGCGGGTCAGTGCATGGGGATGCAGCGAGCCGCCTCGAACAGTGCGAGCCCGCTGAAGGGCATCTGCATGCACTGCCTCGACGGCTCGTACGGCTGCCGGAGCGGCGGCAAGCTGGGCGGCATGGGCGAGTGCGGCAATGCTCACGGTGCGCATCCCGACGACAAGGAGGCCATCGTGATCGCACTGCAGGAGGCGAACGGCATGCCCGAGAAGCCAATCATCGTCAGCGAGTTCTTCAACTCGGCGATGATCCCGTCGCAGCCGGGCTGGAGCGCCGGCGGCGGCAAGGGTGCCGGTCGTGGAGGCGGCAAAGGCGGCAAGAACGGCGGCCGTGGTGGCGGCAAAGGCGGCAACTGACGCCGCACACTGCCGACCGACGCGGAACCAGCGGACGCGGACGCTGGCACCGAAGACGGTCGGCAGCTCGTCTCCGACGTACGCGAGCGGCGAGCGCGCCGATTCGCGGCCGACGGAGACGAAGCGGAGAGCCGCAGGGCTA
>Ga0115546_1001753_pt1 | contig 13126 bp, 15 predicted proteins | sample COGITO_mtgs_1004_FD_87186 | JGI IMG/M metagenome (GOLD analysis project Ga0115546, IMG submission 87186) | Pelagic marine microbial communities from North Sea - COGITO_mtgs_100413 | ecosystem: Environmental > Aquatic > Marine > Epipelagic | place: Germany:Helgoland, sampling site Kabeltonne...
CACATGACCCGCAGTACTTAGACGTATGAGTCATGTTTTGGGTGTCAATCCAAACTGGTTTTATACCAGAGACTATAGGGATTTGGCGGCCAATTTAACTTGACATTTGATTGGATTTGCAAAAATGGTCAAACATATAGGCGACTATTAGGATTGAAATTAAAATTTAATTTGAATTGTCCAATTAAAATTATTACATACCTAACAGCGTGGTGGCAACACGGGTTCTGGACCCACTATCCAAATTACCTTGGACAATGGTTGTGCGTACCAGCAGACTCGCGTTGAGACGGCGACCCGTTCGTTGCCACTCTTCTTTGTTACGAAAGTATAACTATCGGGTGCACGGCACAGTCAAAAGCATGTCACACGTGTCCGCGCTGCCCCGAGCTCCGCCCGCGAGCGTTCTGGAGGAGAGTGCCGTCGAGGCGACACAGTTTGCACTGGCAACTCTCGAGTCGTTTCCCTCTCTGTTTGAACATATGGACGCGGGCGACGCTGCCGTGGGGGCGCTCGGCGTGGCCGTGGTGGCGCGCGCCGCCTACTCTGTCGCGACCGCGAGCGCTTCTCTGAGCTCGGCCGCGGCGCTTCTGGCGCGTTGGTCCCCGCTGCGCTGGCTGCCTTTTCTTCGCAAGACCCACCGTCTGTGAACCGCGCGCGTGGCGTTTCACTCGCCACGGCTCAAAACGAGAGGGTGCCGTCTCTTGCCCGGCAAACTCTCGGCTGCCTTGTAATTTCTTTGGTGGGCTCCGCGCCGGGCGCGCTCGGCGCGGAGGGCATGCTGGACAGCTGCCGCGCGGTCGGTTGGAAGTATGTGTGCACGTCGTCCACGGACATCATGCCTGCGGCGCCGCAGAGCTGCTCTTTCTTTAGCTTCAGAGTCAAAAAGTTATCGAAGTTAAACTTAAGCTCTCTAAGCACGTGGGGCTGCAGTTTCATGCTGACTAGATCCTGGCCGGTGAGCGGGAGATCGCGCATGAGCTCCTTTGCGGTCACGCGCAGCAGCCTGAACTCGCCCGAGGTGATGCTGTGCAGATCGTCCACGTCCAATCCAAGCTGAAGCAGTTGGGTCCACGCAAACCCGTAGTCGACGAGAGACGGGATGTCGTACGCGTTGCGCAGTCTTTTGTAAGACATGCCCGGCGTTTGCACGAGATCTTGAGGGAGCACGCCGGAGCGCGCGAGTTTGGACAGATTCGTGGCGCGGTCTACGACAGAGCACAGATCCGTTTGGCGCGACGAGGAGAACAGAGACGAGGCGCGGGACAGAAACGAGGCGTCTTCGGGATTGCGGGCGCGCCTGGCTCGCCTCGCTTCCATGAGGGCTTGCACGGCCACGCGCTGATCCTCGCCTAAATCGATGGCAAGGCTCTGCGCGCGCGACGGGAACACGACGCTCGACGCAGTAGACACGGTAGACACGGCAGACGCGCCGGGCGCTCCGACGGACAGCGCGGCCATGGCACAAGTGAACGACTCGAAAAGACTTTGAAATTAAAGTAAAAGTGCAGTAGAAAGAAGAAACGGTTTATAGTCATTTATGTATACGCTGTGAGTATATATAGTGTCGTGCGGGCTTGCGGCTTGTAACGGCTTACAGGAACGACGGTTTGGTGAGGAGGACGTCGAGCTGCTCGCCGTGGCGGGCAGAGTTTTCGGCCACCCCGACGACCCAATGTCCCGCCTTGCGGAACTCAGCGATGACGAGCGCCGCAATGTTCTTAACGACGGCATCGGTAACAGAGCCTAATTCATCTCCCGCTTTTGCATTTTGAGGAACTTCTACCTTTTTCTCGCCATACTTAGTTAGATTGCCGTCTAACCGCGCCTTGTCGATTTTCGCAATCGCCGCTTCCATGGCCTTCTCCGGCACGAATCCATGCGGTACCTTGCGCAGCACAAGCCGCACCTTCTCGTTGGGAATACCCTTGCGCACCTTGGAGGGAACTTTCTTCATCGTATCGACCATGAGCTTGTCGCCGATGTTAATGGTCTCCTCGGAATCGTTCATAATGGTCTGCAAAGTGTGTGTGTCAGTGTGTGTCAGCGTGTGTCAGCGTGTGTCAGCGTGTGTCATTGTGTGTCAGTGCGTGTCAGTGTGTGTCAGTGTGTGTCAGTGTGTGTCAGTGAGGTGAGGAGGTGTTAGATTGTTTGCAAGAAAACGGTGCATATCAGATCAGACCAAGCGTACCTTGATCCCCGACACCTGCACGGCCATGCCCTGCTCGGACAGGGCGGTATGGCTGGATACGAACGAGTTTTGGCACAAGCCCACAAAGCGCAAATCGGAGTTCTGCAGGACGTCTTTGCGCGGATCGCGCGGATCCTGTGAAGCAGTATTGCCCCCCTGCACTTTAAACCCGTTAAGGGAAGAAAAAAGGGCGCCGCGGCGGTGCGCGGGGAAGCCGCTTTCCGTAAGGGAGTTTACAAGAATTTCGCCCTCTCGCGCGTCGAAAACCTCGTCGTTGGACACAAATCTCATGTTGGCGTTGAGACGTTGGGCGGCATTGTTAGCTGCCGTACCAGCGCTTGCCGGCTCTGTAAGTTCCAAATAGCTACCATGGGTCCATTGGCGCTTTTGCTTCAAATTAGGAGCAAGAACGGCGTTGATGAAGGCTCCGTGGGTCTGGAGCAGGCGCCTGGGCGCGGTGCCGGAATCGAGTGACATGGTTGCAAAAGTTCAACGACGAGGCTGCGGGGAGTAGATCTCTGCTCGGCGGGAGAGGCAAAGGGGTGGAAAGCAAGGTTGCGAGGGAAAAATAGAACGGGGCTTATAGTACAAAAAAATTCTCAGTGCGCCGTGCGCGTCATTTTATGGTTAGTTTTGCGTGCATCGATTTACTCAATTAGAATTTCTACTTGCGGCAGGGTTGTGTACGCGTCCGTGCTCATGAGGGCGCGTCGCATGTGCGCCTCGTGGGATTTGCCGCACATGATCGCGCTCGACACGCAGCCGAGCGAGATGTGGTCGATGAAGTCTGGAATCTCGTCTGAGAAAAATAGGTTCTTGACGTGCTTGCACAGCCTGCCGTTGTGCGTCGGCAGCCACTGCCACACTGTAAACGTGTCTTGAGCCGCGTAGTCTTGGCCGTCTAGATTCGATTTCGGGTTAACCATTAGTTCGATCGCGGAGCGCGCGCGTTTCGTTGCGTGTACGATGTTGTCTGCCTCCAGAGACTTGGTGTACAGCACTGGGTTGGAGGAGCCGCTGCCCGGCCCCTCGATGGTCGGGTACAGCGAAATGTTTACGGGGACGAGCGCAATGCCCACGCGGTCTCCCGTCTGCAGTTTCTTCGAGAAGATGTTGCCGATTTTCGATCTGCCGAACACGTCTACGTTCATGAGCGTGACGAGACTGCCGGGTGCGAGGTACTTGTTGCGCAGCGAGCCCATGAAGTTCCAGCCGCCCTTGTCGGCCATCCAACCGTTCTTGCCTGCGTGCGACTCTGCGCCCATGTTGCCCTCCGGGGAGGCGCCGCTGGCCGCAAGCGAGGAGCGGGCGTCGCGAAGGAGCCAGTTGGCCGTGGAGAGATCCGCCACGCTCTTGTACGACGCGTGCTCAAGATCCTTTCTCACGAAGAGCAGCGCTCCAGGTGAAAAGTCGCCGACGGCACACTGCGGGCTCCACGGGCGCGCTTGCACGGGCAGAGACGACGTGCTGTTGCTTGCCATGTCGACGACCCCAGACGAGTAGCCGAGCGCGAGCGCGCCCGCCTGCGGTGGCCCTTGAGCGGCCGAGGGAAACTCGCCCACGGGTCCTGGGTACCCTGGCATGCTGGGCTGCACGGTGCGGGGGCGCTTGAACTGCATATTTTCTTGCCCAAACTGCTGCAGGGCCGTGCCCGTGACCCCCTGGGCAAATCTCCCGTACGAGTCGCGCTTTCGTGACGACATGACTCGAGGTTGGCGTGGCTCAGCAATCAACAGAAAACGACTTCGTGAGCATACAAAGCCCGCATATATACGCACAGAAAAAAACCACGGCTGAGTAAACGAGAAGAGGTGGTTGCGGTATCAGGCAGAGACGGTGAGCGTGACGCACTTGCGAGACCACTCGACGACGATGTTTGTGACGACGGTGCGCCACTGATCGGCCATGTCTTCCAGAAAATCGTGCGTGACTGCGTCGAATTCCACAAGTCTGACGTAGTAGGCGTTTGCGCTCTCGTCTTTCTCCACCGTCACGTCGAAAACGCAGAAATCCTCGGGGCGGTTGATGATCCACAGCATCAGCGCGTTGACGTTCGCGGAGTCGCACGGTGCAAGCGCGGTCGCCAGGCTTCCCGGCAGCTTTACCAGCTCCTCCACTTGCCGGTGTCGCTTCGTGCCTCTTTTGGTTTCCGCGCACGAGGATCTCCAGCACTCTACTTTGACGCAGTCTCGCGGGATGTCCAGCACCACGCGTCGTATGCCGGCGACGCTTCGCGTGAGCGTTTTTAGCAGCAGCATGTTCACGTTGCGAGGGTGCGTCACTACGAACACGAATCGGGTGTCCAGAGTGTCCACGATGCGCAGCCCCGACGACTTTGGCGACGACTCGCTGCGCCTCAGCGCGTTGAATCCCACTGCCACGCTGTTTTTATCCCCCCGGCAGAGCTGCCCGGGCACATCGCCCGCCTCGAGTGGCTTGAGGGCGGCGGACATTATATAAGGCGACTTGCAAGGCTGTGCGAGACGAGTAAATAGTTCGAGAGCATGGAAGTTGCAAAAGATGTTGCTCCGAACGGTGCGGACGACGCGGACGACGTGGACGACGCGGACGAGTTTGGTGCGCTCGACGAGCTGGACGCGGCGCCAGCGTTGAGCGGCGCGCGCCGCCGTCGAAGCCATTCTCGCCCAAGAGCAAGGAGCGTCAATGCCGCGCGCGGGGTTCAGAGAAGCGCTCTCCGGGGAAGCAGTGTGCCCGTCACTCTTGCCGATCAGGCGACGCAGCGGGTGCAAAGCATCGCCGAGAGAGTGGCGCGCGAGATATGCGACAACAACTTGGGGAATCTGGACTTAGTTTGCAAAGTCTTTGGGGTGACGCACAGAGGAGGTTTTAAGCTGAGAGTCGTGCATCTCGAGGAGGTGACAAGCTCCATGGTCGATCGCTGGCGCGCGGTGTGCTTGACGAGAGGCTACGCGTCTACCGTCGCGTTTGACGTGACAGCGTCAGAGGCTACCGTTGTGGCCACGCCCCTGCTCAAGACACCGCGTTGGGCGGGTCGGTGCGGCAGCACATGCGGCAAAATGGACCCGCTCAACGCGGTTTTCGCCGGCGCGCTGGCCCTGAATACGCTGCGCCACGCTCTAGCGCACTTTGCGTAGTACGTAAACGTAGACGTTAACAGAAAAAAAGATATTTTTTCCTACTCAAACCCTACAATGGGAGGCACTTGCTCATGCAGATCCAGCGCCCACAGCACCCGGCGGTTTCCCATGTCACGCAGCGTCTTTGCCTCCGGTTCTCTCCACAATTTTTTGTCCACGATGGTTTGCATCTGGTAGGGCCCGTACACCACAGCATAGTCAGCAATTTCAGTCTCACGCACCAAGCCGTTCGACATCCGTTTCTTGGGGTCGTTGACGCAGCCCAACACTCCGACCAACCAGTCGGTGGCGTTACCTCCCGGTTGGATGCGCATCAAGTCTTTGTCGCACTGATCGCCCGTACCGCCCTTTTGAAACATCCAAGAAGGCGGGATGTGCGGGTATCGATCGCACACGAACGTTTTGACGTGCACGCGTACAGATTCTACCGTGTCTGCGTGTGTCTTAAACGTTGCCGTGAGATCGGGGTCCCACGATTTTCGGCCAATGTCGTACACCTCTAAATCTACGTGCGATACGGAGACGCGCTCGCCAAACATGTCGCTCAGGTGCCGGCGCGCCGCAAACTCGCCGAGCGCGCCGTTCTCAATGTCCGTCGACGTCTTCGCTGACCGAGACGCCCGCTTAGCCGCGTAGAACGCGCCTCTGCCCTTGCTCTGCTCGGCGAAGGTTTTTGCGCGCGCGCGCTCGTCCTCGGTGAATCTGTGTATGAACGGGGACGCCATCGGCCGGTCAAATTCAAAGTAGGGTGGTTCAAATTGTTGCGGAACGTTCCCTATATACTTAAGCTGCCCAGCTTTCGTGTAAGGATGGCAGGCAACAAATTTGATTGAAATTTCACCGTTTGCAACTTTTGTCGTGAACGGCCGCGCTCGTATGCTAAGTCTGGTCAGCCTACCGGACGAGCTGCTGCGGTTGGTGCACGAGTATCTACTGCCTCCGCCTGCCGTCTACTGCCGCGTGCACGACAAAGGCGCAGCTCTGCGCTGCGCCTGCAGAACCGCGCACGTCGCGCTGAGCCAAGTTGCAATGGACATGAACTCGGGAGAGAATTGCGTGTCGCTGCACTCTCTTACAGACGGGAACTACACAGCGGTGCGCTCAAGATTATCGCTTCACGGACACGCCTCTGCGCGCGGGGGTCATATCCAGCCAAGAGTCGTGTGCGCGGTGCACGATTGCTGCGACCCAGGGGACAGCTCAGAGTCAAAAAAAGAGATGCTGAAGGCGCTCCGCGCGATTGCGAGTCAAGTGGTGCGCGGGAACAAAACCTTGCGGTTTCAATTTTCGTCGTGGTCTTGCATAGCGCACTTTCACTGTGTGTTACGACAAGCCGGCATAAACCTGTCTTCAGAATATAGTCCTGTTGTAACTCGGGTCGCAAACGGCATCCGCGTGTCGTGGGTTGATATAAAGAAACGACGTCCAAAATTTTATTACTAATTCATCTTGCGCCCACCCCTCGTTGCCCTCTACAGTAATACGTCCAATGCGAAAATGAAAGGCAAATTTTGTTTTGTAAAAATATAAGTCTAGTTAGTGTTGAAGGGTACCTCACTCAGCGTGCACGAGCACGTAGGCGCTCTCTTCGTCTTCGTCGTGCTCGTAATTGTCCTCGTCGTCGTCCTCTTCTTCCGTGACTTCCTCGTATTCCTCTTCTTCCGTGACTTCCTCGTCGTCCTCGTCGTCGTCGTCTTTGTCTTTGTCGTCGTTGTCCTCTTCTTCCGTGACTTCCTCGTTGTTCTCGACCGCTTTCGCAGCGACAGCGCTCGAAACGCTCTTGCGGGCCGGAATGTTAATATCGGAGTTTTCCATGATGGACTTTGCAATGGCCAAGTCTTTCGGGTGCAGGGTCATGCGACCCTCGGCCACCGCGACTTTGTTGGCGTTGGCCAGCAGCCTTACGATCTGCGTCTCGGCCGCCTCCTGCAGCCCGTCCAGTGCGTCCTCTCGAAAGCGTAGACCGTGATGGTATTTCGCTGCGATTCCGCGCGTAAGTCGGCGAAAGCAGCTCTTTGCAATAAGCTGCTTTGTTGCAAATTTGCCCTTGTCCTGAAACTTTTTGATCTCGCGGAGAGCTTGTTTCTGGAGCGAGCGACGGCGTTTTGATTTTGGCATGGTGAAATGTGAGATAAGTAAAAGGGTGAGGGGTGCAATGATAGCCTTGAAGTCTTCTAAAAGACAGCGCAGGGGATATAGTGCACCAACACTCTTCTCCGCCGCGCTTCGTCTGCTTTTTGCAATGCAATTTTCGTGTTAAATACTCATTTGGGGAGACGGCAGTTGTGCGTCTGGGCCCGCTAAAGGCAATGGCGGATCATTCGAATTGTGACGAGGACGTTTGCTGTTTGAATAGGACCGCCCCTTGGCATTCAGCGGGCGCACGCTGTGCTTGTCGCCGACCACCTTCGCGGCGGCTGCTGGAGACGACAGAAGTGCGATAGCTCCCTTTCGCTTGTCGCCGATGCGGCGGAACCCCCCCGCGCTTCTTTCGTACTCAAAACGATTGTTTAAAATCCACATGTTTTTGCGCACCGTCTCCATGTACGTAGTAGCTTGTACTTTTCTGTACAGGATACTTGTGGCCGCAGTGTAGTTGGCGTTGGCGTTGGCAACGAGCAGCTTGACTTCGTGCATTTTGTTTACAGTTTTTGCAAAGAGTCGCACCGCCTCTTTGTGGGCGTCGCTGGCCCAGTTTGCGTCGTTGTCGAAAACTTCAAACTCCTCGGGGTCATTTGGCGAAAACGGAATTGTAAACCACTTTATGTCAAAGTCTTTCCGCAGGTGGTGCTCCTGCAGTTCCTGAAGCGCCAGTAAAAACATTTTGTCGCAAAGCTTTACGTAAAAGCGCGTTAATGTATTATAATGATCCGTAGGAACGTCCACAGTGCCATCTTCGACTTCTGGTGGGGAAATAAAAACGCCTAAGTCATCGAATCTATCAGATGTCCGCCGGCACTCTTTTAAAAAGTAAATAGACAAAGGTGTCAAGTGCATGATATCGTCTCGAATGTCCCAAAACATTTCTTTTGTCAAGCGCTTAAGAAATTTTTTTTTGCGCTTCTTGTGCTGCTGCTTCTGTGACTGCTGTGACTGCTGTGACTGCTGTGGCTGCTGTGGCTGCTGTGGCTGCTGCTGGTCCGAGCCCGAGTTTGACTCGGAACTGGCGCCCACAGTGCTATTCGCACCTGAGTCTAAATCCGAGTCCGAGTCTAACTCAGAACTGGCACTCGCAGTGCTAGCCGTGGAGTATTCTTGTTCCGAGTTGCCCGGCAAGGTTATGTCGCCGCTGGATGCGCTCACGCTTGGGTCTGAGTAGGTGGTCATGGGATAGACACCGTATAGCAGATGGCGGCGTCGGGCGTACAGTTATAGAGACAAAAGTAGGAGTGCGCCGCGAGAGTGCACAAAAGGGTGCACCGCGCGCACTGAGGAAAAAAAAATCGCTGTATATAAGAGGCAGCATAATTCGATCTGATTGTGCGCCCTTTGTTGTCTCTTTCACAACCCATCAAGCATTCATCCTTTTATTAGTTTTTCTCAATTTACTTCGATGTCTCGAGTCAACAGTTCTGCTCCCCACGCCCCCGCCGCTCCGGAGGCTGCCGCCGACATGTCTGCTGCTGTGCCGAGAGAGTCGCTGGGGGCTCCAATGGCGATGGAGGAGAGCTCTCTCTTTGACTCCGCGGACGCTTCCTCTCGGTCGTCCTTGTCCGAGGTGCACACTCGGAACGTTGTCGTTGACACTAACTTGACGGCAACCGAGCTTAATCTTGGAAAAAGCGTGCCTTTGTCGCGCAACCTTGCGGCCGTCTTTGCCGAAGGCATTGAGGGTGTGTCTGCCGCCAGCTCAAAGGTGGTGATCACTGGCATCACTTTGGAGAACGTGTTCAGCGACGTTCCAAAGCGAGTAGCCGTCTCTGCCAATCTTTTTCAAAGCAAAGCGCAGCAGACCGGTCTAAAAAACGAGGCTGGGTGGCTGTACTCGCAACAGTCTAGCGAGCTTGCTTCCGAGGCGTCGGAGCACGTTGCGTACGGCGGGGACGGTAGTTTTGTCAATCTGTGCAGTTTGCTTCCGTTTGAGCAGGCGCGCCACACCGCGTGCGCCATCTACACTCCTACAAATTCGTCGCTTAACCAAAGGCATCTCCAGGACTACGGCAACATCTCCACCAAGGAGCAGCTTTGGGATGGTATTGTTGCTGTAACTGACAGCACTTTCTATGTACCTGCGGAGAGCGTGGTGTGCAAGGTGATCAGGTACGTGTCTTTCCATTAATCTTGTCCTGTGTTTTTCCCCGTGCGCGTACTGACCCTTTCTCCTACAACACACCACACAGTAAAAATTGGGACCGCTTCGGCTTCTCGCCCCAGTCCGAAGAAAAAGTTGAAGGATCCTTCTATCGTATAGATAAGCCTATTGTCCAGTCAGTCGTCAACCAGCTGTATGACAACGTTATCGCGCGTCTGCCGTTCACGTCGCTTAACAACCTGAAGCTGCACCTGCAGTCGAACGTAGAGCCGTCCAACTCGGCGACGCACAATTGCTCCATGCAGCTCAAAATCAACTACAGGTACCCGCAGAATTAAGTACGGGACGCGCGACGCTGATTTTCTTTGGAACGGAGATTTTTTGTTCTATCCTAAGACTGCCGTACGCATTGTAGTACACACTCTACTAGAGAATGTAGTTTAGAGATGTAACATTAAAATGAAATTATATTGATTAGTATTAACATGAAATTCTTTGTAATTATTTCCTACTAAATTCAGTCGACGTGAAAATCGATGCTGTGGATGTAGTGCAGGTTGTTGGCTCCTTGGCGAAACGAGACGACCATGGCTCCCTTGGTGCCTGTCTCTATGCGTGCAAACCCCGTCCTGCAGCTGGCTTTGGAAAGGTGCGAGGCGTCTAGCATGCCTAGAATGTTTGTGTTGTTGCTCGGCATCTTTGCGCTGACCGCGAGGCAGAGCCCGTACTCGCCAAGATTGTGCGCGAGCTCCTCAACGGAGACCGATTCGCCGTACAGCTGCGAGGTGTGGTAAATTTCGCCTCCGTTCTGAAAACTGCGCACCCCCGGGTTGGCCGTGAACAAGTCGGCGCACTGCGCGTGCATGCTGGAGATGACTCGCGTCTGGGCGCGCAGGTTGTCCGCGGTCGGTGTGATGGCCGGGTGTGTCTGTGGCTGGATGTTAAAGTAAAGATCAGAGCAAACGACTTGCGCGGACGGCGCAGCCACGGCCGCCGAGGGCTTCTTGCGGAGCATAGACATTGGTGAGAGAAAATACAAAAAGCTTTAAAAGTGGTTTTACGAAAAGGTTGGATGGGCAAGAAGACACTGTTGCGGTGGCTCAAATCTTTGTTGCATATATAGTTCTTAAAAAAAACTGAGACGTGGCCCCACAACCGACTGTGCGTCGACGAAGGAGAAATCGGTGCGAGAGGGTCTGGCCAATGCTTTCTGCGAGGCGGGTTTGGCTCTTGGCTTGATTTGCGAGGGGCGCCACAACAGTTCGGGTTTTTCTAGCGCACGTTCTGCTGCAACTCTTGTAATACTCGAAAAAATACTGATGCACACCGAGCGCCGTGGCTAATTTTGCGTCACTATAAATACAAACGTCTCAGTGTCAAACGAGACTTTGATCCTTTTTTTAAGTCCCACAATGCTGTCAAAAGACCAAGTTGTGGATCGCACCGCTAGCGTGTACGCAGGTGCTGTGCCCGCGTCGGTGTCCGACGGCAAACAGGCAATCCTAGGAGTTCTTGCGAGGCAGGCGGATTCTGTCAAGAGCGTTGAATTTCTTGAGAATTTCAACGTCTCGCCGGTCGAAACGGCAATAGCCGGCAAGCCGAGGTACCTCGGCGTTGTCGTCTCGCTCAGCCCCGATTACGCCTTGTCTCCAGCCGACAAGGTGTGGCTAAACGGCCCTTACTCAGAGACATTAAGCGTGTTCACCCTGTCCGACGGCAAGTTCCAGGCGCTGGACGATAGCATGATGAGCCCCGACGACAGCAACGCGGTGTGCGGCATCTACGAGAGATCCGTGCAGGACCATTTGACGGGAGAGTCGAGTACGCAGCGATACTGCGTGGTCAACGCGTCTGCCGGAAATCTAAGCCGGGACATTGTAGACGGGTGGACGAAACAGGGTTTGTCGGTGCGCGACGCGTACGAAAAAGCGGCCACGGAAGAGCTCTCGGCCGAAGTGGACGCGGACGCAAGCGGCAACGCGACGCCGGTAGGCTTCGACAACATGAAAAAGTACATCACGCACGTTACCTCGCAGATGGCGGGTACAATGGGAGCCTGCGGCGACGCCTCCTCAATGCAAGTGACAAATACCTTTGTGCGCGCCGCGCAGGGCGTGGTGCACTACCTGAACGCAGCTGTCGCTCCCAGCACGGCGCGGGGGGCTTTGTGCCACGTCTCGCCGCTGCACGGATACGTGCGGTTTCCTGTAGTCAGCACCCGACAATTTTACCCCTCTTCTCTTCTTGCCCCAAACAAGTACTTGGACGTGACAAAAATGTCTGACACTCAGCGCGCCTCTGTATTCTCTAGAGCCTCGTGGAACGGGAACGCGCACACCACCGTCAACCCTTTCGCGCTGCGTCAGCCAATTGAAGGGTGGCAGAAAGCGCTGCCTCACCCCACGCAGGTATACCGCATGCACAAAGCCAACTTTGCGCTGGACCCGCGCGAGGCGGCCCAGCTGCCGCCCGCGGCGGTGCTTGCCATGACGCCGACAAGGGAGCATGTTGACATGGCTGCGGAGCTGCGGTTTCCGGCGCACGCCCGCGAAAACCGCGTGCTGCTGCAAGACACGGATCACCTTGTCGCGCAGCTGGTGAGCATGCGTGGCGTGTTTGACATCATCAACCCTGACTATCTCGAAAGCTCCAAAGATGCAGACGGGCACGTCGTCGCCACGCACCTAGTGCTGCCCCGCCATATTGTAGAACAACTGCGCTAAAGCTTCCATTTAAATTTAACCTTTAATTCAACTCATATGTTTATTTGTTCTACTGAGAAACCCTCACTGCGTTCGGTGGAATCATCCTCCCTTCGTGGGACATTGGTTATATAGTGGAAAAAAATACGCTTCAGCTCACAGCCTATTGGGCGACGAGGTTCGCCGGCCATAGTATACCCAACGTAGATTATGCAGTTTTCAATCAATAAACGAAAGCGATTTTTAATTTTTATTCTTCCTCGTCATTCTCCATGAGCCACGCAAGCCTTGCGACGCTTTTCTGCAGATCGTTTGCAGCCTCAAAACTGTCCCCCATATTGGGTTCCTCGTCATCCGACTCACCAAACAAGTCCCCCTCTTCGGCGAACATAAAGCAACGCTCGGCAGGAACATTGAACTTTCCCAACGCTTCTTTCATCTCTGCCAGAATGTCGTCGTCATCAGCAAGGCTTGGGGAAAAAGCTAGCGAATCCTGATGTGTGTATTCGAAGCGGAAAAAGTCTTTAATTAGATTGTCGACTTGTTCCTCCGTGCCATGGAAGAGCGTCCATTTACGCAGGTTGAACTCCGCCTTATCTTTAACTTCAAGCAGCAAGACGAAAGCCGCGTCCCCCGAGTTGAGCGGAAGGGCGCCGCCGCCACTAGCGGCGGCACCGCTCGCGGCGCTCGCGGGGCTCGCGGGGCTCGCGGGGCTCGCGGGGGTCGCGGCGTGCTTGGCGCGCTTGGCGGCGTTGTCGAGCTGGCGGCGTGGCGCTTTGCCTCCCGTATTCCCGCCTATGAGGTAGGCGGGAGTCGCCTTGCGCTTGTGGTCGGTCATGCTGTGGAAAAAAAAGGGGGGGGG
>Ga0115546_1001757_pt1 | contig 13096 bp, 7 predicted proteins | sample COGITO_mtgs_1004_FD_87186 | JGI IMG/M metagenome (GOLD analysis project Ga0115546, IMG submission 87186) | Pelagic marine microbial communities from North Sea - COGITO_mtgs_100413 | ecosystem: Environmental > Aquatic > Marine > Epipelagic | place: Germany:Helgoland, sampling site Kabeltonne...
AGCGAAAAGCAAAAGACCTTAATTCGTCAGGCGCTTCAGAAAGATATCTCGCGCTTGAAAGCAGACGTTAATTTGCTGCTACGCGATGCCTACCAGAAGATCAAGCATCTCTATCCCAAGGGCTTTTTAATTATTTTTGATAACCTCGACCGGGTTCCGCCCGACGTTGGCAATCATCTATTTTTTGACTACGCAGCGCAGCTTCAGGAACTAAACTGCACCATTATCTATACGGTGCCGATCTCTGTTCTTTGCTCTTCTAAAAACATTACCAACGCATTTGGGGAGCCGCACATTGTCTCAATGGTAAATATCTATGAGTTGGTGCGCGATCGCTGCGACCTTGACACCGATGAGAATGGTCTGAATATCTTGGCTCAAATTATTGAAAAGCGAGTAGATACAGAACAACTATTTGAGACTAGGCAGCAGGTGCTAGATTTGGTGGAAGCTAGCGGCGGGCATGTTCGGCAGCTTATGCAGATGGTACGCAGCGCCTGCCAAACCGCAAGCACTCAAAAACGCGATAAAATTCAGGCGGAAGATGTTCTGTATGCCATTAAGAAGCAGCAGTTTAACTTTGAGCGATTTGTACCCGATGACCACTACCCGCTGCTGGCTAAGGTCTGCCTGAGCAAAAACATTACAAAAGATGAAACCGGACAGCTCATGTTATTCAACACTTCGGTGTTGGAATATAACGGGTTGGAGCGTTGGAATTATCCTAACCCGGCGGTGCGAAGCAGCGATTTGTTTAAGAGCGCACTCAAAGCGTTGATGGATGAAGGGAGCCGTGACAATGGCTAATCCTAATGTTCAGCTCCAGCAAAACGCATTTCTTGCAGAAAACCAGCGAGAGCTGTCTGAGCTTTTGACGTTTATTGATTTTGCTGATGGCTTGACGATTGGATTTATTGAAGTTAATCAAGAAAGCAACAAAGCGTTGCTAGTAGAAGCTTTGAAAGCGTCTCTGGCAAAAACGGACGCTTACCTAGAAGTGGTTAACTTCTCTTTAGAGCAAGACTTACGATATTTACGAGATGCTCTCTTGCAGCGGGTCGGAAACGTTCGTTCTGATAAAAAGTTAGTGCTGCTGATTCAGGGGTTAGAATCGGCTATTGGCACCGATGGCACCGGCGCCTATCCACCTATCTTGCAAGACTTAAATTTTGTGCGGGATGCCTATCGTCAGAGCTTGCCGCATCCTTTGCTGTTTGTGCTGCCAGACTATGCCATTACCCGAGTGAGTAAGTATGCACCCGATTTTTGGGCTTGGAAGTCGGGACTGTTTCGGTTTAAGGCATCGCCGGAAGGCTTGGAAAAGCTAAAGGCGGAAACATTTGAACAATTGCCCGTTCGGGTGGCGTCGAATGAGAATCAGGCGCAGATTGATCAGCTAAAGCAGCTTTTGATGGAGCTGAAGCCTACTGGGAAACCAATTGCGGCTAAAGATGCGATAACGTGCGCCGAGATTGACTATAAGATTGGCTCTGCCTATCTCACACAGCAGCAGCCAGATAAGGCAGAAGAGTATTTTTTAGACGGGTTGAAAGTATTAGAGAATCACCCTAGTCCTACGCTACAGCAGAGCATTCAGCGAAAGCTTGGCAATGCTTGTGAGCAAATGCGTCGATTTGAAGATGCCGTCTTTGCATATGAGAGAGCTTTAGAACAGGCTCGGAAGCTCGATCAGCCAGAAAAAGTTTCAATAGTACTGTCGGATTTAGGAGATGTTGCACTATCACAGCGACAGTTTGAGCGAGCGAGGGACTTTTACAATCAGAGCTTAGAGATTGACGCAGCGCATAATAATCGATATGGCCAAGCAAGCACCTACCATCAGTTAGGCATCGTTGCGCAGGAACTCAGAGAGTATGAGGCGGCGCGATCGCACTATCAAAGAGCGCTCGATATCGATACCGAGTTCAACGACCGCTACAGCCAAGCAAGCACCTACCATCAGTTAGGCCGCGTTGCCGAGGAACTTAGAGAGTATGAGCAGGCGCGATCGCACTATCAAAAAGCTCTCGATATCGATACCGAGTTCAACAACCGTTACGGTCAAGCCAGTACATACCATCAGCTAGGTAGGGTTGCACAAGAACTTAGAGAGTATGAGCAGGCGCGATCGCACTATCAAAAAGCCCTCGATATCAAAGTTGAGTTCAACGACCGCTACGAGCAAGCGGGGACATACCATCAGTTAGGCATGGTTGCTCAGAAGCTTAGAGAGTATGAGCAGGCGCGATCGCACTATCAAAGAGCGCTCGATATCACAGTTGAGTTCAACGACCGCTATAACCAAGCGCGTATCTACCATCAGTTAGGCAATGTTGCCGAGGAACTCAGAGAGTATGAGCAGGCGCGATCGCACTATCAAAAAGCCCTCGATATCAAAGTTGAGTTCAACGACCGCTACGGTCAAGCAAGCACCTACCATCAGTTAGGCATGGTTGCCGAGGAACTTAGAGAGTATGAGCAGGCGCGATCGCACTATCAAAAAGCCCTCGATATCTACATTGAGTTCAACGACCGCTACGAGCAAGCGGGGACATACCATCAGCTAGGTCGCGTTGCTGAGGAACTTAGAGAGTATGAGCAGGCGCGATCACACTATCAAAAAGCCCTCGATATCACAGTTGAGTTCAACGACCGCTATAACCAAGCGCGTATCTACCATCAGTTAGGCATGGTTGCCGAGGAACTCAGAGAGTATGAGCAGGCGCGATCGCACTTCCTCAAAGCTCTAGCAATCTACATCGAGTTCAACGAGCAGCACAACAAAGCCATTGTTCTACGTAGCCTCGCCCGCTTGCACCAAGCCACTCAAGACAACACACTCCTCGCCGACATCGCCCAACACCTCAACTTAACCGTCGAAGCAGCCACTCAGCAGATTGAAGCCCTCGTTGAGCAAAGCTAACTCTTTTTATGGGGCCGCCTACCGTGCCACGATTCGTACATCGCTTGGCACAGGCGTAAAATAGGATGCTACGAGCTGAAAAAACCTGGCATCCCCATGAGTGACCTGGAAAACACTTTAGAATTTGCCGAGCGGCTAGTTCATCAAATCACCGAAACCTATTGCAGCGAACTTCAGCGGCGAATACTTCGCGCTGCCTTGCAAGAGGAACGCAAAACCTACGACCAAATTGCCGAAGAGTGCGGCTACTCTGCCCGCTACGTAAAGCAAGATATCGCCCCCAAGCTCTGGCAACTCCTATCGCAAGCCATCAACGAAAAAGTAACCAAATCTACCGCCCGTATCCTGCTCGAAGTGGCTATGAACAAGCTTCCAGCCCCACCCCAACCAGAGAGGCTCATTGATAGACTCGTCGCAGCGCCCCCAGACCTCCCGCCAGACACAGCGCTCAAACCCACCATCCTTTTAGTAGACGACCAGCCCCAAAACCTTCGCCTGCTCTCCGACTTGCTAGACGAACAGGGCTACGAAGTGCAGCAGGCCATTAACGGCACAATCGCCCTAAAATCTATCTCCATCAACCCGCCCGATCTAATCCTTCTAGACATCAGCCTACCCGACGTAGACGGCTACACTGTTTGCCAACGCATTAAAGACAACTCCCAAACTCAAGATATTCCGGTCATTTTCGTCAGCGCTTTAGACGAACCTTGGGACAAAGTAAAAGCCTTTTCCTCCGGTGGCAGCGACTACATTGCTAAGCCTTTCAAAGTTGTTGAAGTCCTGGCTAGAGTAGAAAACCAGCTCAAAATTCAGCAGCTACAGCAGCAGCTCAAAACCCAAAATATCCAGCTTCAGCAGGCCATTCAAGAACTCCAAAGGCTCGCTGCCATTGACGAACTCACTCAGGTTGCCAGCCGCCGCCGGTTCGATACCTACCTGCTAGAACGGTGGAAAACAGCCGAAAAAGAACAGCTTCCGCTCACTCTAATGCTTGTTCAACTGGACAACTTTAACTTTTATGGCGAAGGTAAAAACGCCAAAATAGGAGATTTTTGTCTCTATCAGATTGCGCAAAAAGTAAAGCAAACAGCCTACGGCCTAGAAGATCTGGTTGCTCGTTACGGCACGCTGACCTTTGCGCTTGTGCTACCCGGCAAAACTATTGACGAAAGCATTGGGCAAGCCGAAAAAATTATTCAACAAGTCCAACGGTCAAAGACTCCTGTCGGACAGCCTGCGCTTTCTCTTAGCATCGGTATTGCTAGCCTGCACAGTAGCTCTGGCAGCGGGCTAGAAGGACTGATAGAAAGATGCGATCGCAATCTGCAAATTGCCAAAAGCAAGGGCGGCAATACCATCACTAGCACATAAATCATCTCGACCTTTGCGCCAATATCTCAACAATTTTCTCAAACTGATAGTTATCTGCCAAATATCTTAGCTGCCGCGCTAGCGCGACTTGAGCGAAAGGTAGCCCGTCGATTAACCGCAGCACCTGTTTTCCCTTAATTTGGCTCGCTGCCTCGTACAGTTCATCTAGCCAGTCTGCGGGCATGACGCTAAGCTGCGCTAGCAGCGCTGAATCATCTGGCAAACCCGCTTCTTCTAAAGTGCTGTCGTCCGGCTGATTAGCTGCTGTGGCGATCGCACGCGCACTTTCCTGGCCAGCTTCAGCCGGGTGATTAGCCGGGTAGTCAACTAGGGAATTAACTGGGCGATCAGCCGGGCGAACCGGAATCTCAAACTCAAAGGCGCTGCCTTGGCCCACTGCGCTGCGAACCGATATCTCACCGCCAATTAGCTGACAGTACTTCTGGCTAATCGAAAGCCCTAATCCGGTTCCCTGCTTAGCTACTTGGCCCGCCGCCGCCTGCTCAAAAGGAATAAACAGCCGCTCAAACTCATGAGGTGCAATGCCTTCTCCCGTATCTCGAACGGTAAAGCGAAGGCGATGAGTTGGGTTTTCGCTTGCGGTTCCTGTCGCTAAAGCGCTCACCGCAAGCAAGACCTGGCCGCGATTGGTAAACTTCACGCCGTTGGCCACTAGGTTGATTAAAATCTGCCGCAGCTTACCCGCATCGGCCAGCACAAACTGAGGCACCTCTGCAGAGCGCTGTAGCTCCAAACGAATTTTCTTCCGCTTTGCGTCTAAGTCAAACAGGCTCAGAACATCTCTGAGCAGATCGTGAAGATCGAAGGCCACCTCGTCGAGGGTTACCTTTCTGGCCTCAATTTTAGAGATATCTAGAATGTTGTTGATTAAAGAGAGCAAATGCTCGGCGCTGCGACTAATGGTATGGGCCTGCTGATGATGCTTAGGCTGCAAAGAACTGTCTCTTTCTAAAAGCTCAGAAAATCCAATTACGCTGTTTAGCGGCGTCCGCAGCTCGTGGCTCATATTCGCCAAAAATTCGGACTTGGCCTTGTTTGCCGCCTCAGACTTTTCCTTTGCAACTTCTAGCGCGGCTTGAGTCGCTTGAATTTCCTCAACTAACTGTTGCAAATCCTGATTCGATTTCTCTAAAGCGATTTGGCTGCGAATGCGATCGCTAATATCCGTAATAAACCCCTCAAAATAGTCCGGCTCGCCGCCTTCACCCAAAATAGGCTGATACTGCTCCCAAACCCACTTAATCTCTCCTGTCTCGGGTAAAAGCAGTCGGTAGGTTTGCTGCTGAATTCGGTTTTCCTTTAGCGCCACTCGAGCCAGTTCCGAAACCGAAATTCTGTCTTCAGGGTGGATGAGGTCGTTAAACCGAACCGTCTGACTCGTTAATGCTTCAGGCGGATAGCCAGTTAGTGCCAAACAGCCTTCGCTAGCAAACACCATTGTCCAGATCGGATCGTTATGGCAGCGAAAGGCCATCCCCGGCAAATTTTTTAGCAGCGTAGAAAGCTTTCGCTCGCTTTCTGCTAGCACTGCCGTTCGCTTCACCACCTGCTGCTCTAGCGTTCGATTCTGCCGCGCCAGCTCGTCTTTAGCCAGCAGCAGCGCCGTATTTTTCTCCTCTAACTCCTGGGCAAACTGAACGAGCACCGTCTGCGCCTGCTGCCGTCCTCGGCTCTCATGCCGCAGCGAAAGCTGTGTCTCAATTCGTGCTAGCAACCCCTCTTTCACAATCGGCTTCGTCAAATAATCGTTCGCCCCGGCCTCTAGCCCTACCACCTCATCTTCTAGCCGGTTTTTAGCCGTTAGCAGCACAATCGGCAGCTCGTGCCGCTCCCACCGCAATCGAATAAACCTAGTCACCTCGTATCCCGTCATCCGAGGCATCATCACATCCAAAATCACCAAATCAGGATCGTAGCCGTTGTCCAACAGCGCTAGCGCATCGTGCCCCGAAGAAGCCCGAGTCACCCGATATCGCCGCAGGCCCAAATAGTTGTTCAATACCTGCAAATTAACCGGATCGTCATCCACAATCAAAATCTGATAGTCGCCGCTCTCGGCAGTCGTATCTGCTTCGGACGTGCAGTCAACGGCTAAAGGCTCTGCGGCTAGAGGCTCTGCGCCCAAAAGATCGGCATCTGAGTCATTCGCTGCTAAAGGCTGCCAAAGCTCAGCCCCGCTGCGTACCTTTTTGGGACTGACTACCCTAGTCGAAACCGCTTCTGTTTCTCCTTCAGCCGAAACAGTCACCAAAGAATCTTCTACAGCCGCTTCGAGCTGCAGATCGTTCTCTTCGTAAGCAGGCAGCGTAAAGTGAAACTGCGACCCTTCGCCTAACGTAGACTCTACCCAAATTTTCCCCCCTTGCAGCTTCACCAGCTTTTTAGTCACCGCTAGCCCTAGCCCTAATCCGCCATAGGCTCTAGCCGTCGAGCCTTCTCCCTGCTCAAAAGACTCAAAAATAGACTCATACTGATCTGGCGAAATGCCAATTCCCGTATCCGAAACGCTAATTATCACCTGTGAGGCCGACGCTGCTTCTGGCATCCTGTCTGCCCGCACTTCTACGACTCCCTGATGCGTAAACTTCACCGCATTGCCTACCAGGTTATAGAGAATCTGTTGAAGTCGGTCTTCATCTGTCCACAGCAAAGAAAAATCGGTGGCCACCCCGTTAACCATGCGTAAGTCCTTGGCTCCAATCAGCGGTCTGCAAAGCGTTAAAACAATCTCTACTACTTCTCTTAGCCCTACCGCTTTGGGCTGCAAGCGAAGGTTACCGTGCAGCACATTCGAGAAATCTAGAATATCGTTAACTAGGTTGTACAGCCGCCGACCGCTCCCGGCAATCATCGCTAAATTAACTCTCGCCTGTTCAGGCATTTCGTTTGTATCCTCCATCAGATACTCGCTTAGGCCAATAATGCCGTTTAGCGGCGTTCGCAGCTCGTGAGAAGTATTAGCCAAAAACTCGTCTTTTAGCTTATCGAGTCGCTCTAGCTTGTGATTTGCCTGGGTCAAGCTCGTATTGGCACTCAAAAGCTCTGCCGTCCGCTCGTCAACCGTTTTCTCTAAGTTTGCATTTAGATCTTTTAGCTGCTGTGCAAAGGTTTCTGTCGCTGCCATTACCTTGTTATAAGCATGGGCGATTCTGCCTGCTGTTGTAAAAGGCTGCTCTGGCACCCGCAAACTAAAATCCTGCGATCGCGCCTGCTCTTCCATCACTTCAAACAGATCGTAAACCTCTGTCTTGGCATTATGCTCCGAAACATTCAGCCCTATTTCTTCTTCTTCGGGGGATACCCGCAGCGGAAAAAACCGATTCAGAATGTTCAATAACACATAAGTCAGGCCAAAGCTCCAGGCAAAGGCAACCCCTATGCCCAGCAGCTGCACCAAAAGCTGCTGATGGCGAGTTAGTCCCGTGGCAATTAGATCCAAGTCGCCAAATAGCGCAACGGCCAACGTTCCCCACACACCCGCAAAGCCGTGAATTGCCACCGCGTCTACGCCATCGTCAATGCCGCTACGCTTAATCACAGAAGTCGCTAGCACCATCACCACCCCACCGACTGCGCCCGTTAGAACTGCCATCGGCGTAGCCAGCACGTTGCAGCCCGCAGTAATTGCCACCATCCCAGCTAAAGATCCGTTAATCAGCGTTTCCGGCTGCAAGACGCCTTCTCGCTTTAGGCCAAAAGCCGCTGCCGCCACCATTCCCGCCGCGCCCGACATTAGCGTATGCACCATAATGACCGGAATCCGATCGGTCAGCGCAAACGTGCTGCCACCGTTAAAGCCCAGCCAGCCAACCCAGAGCAGCATTGCGCCTAGCACCGAAAACGGCAGATTAGATCCGTGAATTTTAAGCCCCGCGCCTATCCCTAGCCGAGGCCCTACTACTAGCAGCGCCGCCAGCGAAACCCAGCCGCCCGTGCTATGCACCACTGTTGAACCGGCAAAGTCTGTGAATCCTGCCTGGGCCAGCCAGCCTAACCGCTCGCCAGCTTCCACCCCGTTCCAAACCCAATGCCCAAACACCGGATAAATCAATCCCGATATTAGCAGCGCAATGAGCACATAGCCCTTAAACCTGAGTCGTTCGGCCAGTGCGCCCGATGTAATTGTGGTCGCCGTCCCGCAAAACATCATCTGAAAAACAAAAAAGGCCGCCAGCCGAGGGTCTTGCTCTATTGGCAAGAAAAAGCCCGACGTGCCAATCCATCCTGCCAAAGAAGGCCCGAACATCAGCGCAAACCCAAACGTCCAAAAAGAGCAAATTGAAATGCCCAAATCGGCCAGATTTTTAACGGCGACATTAATGCTGTTTTTAGAGCGAGTTAGCCCCGACTCCAAACACATGAAGCCCGGCTGCATCAGTAAAACTAGCCCCGAACACCCAACCACCCAAATAATATTAAGATCGACCATTCTCTACACTTGTACGGTAGCTCCATAATACAAGTGAACAATTCTGTCTAACTGCTCAGACTGTCTAACTGTTCAGTCTGCTCAATTACTCAGAACCCGATTTGATTGCGTTAACAATCTCTTGCAACAATGCTCTAAGCAGCTCGTCTCTATCCGCCTCATTCACAAAGTCTTCAGCTAGATAGATAACGTTTGGCTCGGGTGCATACAGGCTTCGTGCCCCACCCAAAGCCAAACGAGATCTTGTCTCTACCGCCGGAAAGTTCGACAAGTCTCCACCCTTAAACTGCTGAATTAGCCACTGGAGATCTCTGATACGGATATCTTGACCAAAAGCAGCCTTGAGAACGTCGGGGCGCACCTGCTGTGACAACCCGTAAATCTGTATCAAGTACCTGACTCTAAAAAGAGCGTCTTCCAAGTTAAAAGAGAAGTCCTCATTTTTCGAACTGTCGCACATTGACTATCGGCTTGGCAGGTATACCCCACAGCTACTCCACATCGTGTTTGAACGCGCTATTTGCGATCGCTGTCGTTTAGTATGCCGACTAGAAGCCGCCTGGACAATTCTAAAAGTTCAGGTTTTTTGTTCAGGTTTATTCAGGTTTTTTAATCAAAACTACTCAAGCGCTTCGGTGAACACGCAGCGACCCATCGAAAGATCGAACAGATGCAGCCCATACTCCTGACTCAGTGCTTCAAACGCTTTGAGTCCTCTTACGCTATTCCCATTTTTGTCAATCAAAGGTGAAAACGTCGCAATCCCAGCTTTTCCGGGCACCACCGCAATAATCCCGCCGGATACCCCGCTTTTGGCCGGAATACCCACCCGATAGGCCCATTCGCCCGCTCGGTTATACATGCCGCAGGTATACATCACGCTGAGTAAATCGCGCGCATAGTCTCTTTCTAGAGCCTGCACTCCCGTCACCGGTTGCTGCCCTTGGTTCGCTAACGTTGCCGCCATGACTGCCAGATCCTGACAGTTCACCATCACCGAACACTGCTGAAAATAAAGGTCTAGCGCGGAGTCAATGTCTTGACCAATCATGTCGAAGTTCAGCATTAGATGCGCCATTGCCCGATTGCGGTGTCCTGTAGAGCGCTCCGACATAAATGTCGGCATATCGATCACCACATCGTGACCTAAGTACCGCTCAAACATCGCTAACAGCCGGTTTAGCTTATCCGTCGGATCGCTGCCGTTGATTAGCCCAGTTGTGGCAATCGCACCCGCGTTAATCATCGGATTAAAAGGCCGCTTAGAATCCTCATCTAGCCGAATCAGCGAATTAAACGGATCGCCCGTTGGCTCTACGCCCACCTTGTCAAACAGCGCCGCTCGCCCGCGATCTTCTAGCGCTAGTCCATAGGCAAACACCTTAGAAATAGACTGAATTGTAAACGCCTGGTTGGTATCGCCCACGCTAAAAATTCGCCCATCCGTCGTCACTACGCTAATGCCAAACCAATCCTCATTTGCCTTGGTCAGCTCAGGAATATAGCTGGCTAGTCGCCCTTCATCGACCTCGCGGTAGCGATCGTAAAGATCTTCTAAAAAGCGCTGTAAAGACAACATAGCAATAGCCAGAGGAGAAAAACATGTATAAGGCTACAGCATCTCTAGCGGGATTGGACGAGCAGGTTGCGGAAAAGCGCGATCTAGCATCTCTAATTCTTCTACGCTTAGCTTTAGATTAATAGCCGCGTAGTTTTGTTCTACATGCTCAATGCGGCTCGCTTTTGGAATTACAACAACGTTGTCTTGATGCAACAGCCAGGCGATCGCCACTTGGGCCGCACTCATCTCATGCGCTGTTGCAATCTTCTCCAAGGTCTGATCTTTTAGTAGCCGCCCCTGCTCAATCGGAGAATAAGCCATGATAGGAATAGCCTGCTTCTCGCACCAGGGCAACAAATTTAGCTCGATGCCGCGCCGCGTTAGGTTATACAACACCTGGTTAGTTGCGATCGCCTCGCCCCCCGAAAGCGCGATCGCCTCCTTCATATCATCCGCGTCAAAATTGCTCACCCCATAGTCTTGAATCTTACCCGCCTGCTTCAGCGTCTCAAAGGCGTCCAGCGTTTCAGCAAGCGGCACAGACCCGCGCCAGTGCAGCAAATACAGATCGAGTATGTCGGTCTTTAACCGCTTAAGACTTCGCTCGCAAGCCGCGATCGCTCCCTGCTTAGAAGCATTATGCGGATACACTTTACTCACCAAAAATACCTGTGAACGGCGATCGCCGACCGCTTCGGCTACGACTTCTTCCGCTCCGCCTTCTCCATACATTTCAGCCGTATCAATCAGCGTTACCCCTAGCTCCATGCCCCGCCGCAGCGCTGCTATCTCCTGCTGTCGGCGCTGAGCATTCTCTCCCATTCGCCAGGTGCCCATCCCAAATGCGGGTAGCTTTTGCCCGGAAGGTAGCTGAAACGTTTTCACAACTCAAATCACCTTATTTAGCTAGCAGGTACATTCGAGCATGATTTATTCGCGATCGCATCTATCTCTAGCTACGATTGAGGCAAAGCCTGCGATCGCAATAGAGCTATGCATCTTGCGATAGAGGCCACGAAAAAGCATCAGATATAACCTCAAGATCTAAAGAGCTAGCTGACGAGAATGGAAAATCCAGCGCGGCAGCTTTTTTTATCAACAATGTACACATTAGGAAAGAATGCTATATAGAACGCTCGGAAAAACTCAGGAAAAGGTTTCTGCAATCGGGCTAGGCGGCTTTCATATCGGCCATCCTGAAGATGAACAGGATAGCATTCGCCTTATTCATAGCGCGATCGACCGGGGCATTACCTTTATGGATAACTCCTGGGACTACAACGACGGCATCAGCGAGATCCGAATGGGCAAAGCTTTAGAACAAAGCGGCTACCGGGACAAAGTCTTTTTGATGACTAAAATCGACGGACGCACCCAAGCATCTGCGACTAAGCAGATTGAACAGTCACTAGGCAGGCTGCGAACCGACTGCGTTGATCTGTTGCAGTTTCACGAAGTGCTGCGGCTAGAAGATCCCGACCGCATTTTTGCCGAAGAGGGTGCGATCGCCGCCTTTAAAGCAGCTAAAAAAGCCGGCAAAGTTCGCTATATCGGCTTCACCGGCCACAAAGATCCGCTCGTTCACCTGCGGATGCTCGAAGTAGCCAAACAGCACGAATTTGAGTTCGACGCGGTGCAAATGCCCTTGAACGTTATGGACGCTCACTTTCGCAGCTTTGAGCATCAGGTGCTACCGAAGCTAGTTGAAGCTAACGTTGGCGTCATTGGGATGAAGTCGATGGGAGACAGCCATATTCTTAAGAGTAAAGTGGTAAAACCCATTGAATGTCTGCATTACGCGCTGAATTTGCCAACCTCGGTGGTGGTCACGGGCATCGAGCGCATGGAAATTTTAGATCAGGCCATCGAGGCCGCCGACAGCTTTCAGCCAATGAGCGATGAGGCCGTCTCAGCGCTTTTAGCTCGCACCGCAGAAGCCGCCAAATCTGGAGAGTACGAACCCTTTAAAACAGGCGTTAAGTTCGATCAAACTGCACTTAATCCCGCGTGGCTGGGCGCACCTGCGGCCTGAGCTATAGGTTCTGAGTCAGGCACGGCTCACTGCAACTCACCGTCTAAAAACGCTCGCATGTATTGATTCACCTGTCCTGGCTGTTCCTGTTGCACCCAATGGCTACAGTCAGGGATATATCGAATTTTAAACGTCTCTACATACTCATTTGTGCCGTAGGTAAGCTCTTTGCCTAGCGCCTTATCATCCTCTCCCCAAATCATCAGAGTAGGCACCTTCAGCACGTCCCACTGCTTATCCAAAAACCCTTCAGACTGGAAAATATTGCGGTAGTAATTCAACATAGCCGTGACAGCGCCTGGCTTTGCAGCCGCAGCGACTAGCACGTCTAAATCTTCTTCTGTAAACGCATTTGGATTAACTGCCTGGTCTCTAAAAATCGAGCGAATAACCGCATAGTTGTTTGACTTTATCAACAGCTCGGGCAGCGCAGGCAGCTGAAACAGTGCAATATACCAGCTTTTTAATAACTGCTGTGGTGTACGCAGCCCCTGGGCAAACTTAGCCGGATGCGGCAAATTTAGCACAATCAGCCGTTCGAGCATTTCGGGATAGGCGTAAGCAAAGCTCCAGGCGATCGCCCCTCCCCAATCGTGACCGACCAAAACGCATTTCTCATATCCCAGCGCCCGAATCACCCCCGCCACATCTTTAACTAGCTCAGACAAAGCGTAAGCAGACTGCTCTTTCGGTTTGTCGCTCTCGTTATAGCCGCGCAAATCTATCGCCACCGCCTTGTAGTTTTTACCAAATTCA
>Ga0115546_1001760_pt1 | contig 13094 bp, 10 predicted proteins | sample COGITO_mtgs_1004_FD_87186 | JGI IMG/M metagenome (GOLD analysis project Ga0115546, IMG submission 87186) | Pelagic marine microbial communities from North Sea - COGITO_mtgs_100413 | ecosystem: Environmental > Aquatic > Marine > Epipelagic | place: Germany:Helgoland, sampling site Kabeltonne...
GTTTCATCACTCCAGGCTGCTGCTGAAGCCGCCTGAGTGGCCATGGACATGGCACAGCCGTGATAGGTTCGGAAGCGTAAAAAGTCGCTCAGCAGGCTTGCATCGCCGGCGACAAATCCGGAGCGTAGGCCTGGCAGGTTGGATCGTTTCGAGAGGCTGTGGAACGCCACGCAACGGCTGAAGTCATTGCGGCCCATTGCCACGCAGGCTTCTAAAATTCCAGGGGGCGGGTTCTGCTCGTCGAGATAGACTTCGGAGTAGCATTCGTCGCTGGCAATAATAAAGTCGTACTGATCGGCTAACTTGATCGCTTGCTGTAATTGCTCGATGCTCATCACTGCACCGGTGGGATTTCCCGGTGTGCATATCTGCAGCAGTTGGCAGCGCTCCCAGACTTCTGGTGCAACGGTGCTAAGGTCAGGGATAAAGCCATTGTCTAAGGTGCAGTCTAAAAAATGCAGCTCAGCCCCAGCCAGCAGGGCGGCTCCTTCATAAATTTGGTAAAACGGATTGGGTGAGACAACGAAAGGAACCACTGTTGCACTGGTATCGACCACGGCTTGGGTAAAGGCAAATAGCGCTTCCCGAGTGCCGGTAACTGGTAGTACATTTTGGTCGGGGTCCATGGTGTTGCCGGGCAGTTTAAAACGCTCTGTGCACCAATCCGCTATCGCCTGACGCAGTGGCAGCCCACCCTTGGTAGTGGGGTAGATGGCAATCTGATCAATGTTGTCGATCAGCGCCTGCTTCACAAAGGCCGGCGACTGATGCTTGGGCTCGCCAATGGAGAGAGCTATAGGCGACAGATGTGCCGGTGGAACTCTGTCCGCCATTAAGGCCTTGAGGCGCTCAAAGGGGTAGGGGTGTAGTAAATCTAATTTTGGATTCATTGTTTACTCTTGGTCAACATTGTCTGTGACCACCTTATTTCAGGTGATTAATTCCACTTCTTCATTTTACGGAGTTTGTATTCTTGGCCTTCTTCTTCATTGCGCTGGTCCAGTTCCGTGGCGATGGTATTTGTCAGTGCGGCATTCAACTCGTCGTCGTTGAGTGGTTCAAAGTGGTTGTCGGTAAGATAGAAAATATCCTCAACTCGCTCCCCCAGTGTTGAGATTTTGGCGTTCAGCACCCGCAGTTCAAAGCGCACAAAGATCTGCGTTAAATGAGCCAGCAGTCCAGGTCGATCCGGTGTGATTATTTCAAGAATCGAGCTGTTGGTTTCAACATCTTGTCGCAGAGAGGCGCTGGTTTTTAGGGCGAAGTTTTTCAATTGTCGCGGTGTGCGCTGGCTTCTATCCATGCAGATTTCAGTCGGGTTTGAAATGGCTTGGTCTAGACTTTTGAGGATTTTCTCACAGCGGAACGCATCTTTGCCTATAGGCTGATCTTCCTCATCGAGAACATAGAATACATCGAAGGCACTGCCATCGCTGGTGGTGTGCAGGCGGGCATCTTGGATGTTGAGATTGAGCCGGTCTAGGGCGGCGGCGATAATCGCGAAGTTATTGTCGCGGTCTTTACAATGGACAAAAATCTGTGTCGCCACGGGTATTTCCACCCCTACATCTTTTATCAGGATGACCGCTTTTTTAGGCGCAGGGCTGGCGAGAATAGCTTTGGTGAATTCAGCTACATCTTCAGCGCTTTCTCGCAAGAAGAACTCTTCATCCACGTCGCGCCACACATTAATCGCCTGGTCGCTGTCGATGTTGTCTGCTAACAGGGCGCGCAGAGCTGAATCTTTGGCCTCGCGGATCCAGGCGTCGCGACTGGTAGGACTGACAGTTCCCAGTTGCAAGGCACGCTTGGTTTCAAAGTAGAGGTTGTGCATTAACGACCCTTTCCACTCGGTCCAGAGACGCGGGTTGGTGGCGTTGATATCGGCAACAGTCAGCACATAGAGGTAATCCAAATGCATTTGATCGCCAACATGAGTGGCAAACTTATGGATCACGTCTGGATCTGAGGTATCTTCACGCTGGGAGATGGTAGACATCAGCAGATGATTTTCCACCAGCCATTTAAGCAGGCCGATCTCTTGGGGCTGCAACCCATGGCGCTCAGCAAATTTTTCTATATCAGCAGAGCCTAGCAGCGAGTGATCGCCACCACGTCCTTTGGCAATATCGTGGTATAGGGCGGCGATCACAATGAGTTCGCGGCGACTGAATTTCTTATAGATATGTGAGGCCACAGGAAACTTGGCGGCTACTGCAGGCATGGTTAGTCGACGGACGTTGCGGACGACTTCAAGGGTGTGCACATCAACTGGATAGATATGAAACAGGTCGTGCTGCATCTGGCCGACGATTTTGCCGAATTCAGGCAGGTAGCCACCCAAAATACCAAAGCGGTTCATACGCTGGAGCTGATTTGACAGTTTGTATGGCGCCTTGAGTATGCGCATAAACAGTGCACGGTTTACTGGGTCTGCACGGAATTTGTCGTTGATCAGACCGCGATGCAATCGAATCTGTCGAATTGCTGATGCGCGAATGCCTTCGATACTTTTGGTTTCGCCCATGATCGCGAACAGTTCGAGCAGAGCAGATGGCTGTTTAATAAATACCGACTCGTCGGTGGTGTCTAGATCGTTATCGCGGATTACAAAGCGTTCATTGATTGGCGTGACCACTTTGACTTTGTTCTTGCGGTAAATAGCTTCGTCGAGATACTCCAGGAGTGCTTCATTGAGCTCGCGTATGGACATTACAACCTGGTAGTAGCGCTGCATAAACTTCTCAACACCCAGTCGCTCGGGACTGTCTTTATAGCCAAACATTACTGCCAGTTTGCGCTGATAATCAAACAGCAGGCGCTCTTCTGGGCGGTCGGTGATCAGGTGCAGGCCGTAGCGCACTTTCCACAGGAACTCTTCATCGCGGCGCACTGTGGCGTATTCTTCTTCGGACAAAAAGCCTTCGGCGATTAGCAGAGAGCGGCGGTGCACTTGGAAGTGACGCTTGGCGGTCCAGTTAAATACCTGGATGTCTCTCAGGCCACCTGGGGCTTCTTTAATATTCGGCTCGAGGTTGTACTCAGTGTCGCCGTGTTTACGGTGACGGGCTTTTTGCTCGTCAATTTTACCGTGATAGAATTTTTCTGAGGCCCAGATTTTTTTCGGACCGGTTTTAGTTTTGAGCTGGTCGAGCAGTTCTCTGTCACCGACGAGGAGGCGCGTTTCCATAAGGTTGGTGGCCACGGTAATGTCGCCCTTGGCTTCATCGACGCACTGGGAAATACTTCGTGTGCTATGACCAATTTTAAGTTGGATGTCCCAGAGAAAGGTCAAAAACTGTTCGATGCTCTGACGGTAGCGATCCGGTTTGTCACGGCGCATCAGAATGAGTAGATCTATATCTGAGTGCGGGTGCAGTTCGCCCCGACCATAGCCGCCTACCGCAATAAGGCTTATGTCCGCGTTCCATTCAAAACGGTTCCAGGCATGGCGCAGAATCAGGTCGGCAAAATGGGCGCGCTCATTGACCAGCTGGTGAACATTTTCACCCTCATTGAAGCGCTTGTTGAAATGATTGTTGGCGAAGCCTAGGGCGCCGCGGAACACGTCGATGGGGTCGCCACTTTCGATATCCGCAACGAAGCGTTTCTCATCAAAGAAAATCGGCACGAGGTAGGTTTTTGGATGCATGGTTATTTTTTCTTGTAGGGTTCTTCGTGGCGAGCGGTAAGGACTTCAACACCTGTGCTGGTAACGACCATGGTGTGCTCCCACTGAGAGGAGAGTCGGCCGTCGCGAGTTTCAACGGTCCAGCCATCAGACTTGATCTTGGTGCTGTATTTGCCAGCGTTGACCATGGGCTCGATGGTGAAGGTCATGCCTTCCTCGAGTACCAGTCCAGTGTCAGGCTTGCCGTAATGCAGTACCTGAGGCTCTTCGTGAAACTCCATACCAATGCCGTGACCGCAGTAATCGCGGACCACTGAATAGTAGTTGGCTTCGGCATGGGTCTGAATAACGTGGCCTATATCACCGAGACGAATGCCGGGCTTGACCATGTCTATCGCTTTGTAGAGACATTCTTGAGAGATGTCGATTAAACGCTGGGCGTGAGGAGCTACATCACCGACTACGTACATCTTGCTAGTGTCGCCGTACCAGCCTTCTTTAATAACGGTGACGTCTATGTTGATAATGTCGCCGTTTTTAAGGATCTTTTTGTCTGAAGGAATGCCGTGGCAGACCACTTGATTGACTGAGGTACAGACAGATTTTGGAAAGCCGCGATAGCCGAGGCAGGCGGGAATGGCCTTCTGCACGTCGACTATGTGGTCGTGACAGATTTTATCCAACTCTTGGGTGCTGACACCTGGTACTACATATTGGCCAATCAATTCGAGGACTTCAGCAGCTAGGCGTCCTGCAACGCGCATCTTGGCGATATCATCCGCCGATCTTAGTTGTATGGTCATGGTTGGCCTTCATCTATAAATAGTGTGGGTATTGTACGCATCAAAGTCCCATTCGGGGAGTGCCTTTGGGTGTTATAGGCAAACTATTCACCCTGCTATTAATACCTCTGGTCTGGTCTAGGTCATCGCTGGGCTAAAGTCCTGTAAAAAAGCTGGGTCTGGGTGGGGCTTATGATGTTGCCGGTCAGCTGCTTTGATGAGCTTTTTTGCTTTAAATAGACCAATCAATATGGTATAAAGCGCGCCGTCTGTAGAGATGTCTCAACAGGCGTTAATGTAACTAAACTTTTTTTAAACGACACACACGTTCCGACACAGTGATCTGGGTGCCTAAAGGCGTAATATTAGCTTGACTGGTTGATCTACTGGGGTACGTGGAGGCTTAACCCCCAAAAGGAAAAATTATGTCTTCTGTAAGTATGCGCGATATGTTGCAGGCTGGTGTTCACTTCGGTCACCAAACCCGCTTCTGGAATCCCAAGATGAGCAAGTTTATATTCGGCTCACGTAATAAAGTTCATGTTATTAACCTTGAGCAAACTGTACCAGCCTTTAATGAAGCACTTGAAGTTCTGCGTAAAGAAGCTGCCAAGGGCAATCAAATTCTTTTTGTTGGCACCAAGCGTGCTGCACAAAAAATCCTCAAAGAAGAAGCAGAGCGTTGTGGCATGCCTTTTGTCAGCCATCGCTGGTTGGGTGGTATGTTGACCAACTACAAGACTATTCGTGCTTCTATCCGTCGTTTCCGCGAATTGGAAACTCAGGAAGCCAATGGCACCTTTGAGCGTCTGACTAAGAAAGAAGTTCTAGTGCGCACGCGCATGAAGGACAAGCTGGAAAATTCAATCGGTGGTATTAAGGATATGAGCGGCTTGCCCGACATCCTTTTCGTTATCGATGTTGATCACGAGCGCATTGCTATCAATGAAGCCAATAAGCTGGGTATTCCAGTTGTGGGTATTGTTGACACCAACAGCAACCCTGATGGCGTCGACTACGTAATTCCAGGTAACGATGACTCAATCCGCGCGATCAAGCTTTATGCTGCTTCTATTGCCAATGCTGTACTTGAAGGCAAAGCGCAGTCAGCTAAAGTATCTAGCAAAGATGAGTTTGTTGAAGAAGCTGCACCAGCAGCTGAAGCAGCTCCGGCAGTTGAAGCGGCTCCAGAAGCTCCAGCGGTTGAAGCGGCTCCAGAAGCTCCAGCGTCTAAGGAAGCTGCTGCTGAGTAGTAGGTATAACCTATTACAAGCAGCATAAAAGGGGGCTAGAGCCCCCTTTTTTAAAAACTAATTTTACGATTTAGAGAGGAATACGATGGCACAGGTAACGGCGTCTTTGGTAAAAGAGCTTCGCGATCGCACAGGTCTTGGCATGATGGAGTGCAAGCGCGCACTGGCTGAGTCTGATGGTGATATTGATAAAGCAATTGAAGAGCTACGCAAGTCCAGCGGCATGAAAGCAGCTAAAAAAGCCGGTCGTACCGCAGCTGAAGGTCTGGTTGCAGTGAAGGCTGAGAATGGCTACGGTCAGGTCCTGGAAATTAACAGTGAGACCGACTTTGTAACCCGCGACTTAGGTTTCCAAGGTTTTGTAAATACTGTTCTGGATGCAAGTTTTGCGTCGAAGCAGACTGATATGGCAGCCGTTATGGCTGGTGATCTCGAAGCTGCTCGTGAAGCATTGGTTCAGAAGTGTGGTGAAAATGTTTCTCCACGTCGCCTGGCCAGTATTGAAGCACCAGTAGTGGGCGGATATGTTCACAGCAACATGCGCATTGCTGTTATCGTTGGTCTGACCGGCGGTGATGAGGCTTTGGCTCGCGATGTCGCTATGCACATTGCAGCGGTTAATCCAGCTGTCGTTAGCTCGGACCAAATGCCTGCTGACGTGATTGAAGCTGAGCGCGCTATCTTTGTTGCTCAGGCAGCTGAGAGTGGCAAACCTGCTGAAATCGTTGAGAAGATGGTTCAGGGACGTGTTAACAAGTTCTTGAAAGAAAGTAGCTTGGTTGATCAGCCTTTCGTTAAAGATCCCGATATGACTGTTGGTAAGCTAGTTGCCGCCGGTGGTGCTACGATTGTTGGATTTACACGTTATGAAGTTGGCGAAGGCATCGAGAAAGACGAAGTTGATTTTGCAGCTGAAGTTGCAGCTCAGGTTCAGGGTGCTAATTAAGACAAGCTAAACTAAACTCGATAAAGGGTTCCGATATGCCATTAGCTGGAAAAGAGAAAAAGTATAAGCGCATTCTTCTAAAGCTCAGCGGTGAAGAGTTGATGGGAGAAGAGGGTTTCGGGATTGATCCCAAGGTTCTCGATCGTATGGCGCTTGAAATTGGCCAGCTAGTGGGTATTGGTGTTCAGGTCGGTCTGGTGATTGGCGGCGGCAATTTGTTTCGTGGCGCTGCTCTTAATCAGGCCGGTATGGATCGTGTAACCGGCGATCATATGGGTATGTTGGCCACGGTGATGAATGCCTTGGCGATGCGCGATGCGCTCGAGCGAACCAATATTTCATCCCATGTTATGTCAGCAATTCCTATGAGTGGTGTAGTCGAGCACTACGACCGTCGCCGCGCGATTCGCTATCTGAAAGATGGTGACGTGGTAATTTTTGCGGCCGGTACCGGCAATCCCTTCTTTACTACCGACTCTGCTGCCTGTTTACGCGGTATTGAGATCGAAGCCAATGTTGTACTCAAAGCGACCAAAGTCGACGGCGTTTATAGTGCTGATCCAATGCTTGATCCCACGGCTGAGCTCTATGATCATCTCACCTATGATGAGGTGCTCGACAAGAAGCTTGCAGTGATGGATCTGACCGCTATTTGTCTGTGTCGCGAACATAATATGCCGCTGCGCGTCTTCCGTATGTCCAAGCAGGGCGCATTGCTCAACTTGGTGGTAGGTGGCGACGAAGGCACTTTGATCGAAGAGGACAAGAAAGATGATTAATGAATTAAAAGCTGAAGCTAATACGCGCATGACCAAAGCGATTGAAGCTTTGGGCAATGCCTTTAACAAAATTCGCACAGGTCGAGCTCACCCTAGCCTTTTAGACGGTATTACCGTTGACTACTATGGCGTTAACACACCGCTGGCTCAGGCTGCTTCGATTGTTATTGAAGACGCCCGTACACTGTCTTTGACCCCTTGGGAAAAAAGCTTAGTACCGGCTATTGAGAAGGCCATCCTCAAATCTGATTTGGGTTTGAACCCGACTACTGCGGGCGCGGTGATTCGTCTGCCGCTGCCAGCACTGACCGAAGAGACACGCAAGGTCTACGGTAAACAGGCTAAGGCAGAAGCGGAGAATGGACGTATTTCGGTACGCAATGTTCGCCGCGATGTACTCTCGAGCCTCAAAGCGCTGCTGAAAGATAAAGATATCAGTGAAGATGAAGAGCGCAAAGGTCAGGATGAAATCCAAAAGATCACTGACGGTTTTATCGCGCGTATAGACGAAGCTCTGGCAGCTAAAGAAAAGGACCTGATGGAGATTTAATCTCCATGGTGAATACCTGATGGCAGATTCCGGCTCAAAACCCGACTCTAATTCCGACTTTGAGAGCGTCAAGCATCCCCTAAAGCATGTTGCGGTCATTATGGATGGCAACAATCGCTGGGCGAAGCAGCGTGGACTCTCCGGTGTTGCTGGCCATGAAGCCGGCGTCGAGCGTATTCGCGATATTTTGCATGCAGCGAAAGCTCGTGGTGTCGAGGTGGTTACGCTTTTTGCTTTTAGCAGTGAGAATTGGAAACGACCAGAGTTAGAAGTTCGCGGTTTGATGGCGCTGTTTTCCTCCTACCTTAAAAAAGAAGCTAAAAAACTCCGTGATGATGGCGTGCGTCTTAAAGTTGTCGGCAATCGCAGTCATTTCAGCGATCGTCTTAAACGTTTGATTAGCGATGCTGAGACCCTTACCGCCAGTGGCCAATTCACCCTGGTACTCTGTGTTGATTACGGTGGACGCTGGGATATTGCCAGTGCGGCTCAAAAAATTGCTTCGGAAGTTCAAATGGGACGCCTGCGGCCCTCTGATATTACCGAAGACACCGTGGGTAAGTTCCTGCAAACCGAAGGGCTTCCGGATCCTGATCTCTGTGTTCGGACTGCCGGTGAACAACGTATTAGTAATTTTCTGCTCTGGCAGATGGCTTATACCGAGTTCTATTTTGCGAATTGCTACTGGCCCGATTTTGACGCAGCTGCTCTTAATATGGCTGTAGACGAGTACTATTCTCGCCAGCGTCGCTTCGGTTTGCGTGATCAGGTTGAAGATGATGCTGCCTCTGATGGAGAGACTATAAGTGTTTAAACAGCGTGTAATCACAGCGATTCCGCTGGTTCTGGGCTTTCTTGCGCTACTTTTTAATTTAAATCCGCTTAATTTCTCTCTGGTTATGGTGTCAATAGTGCTGCTAGCTGGTTGGGAGTGGTCCAATCTGATGGGGCTTCAGGCCAAGACCCAGAAGTCCGTCTATTTAGCGCTGTTGGTGCTAATCCTTGGCGTTGCAGGCTTAAGTCTAGATCTGTTCGGCGCTCTGAATGTTTCTCTAGGGCAGACTTTTTGTCTTGCTGCATCCTGTCTCTGGGCAGTCATTTTTCTCTGGGTTCAGGGTTATCCCTCTAGCGCTATACTCTGGTCGCCGCGACCTATTCTGGGCCTCTTGGGCCTAGTGCTGCTGTCGACCACCTGGATTGCTATTGTGCTCATTATCCATCAGCCCCACGGCCCTTGGTTATTGCTATTTGCCGTTGCAGTGGTGGCCTTAGCGGATATTGGGGGTTATGTGGCCGGCAGTCTGTTTGGCAAACGCAAGTTGGCACCACAGGTCAGTCCCGGAAAAACCTGGGAAGGATTCTTTGGTGGCATTTTTTTACAGTGCATTTTAATTGCCACCATGGCATCGTTTATGCCGGAAAAAATTACTATTGTTATGCTCCTGGCGCTGGTTATTCCTGTGTCACTCTATTCAGTTCTCGGGGATCTATTTGAGAGTATGATCAAGCGTCACAGTGGCGTTAAAGACAGCGGTACCATCCTGCCTGGACATGGCGGTGTACTCGACCGAATCGACGGTCTGATTGCTGCGCTGCCGCTGTTTATTCTGTTGTTCCTTCTGCTGAGCCCGTTTTAGATTATGCAAATGATCACTGTACTTGGTGCAACCGGATCCATAGGTGTCAGCACCCTTGATGTGATTGCTCGACACCAGGATAAATACGCGATTTTTGCACTCACTGCTCATACTCAGATAGATAAGTTGGCTGAGCAGTGTCTACAGTTTAATCCCAAATTTGCCGTTGTAGGCGATGCAGCTCTTGCCGAGCAGTTACAAGCCATGTTGCGCGCCGGCGGCTCGACTACCGAAGCGATCTATGGTGTAGATGCACTTTGCAAGGTTTCCAATGATGCCGCTGTTGATACAGTAATGGCGGCGATTGTCGGCGCAGCGGGTCTGGTGCCAACTCTGGCTGCAGTGCATGCTGGAAAGAAAATATTACTCGCCAATAAAGAAGCTTTGGTGATGGCCGGCGGCTTGTTTATGCAAGCTGTGGCCGATTCAGGATCGCTGCTATTGCCCATCGACAGCGAGCACAACGCAATATTTCAGTGTCTGCCAGCAGGCTGTGGCTCTTCTGCGAGTGCCAGCAGTAATAGCGGCGTCGAGAAGTTATTGCTCTCGGCCTCCGGCGGACCTTTCCGCGGCATGACCCTTGAGCAGATGCACGGTGTGACGCCAGACCAGGCCTGCGCCCACCCAAACTGGAGTATGGGGCGAAAAATTTCGGTAGATTCAGCATCCTTGATGAACAAGGGCCTTGAGTTGATTGAAGCCTGCTGGTTATTCGCCGTTCCCGAACAGTCCATCGAAGTGGTGGTGCACCCACAGAGTATTATCCACTCACTGGTGCAGTACTCAGATGGTTCAGTGCTGGCCCAATTGGGTAACCCTGATATGCGAACGCCTATAGCTCATGCTTTAGCCTGGCCTCAGCGTATAGAGTCTGGTGTGGCTAATTTAAATCTGTTTGAAATTGCCCGTTTGGACTTCGAAAAGCCTGATATGCAAGCGTTTCCCTGTTTAGCAATCGCCAGAGCTGCTGCTCAGGCAGGCGCCAATGCAGCGACTATACTCAATGCGGCGAATGAGATTGCGGTGCAAGCATTTCTCGATGAGCGAATCGGTTTTACTCAAATCGCCGATGTCGTCGAGCAGACGTTGAATAGTCAGGTTATCAGTGAACCAGAATCACTTGAAGCAGTCCAAGAGTCCGACAATCAGGCGCGTCTTTACAGTAGTGCTTATATTAAAAGACTAGAGAAGTAATTTATGGATCTTTTACAGACAATCTTTTTCACCTTAATTGCCCTAGGTGTATTAGTCAGCTTTCATGAGTTCGGCCACTTTTGGGTGGCGCGACGCTGCGGCGTTAAAGTGCAGCGCTTTTCGATTGGCTTTGGTACGCCGCTTTTTCGCTGGCGCGACTCCCATGACACAGAGTTTGTGATTGCAGCTTTGCCTCTGGGCGGCTATGTCAAAATGCTCGATGAGCGGGAAGGTGAAGTCGCCGCTGAAGATCTACCCTATGCTTTCACCCAAAAGTCTGTCTGGCAGCGCCTGGCAATTGTTATTGCTGGTCCGGCGGCTAATTTTTTACTCGCGGTTGTGGCCTTCTGGATTGTGTTTCTCTCTGGTGAGCGTGGCATAGCGCCAGTTGCGGGCTCGGTGATTAGCGGTTCCCTAGCAGAGCAATCGGGTTTTGAGCCCGGCACCGAGATTGTTGCGGTTAACGGTCATCGCACTAGCACTTGGGCTGCAGTCTCCCGTCAGCTGTTTGGTTATATAGGGACTAGTGGTGATATTCCATTGACCGTTACCTATCCGAATTCCAATATAGAGTACGACTTGGCAGTGCCAGTCAGCGTCTGGTTGCGTGAAGCAGAAGAGCCTTCGCCGCTGCGGGAGCTGGGCATTACACCACCCTTTAAGTTAGACGCCCTAAGCTTGGGGGCTGTTGCCGAAGATGGCGCCGGCTATGCAGCAGGGCTGCGAGAAGGGGATCGGCTGGTAGCGATCAATGGCACTGATATTCTGAGTGTTGAAGCTTTTATTAACAATGTGTCCTCTAGTGCCAATACCGCAGTCGAGTTGCTTATCGAGCGGGATTCAGGGCAGCTAATGGTTACTGCAGTACCAAGAATGGTCGACAGAGATGGCCAGCAGGTTGGTCAGCTGGGTGTGCAGCTCGCATCTATGGGAAGCTATCCTGAAGAGTTGCTGCGCAATGTCGAATACGGTGTTTTTGGTGCTGTAGTACGTGCCGCTGAAGAGACTGCTCAAACTAGCCTGTTTGTCATAAAGTCCATCGGCAAGTTGGTAGTGGGTGATCTGTCACCGAAAAATCTCAGTGGCCCAATCACCATTGCCAAGGTCGCTGGCGACTCAGCCAAATCTGGTTTTGACAATTTTATTCGCTTTATCGCCATTCTCAGTATAATGCTCGGCGTAATGAATCTTTTGCCTATTCCGGTGTTAGATGGCGGCCATATTGTTTACTACCTGATTGAGATGGTTAAGGGCTCGCCGGTTTCGGATGCGGTGCAGATAGTCGGCTACAAAGTTGGCTTCTTTATGCTCATGGGATTGATGGTGTTTGCCACCTATAACGACGTTATGCGGGTTTTCTAAAGCCGTTTAAAGACAACTACAAAAATTGGATTTAACTAATTTCATGAAGCAAATCTTTAACGTTCTATTGTTAAGCTTATTGATGTTTGCCAGCTCAGCCTATGCCGCAGTGTTTCAGGTTGACGATATTCGCATTGAAGGGTTACAGCGGGTCTCTGCAGGTACTGTGTTTGCCGCTCTGCCAATCAGCGTTGGCGATCTTGTGGATGAGCCGGCGATCCGCTCAGCGACACGTTCGCTTTTCCGCACAGGCTACTTTTCCGACGTGGTTATGGCCAGAGAGAATGGGGTTTTGGTCATCGGTCTGGCCGAGCGTCCAGCGGTAACTGAGATAAACCTCGAAGGTAACAAGGCGATCGAGACTGATCAGTTACTGGATGCACTCCGTGACAACGGATTGGCTGAAGGGCAGATCTTTCGTCAGGTGATTCTCGAGGGTATGACGCAAGAGTTACAGCGGCAGTATGTTTCCCAGGGTCGCTATGGCGCTTTGGTCGAAACTGAAGTTAAGCAGCTGCCGCGCAACCGCGTTGCAGTGAATATCAATATCGATGAGGGTGATGTCGCTAAAATCCGCCACATCAATATAGTCGGCAACAACGAATTTACCGAAGAAGAGTTGCTCGAGTCCTTTGAGCAGCAAACCACTGGCTGGTTATCTTGGATTACCAGCGACGACAAATACGCCCGCGAGAAACTCTCTGGCGATATAGAAACTCTCGAGTCCTGGTATTTGGATCGCGGTTATCTGCAGTTCAATATCGCGTCGACCCAGGTGTCTATCAGTCCTGAAAAAGAGTCTGTTTATATCACCATCAATGTTGACGAAGGTGATGTCTACACTATTGGCGAAGTGGAGTTGGCCGGCGAGTTAATGATCCCAGAGCTGCAGGTTCGGGCGATGATTATTCTCAAAGAGGGCATGACTTTCTCTCAAACTCTGATGACCACTTCCAGCGA
>Ga0115546_1001761_pt1 | contig 13094 bp, 12 predicted proteins | sample COGITO_mtgs_1004_FD_87186 | JGI IMG/M metagenome (GOLD analysis project Ga0115546, IMG submission 87186) | Pelagic marine microbial communities from North Sea - COGITO_mtgs_100413 | ecosystem: Environmental > Aquatic > Marine > Epipelagic | place: Germany:Helgoland, sampling site Kabeltonne...
ACCTTCAATGCTTTTTTCAATTTTAGAAGGGTCTGTTGCCTTTTCCTTTTCAGCTTCAAGTTGCTTAATCTTAGTTTCAGCATCTTTAATAGCTTGATTAGTATTATCAATGTTTGATTCATAATCTTTAATACCACCTTCCATCTGAGCTATTTTATCAGCATCTGCCTCAGTTGATTTTTCAGCTGGTTTCTCAGCTGGCTTTTCAGCTGGTTTTTCAGCATCTTCAGGCTTTAAAGACTTAAGAACTTCAGTTTGTTCTTTTTGCCTTTTATCAAGCTTAGCTATTTGAGCTTTAAAATCAGCCTTCTTCTTTGGATTATCTTCCATACCAGTAAGCCTTTTAAGAAGCTCTCTTTCACCTTGAATTTTAGCTGAAAGTCTAGCATTCTTTACTATATCACCTTTAGCATCAAATTTAGTAGCTACTGTAGTTTGGATTTCTTTTATCTTTTCTTTAGTAACTTTAAGTTTTGCATCTAAAGCTTTCTTCTTATCACCTTCTGCAGCATCTTTAGCCATTTCTAGATCTAATGCGTTAATCTTCATTTGATTAACTTTACCTTGTGCCTTTCTAGCTTTAGGTGCTGTAATAGTCCATTGTAATGCTTTCTTAGCTACTGAATCTCCAGCCTCGTTTACCTCTTCAGCTTCTAAAGATTCTACATCCTCTTGGATCTGACCAGCTAAAGTTTCTAAAGATGTTATAATGTTATCTACATCAGAGATCATTGAGTCTCTGTCAGTTGTATCAACGTCAGCAGTTGGAACTTCAGTAGCTACTTCAGTTTGAACCTCTGCTCCTGCTTCATTTAAAAACGCATCATATGATTTCAGCGCTTCATTAAGTCTATACTTATTCATAATTGTAGTATTATTCTATTTACTTGTATTATATATCTGACTTTATGGCATAAAAAAAGGGCATCCCGAAGGATGCCCTTAATATTATAGAATTAAATCGTTAGATTATAGTTCTAGACCTGTAACGTCAAACGCGTAGTACTGAGTCTCTGGGTGGAAACCTGCTTCAACTAGAGCGAATCTAGATTTAACAGCAACCTTAGGAGCCATTGTACCTTCTGCGATAGTCTGTACTGATTCAGCCATTAGGTATGGCATGAATACTAGACCTGATGAGTTACCATCACCTTTTCTACCAACTAGAACTCTGTGAGTTTCTATAGCTGGAGAACCCGCTAGTCTACCGTTGAATGGTAGTCTTGGGTCAGTGTATACGTTGATACCTGCTACATAACCTACTGGGTAGATTGCACCTGCAACTTGTGAGAACGTGTTAGCCATTGGGTTTGGTACGAAACCAGCAACACCTTGTAGAGCTGAAGCCATTTTAGCATCAACTACTGCGAAGTTACCAGCACCTCTTCTACCTCTGTTAGCGATAAGGTTAGCAGCAGCTAGAATGTTCGTTAGAATTCTTCTGTGTGCATCACCTCTTGTATCACCACCGTAAGCACCAGCAACGTCTAAGTCTACGCTTAGAGATACGTTAGCTCTTGCTACGTTTAGGTCAGCTAGTCTGTTCATCTCGTCAAGGATATAGTTGTTGATAGACTGAGTTAGTTCGTTAGTTAGAACTGATTCAACCTGAGCAACAGCGTCAACACCGAATTGCTTAAGATCCTGTACTTGCTCTCTTGTAACTGCAGCAGCAACTTGGAAAGTTTCAGCAGCAACTGATTTAGAGAATAGAGATAGACCCATGATGTTTTCTGGAGTTCTTTCACCTTCTACTCTTGAGAATGGAGCACCGTCAGCAGTAGCAGCAGCGAAACCTTCTACGTGATCTTCTAGAGCTTTAACTAGTTCTAGGTCACCAGTATAAGTACCTGCTTGGAATGCAGCTTCTAGGTTAGTACCTGTTAGGTCACCTTCAAATTTGAAGATTGGTTTACCATCAATTCTAGATAGAGCGATGAATTCGAAGCCAGCGTTATCAGCTAGATCGCCATCAGCAACTACATCAGACTTTGCGTAGTAAACGTTTGAAGAAGATGCAGCGTTTCTTGCAGCACCACCATCATATACGAAATCTAAGTAAGAAAGTAATCCCATTGGGCCAGCCATTGGTACTACTGGTACTAGATCTAGACCGATAGTTTGTGCAGCAACTTGCATTGCTAGAGGAAGTAGTGTAGGTGCTTTATCACCTGAACCTTCTGAACCAGCTACTGCCATGTTTGGTAGAGTTGTTGCACCCATACCTTTTAGCATGATTGGAGTAACAGCAGATAGGTTTGCTTCTTCGTAAAGCTTGTGGTTATGGCAGTATTCTGACATCCAAGCTAGTTTGTTTGAATCGTTGATACCAGTTGCAGACTCGATAATTGGAGACCACGTTGCTCTGATTTCAGACTCGTTGATTAAATTTGCCATCTTATTAATTTATTATTTTTTAGGCGTTTGTTTAATTCGACTTGCTTTGGACGTTTTGCTTCTGTCGTCCTTCGTCGATTTACTTATATATCATCATAATTTTAGAATATATTCCAAAAAAATGATTTTTTTAATTTTTTTTCAGAGAAAGAGAGCCCGAAAGCCCTCTTTAACTGATTGGTTAATTAAATTATTTGTTGAATCTTTTAGCAAAAGCTTCAGCCATACCATCTACATTATATGTGATAGTCGATGATTTCTCTTCCGTTACTTTAGATTCAGATACCATTTCTACTTTTTCCATAACTTGTGCAACTTCTCTTAGGTCTCTTGTGTCCCAGAAGTTTTTCACTTGGTATGGAGAAGATAGCTTCACCATCTTAGCTTGAGCAGTAATTGCTGACTTCTTAGCTTCTGATAGTTTTGCCCATGTATCTTTGTATTCTGATGGCATAACTTCGATGAAGTAAGGTGCAGTTTGACCAGCTACTTCAACTAGTGCAGATTCCATTAGAACGTTGATTTGAGATTCTGTTAGGTAACCTCTACCTTCTACATTCGCTAGAACTTTAGACTTATCAGCCTCTTCTAGTTCATTGTATTTGTTCTGAGTTGCTTCAGATACAAATTTAAAGAAGTGTGGGTTGTTGTTCTCTACAACTGTTGCTTTATTAATTAGAGCAGATAGTTTTTCAGAGATTTCGTTTTTGTAAGCTTCTACAGCGTCAACAGTTTCTTCAACTTCTTCTGCTTCTTCTTCAGCGATTTCAGAATCAACTTCTTCATCTTCTTCAGACTCAGTCATTGCATCTTCTTCAGATGGCATATCTTTATCTGCAGCATCTACGATACCTTTGTCATCTTCAGAATTAACTTCTTTATGATCGGCTTTAATATCTTCAGCTTCTACGCCAGCTTCTTCACCGTCAACGTTACCCTCTTTAGAGTTATCACCAGCTTCAACTTCTTCACCTTCGATTTCTTCTACGTCTTTAGCACCTTCAGCTGATTCTTCAACTTCTTCAGTCTCTTCAACTTCTTCTGCTTCTTCAGCAACTACTTCTTCAGTTTCTTCAACTTCTTCAGCAGCTTCTTCTTCAGCAACCTCATCCTGTTCCGACTCAGCCACCTCCTTAGCACCATCTTCGCCATCAACGATTTCGTCTTCTAGCTCGTCAGACTTATCTTCAGCTCTATCTTCAGCTTTAGCGTATTCTTCGCCGTCTGCATCGATAACCTCTGGAGTTTCGTCATTTAGTTCGTCCTTCATATCTTCAGCTTCGATACCAGCTTCTTCACCACCTTCAACAATTAAGTTTGTATTGATAGTTTCAGCAATGTAGTCAGCGTATTCAGAGATAGACTCAACATTTTCTTTTAGGTAGTTTAGGTACTTTGTTACGTTTTCGTAATCAGTAGCACCTTCGTTCATTGATCCTGCAAGGTAGTTAGTATACTCCTTGATTTTGCTTGCAGATTCAGCAACATGCTCAGTATAAGCGATTGACTCATCTAGTTTTTCTGCAACTTGGTTAGCTTGATCAATGTTCTTGTCAAGGTTTTCAGCAACGTATTCAGTATACTGGATTCCCCTGTCAGCTCTTTCAGCAACGTATTCTACGTAATTTGTAAGAGCATTTACTTTCTCTTCAATGTCATTAGTAGAATCATTAGCTAGAGACTCTTTAAGAGTCTTGATCTCTTCAGCTAAGTATGCAGAGTACTTGTTAAAGTCCTCAACACTTACAAATCTAGCTTGATTTTCCATGATTGTATTTTCGATTTTATTTTCTGTTTCGATTGTTTCAGTTTCTGTAACCATACCTTCCTCGTTAATTTCAAAGATTGAGATATTACTATCGTTTGATAGACCGTAAGATTCGTTTACTCTATTAAGTTGAGCATTTTCAAAACCTGGATCTGCAACAAGGTCATATGTAAATAGCTGCTTGATTTTTACTTGGCCGTTTGATTCAACAGCACCTGCAGCTCTAGATGAAATTTGTAAAGGAACACCAGCATCAACTAAAGCTTTAGCTTGTTTACCAGCATCAGTATCTAGTAGTCTGATTTTACCCTTTACTTGTTTTGTTTCTTTGTCGTAAAATAGATCTTCAATAACGTGTGAAACGTTCTTTAATGAGATATCAAACTTAGCTGGGTGATCTAACTCACCTAGAAGTTTTGACGACTTAATTTTTTCTTGTAAGGCTTCAATCTGTGGAACATATTCGCTCTCAGTATAGATCCTATTGTTTTTATTTTTCTTATCAATTTCACCGAAGATACCTTCTAGTACATACTCGCCATTTTTCGAGTCAGACACTAGAGTGCTCGATGATCTTTCTAAGATTAGTAGATTATTTTGATTCATGAATCTAATATTATGTTTGTTTATATATCAAACTTTAAAAATGTAAAAAACTTAAAAATATTAAACGTCCATATCAGCTAGTGGATCTTCTTCACCAGCTTCTTCTTCGGCTTCTTTTTCAGCTTCCATCTCTTTTTCCTTCTGTTCAGCTGAATACTCATTCCAATATGCCTTTAGCTGTGACATATCTTCTTCAGAGAATGTAGTATTACCATACTTATCATATAGCTTCTCTACCATTTCTTCTTCTGATTCAGAAGATACTACAAGTCCTAGTATTTCTTCAGATGCTATTTCAGTACCGTCTTGTGCTATTAAATCCTTAATAACAACCTCTGACTCTTGGCCTGCTTTTACAGAGTCCTCATTAATGAACTCTTCAAATAGTTTAACGTATTTCATTTTAGTTTACTTTTTTTAGAAGCCACCCATATCCATTGGATCCATAGGCTCTTCGTCTGCTGTATCCTCTTTGGCTCTTGCTTTATAAGCTTCATTTGCAGCCTTATCGTCAGGCGAAAGTTTTAGATACTTATCAACTAAGAAGTCTAGATCGAAGAAGTATTCTTCTTCCATTGTTTCAGGATCTGTAACCATTAGGTTATCTCTCATTGTAGAGATGAAGTCTAATCTACGCTCCATAATCTCCATAGTCTTAAGTTCAGCGAACATATTCTCTTCATTGAATCTTAATGCAATCTGAGTTCTAAACTGTGGATCATTCTCAAACTCTGGGAATTTAAGACACATTTGAATATATAGAGGCTTAACAAGGATCTCTTGGAACGCTGAGCGAAGTCTCTTAATAAACTTAGAGAACTTAATCTCATCTCTAATCATACCATCAGCGGCAAGGTTAAAGTCGCCACCACCGTCCTCATACATGAATCTGTTATAAGGTATCTTTGAAACTTGCTTAAGTTTATCTGAGAAGTATTTAAGTGCTTCAACATCTGATAAATCAGGTCCGTCGCCACCCATAGTTTCTATTTCTGGTGTTTCACCATCTTTAGAAGGTAACCAGTATTCTCTAGAGAATTGAAGCATCGGCTTACCATCAGTCTCAAGTGAACCTGATTCAAAGTCGAAATCAACAACCTCTTTATAGTTATTCATTAACTGTGCAAGAGACTGCTTAGCTCTTGTCTTAGACTTACCACCCATTGGGATAATAAACTTCATTCTAAATGAAGCGTTAGTTACAGCCCAAATAATTCTAGTATGCTCCATGATTCTCATCAGGTTAAACGCTCTAATTAGACGCTCAACATAAGAGACTCTAGATACTGTAGTAATTGATGAGTAAGATAAGTAAATGATTTGTGAGTCATATAGAACTCTTTCTTTCATCGGATCATCTTTAAACTGAATCCAAACCTTCTTACCATCATCTTTATTAAAACCAGGCATTAAAGTAACTGGATCTATTTCCTTAAATCCAATGATTTCACTTTGATCTTCGTTATAAATGATTTCAAATGAAAGGTAACCGTCAATTAAGAACTTTCTATAGAAGTACCAAGCCGATTGATCTGTATTAAATCCAAAGTACTGATAGATCTGTCTATAAGCTCTTTTCATATACTTATCAACTTCGTCAGATACATCTAATCCGATAATATCTGGGTAAGCCATAAAGTTCTTGTCGTCATATACTACTGATTCATCACAAAGGATATCTAGGATATCTTCGATTTCATCATTTAGTGCAAACTTTCTAAGCTCGTCTCTTTTGTTACCATATTCTCTATCGAATAAAGGAATTGACTTTCTTAGATTAGTATCAGTCATGGAAAGTGCAGCAAATGCACCGTACATATCATCATTATCAGAACCCATAAGGTTCATTTGATTATAACCAAATGCATCCTCAGTTGGACCGATTGCCTGAGATTGGCGTAGAACCATATCGTCGTAGTACATACCAAACGACGAAAGACTCTTTAGAGCCGTACTTAGTGTGAATGGCCTCTTATTAGTTGAAAGAGGACCGTTTCTATCATTTACAAAACCTGCCATTGAATCAGTTTAATTTCTTTATATATTCTTATTATTATAATACTTTCTGAACATATACCTTATACGTCTAACTGAACTCCCTTCAAGTTCAATAAAGTCACATAACGCTATTTTAGCCCAGTGCTCATAAGATACAACAGATTGTTTAGCTTTTAGGTTTGGAATATATTGCCTTACAGCAAAACCAAAACCATACTTATCTAAATAAGCTTTTGCACCTTTATAGGTAAACCTAAGACTACCTTGCATTGCTGCGTTTTTAGGAGCTCTTCCTGTTTGAGTCTTGATTTGTCCCATAAGTGTTGTATGGATATCATCCAATAATGTTTCTTTTACCGCTACCGGCAGAAGGTTCAAGTTTATCCCAACGTCATTACCTTTATAAGGATCTAACGCTAAAACTATCGGATTTCTATCCCACCATTCTAAGTCTGGTGTTACTGGTGTATCGTATCTAAAGACATAAATCTTTCCAGGTTGAAACATACCCGGTCTTTTAGCCACTGCTCTATTTCTAAATGCATTTAAAGATTTTTTATACCAACCTTCAGATTCTAATCTTGCATTAGCTTTAGAGCCATGTGTCTTTGTAAGATTCGCTATCTCTTTTTTTATACTACCCATTTTACTTTAGTGAGTTTTCTGTCATTACGACAAACCTCCAACCTCTATTCTCTGCGAAGAGTTTGGCTGCAGTATATTTATCACGATTAATAACATACTGCTCTGCTAAGAACTTATAGCTATTAATTGCTTTCTTACTTTTTGTTTTAGGGGGCTTTGGCTTCTTTATCTGAGCTTCTGGTTTGATTTCAACTAGTATATGGTCGATCTCTCCATTATGCTTTTCTACCTTAATATAGAAGTCTGGATAGTATGTTCTTTTCTTTTTATGTAGTTTAGACCAATAAGGAACCTCTACAGGCTCACTAGACCACATCATTACTTTATCATTGTTATCACACCATATCATGAACTTGCGTTCCCACGATGATCTATATATGATTGGTTGCGGTCCTACGTATTTTTCTGGTCTATTTGGTTTAAAGTAACCTTGATTGAATCCAGAGTTTTTAGAAGGTCCTACATTCTTTATTGACATTATATTGTGAAAAGACCACCCTCTTCACCTGGTTTAGAACCAGCCCTGTCGATTGACATTGTATCTTTATACTTAGTTGGGTGGATTTTATTCCAGCCTTTTGCATAACCTCTTTTAGCAATCTCTGTGAAATATGCAAAGGCGTTAGTATATTTAGGGTTAAAGTTCTTCCAATACTTTAGAAGATCTAATAGTGCAAATTGAAGACAATCATCACGGTCAGCTGAATCTACATAGACCATTTTTCTAATCGCTCTTTCAGCTAAAAGAATGAGCATCCTCTCGGCGTCTCTTGTTAAAGCGCCTTGCTCTTTAGACTTCACGATCTCATTGTAAAGGTCTTTATTATTTAAGTAATTCTTCTTTTTAGCCACTATGTTAATGTTGTTTATTATGTATCAATTAGGGTTTATACACAAAAAAAGCCGCATTGTTTATAAATGCGGCTAATTTTTAATAAGTTTGAGCAGCCTTAAATGCCTTCGCCATCCTCTAACTCGATTAGCATCTTTGGGATTCTAATCATTTCGTCCGAAGACTCTAGGTAGCTGACGATAAGGTCATCCTTACCTGCCTTAGAGTAGTCAAGTGCGTCGATTGCTATTTTAGTACCTGCTTTAAAGTCTTCAAAATCTCTTTTGATAGTTGCTGGTACAAAGCCTTCAGACCTTGTCTTTTCCTCTTCTTCGTTTATTGAGAACTGCTCAAATGTTTTAGAGCTTGTACCTTCTGATAGATAGTAAGCTGCGTATTCTTCTCTTGATAGACCCATTGCTTCACAGTGGAAATCTATAAAATCTCTTAGTACTTTCATGATAATGATAGTAAATATTTTAACTTATCGATCTGAGCTGTAATAACTCTTGCTAGATCATATACCTCTTCGTGCATTGGATCGATAACTAGTTTAATTTCTGAATTAATAACCTCGTATAGGCTTTCAAAGAATTTTGCGATGTTACCTTCTGAGTAATTGTTAATAGTAATAGAAGCCTCGCCGAAGTTTGGTCTTTCTTTAATACCCATCATTACTTCAATAAGTCCGTCAACGTTATCTAAAAAGTCTTCATAAAACTTACCGAATGCTTCATGTTGTGCGAAAGATTCAGTTTGCCAGTGGAATACATGTGCTTGGTCTCTAGCCGCTAAAAGTTTTAGGGCAAAGTTACCGAAGTCATCTCCGTTAGGCGTTAATGCGTCAAACGACTCGTTTAAAAATTGATCGAATTTCTTAATCATTATAGCGTTGCCGTTAGGTCTTTAATCTCGTTTTCAAATCTCGCGATTTCGCCTTCGATTAGATCGTCAGCTAGTTTAATCGCTTCAATTGATCTGTTAGCTTCTGCAAGTAGACCTCTTTGATCTTTTAAGAAGTAAACTAAGTCTTGCTTCTCTTCGATAGCTTTTAGAGTCTCTGCTCTATCCGCTGCTTCGCCTTCTAGAAGTTCTGAAAGGAATTCAGTTACATCAACGTTAGTTTTTTCTGTAACGTATTCTAGTGCCGCGTTAGCATTACTAGCTTTAAAGAAGTTATAGATCTTAGCAGTTTCATTCATTCTTGAAATGTAAACGTTGTCGCCTAATTTCATAATATCTACTAAGTTTTCATTCTCATGAATTGTCTTAACGAAATCTAAAGTAACATAGTTGTTAAGATTGTTAGTTGCGTTTACAAATGCTTCAGAGATTGGAGCCTCTTCATATCTGATAGTTCCAGAAGCCATTAAGAAGTTTGTTAAGTTCTCATCAAGGATCTCTGTGTTTCCAAGTAAGTACTTTCCTTCTTCGATTGTATAAACAACTTTAGTAGCACCTTTATACCATACAATAGCTTCGTTAGTGAACTGGAAGTTCTCTTGAGCCCATGCAAGTGACATTAGGTTTTCAGAGATAGTTTCGTTTTCAGTAACTGTATTTTCTTCTGTATTTACAGTAAAAGATTTTCCATGTAGATAGAATTCTACATTGTTTTCATTAATAATATTAACTGGTGAGATAGTCATAGTTTTATAACTTTATTTGTTTATATATCTTAGTCTACGATCCTTTTTGGATTATCGTCAGATGTTCTATCAAAGTCTTCTTCTGGAGTATTTGTTGGCTGAGTGTGAAGTTCGAACATTCTATTACCAACATGCATTTCAGTTTCCCATTCAAATGTTGGGATATGTGAATTAATTTCTAAAGAGAATGTAACCTTATACCCCTCATTAGAATCAAATGAAAATTCAACAGGTCTTTCTGCCGTATAGTCATCTGGCATTGAGTATGACGCTGGAAGTCTATAAGAACCTTCATATAAATCACCAACCTCAACATTGTATTGATTAGCTTTATATAACCTCTTAATGATTCTCTCAGTTACTTTAAAGATATCAAGCTGTGAAGATAAAATAATCTCTACATCTAGACCAATAGTTACTGGAATCATTGTAAATTCAGAGTTATATCCTTCCATAGCGCCATTTGCGTTCATCTTAGTATAAGAGCCTCTAATTCTCTTATTAACTAGTTTAGATGAATCTATTGAAAGGCTTGAGAAGTTTACAATACCTCTTGGAACTACATCATAGTTTCCATCAGCCCTTGTACCATCCGGTGCACAGTTAAGGCCGTTCTTAGTTAAGAATAAAAAGTTATCCTTTAAGAAGTCAGCATCACCTGCAATTGCATAATAGAAAGGTACATCAACCTCTACTCTATCTGACTTATAATCTACCGAACCATCTGGTGCAATAGTCGTATCGTCATTTCCAAGTTGCCTGTAGAAATAGACCTTATTATTTAGGTCTGCAAGAAGACCAATGATTAAGTGTCTTACAACACTATCATCTGAATTAAATTTTACATTGTACGTTGCCATAGATAGTATATATCTATCTAATCTATGGTCTCAATCTCAAATTTAGAGAATCCGTTGTCTTTATGAATTGTAATAGTCTTATCAAAGATTTCGTGTGGTAATTGAGTGTGGTTAATTACGAATGTATTTAACTTGTTGTCTTTAATTACTTGAGCAAGAATCTTTAGTATGTTATAGACTCCATCAGGATCCACTGACGACAATAACTCATCTAGGAATAGTAGATTAAGTTGTGGGAATCTAAGCTTTAAGATCTTAATGATAGCGATAATTATAATGAAGTCTGCTTTCTTACGCTCTCCAGTTGATAGAGTCATTGGATTGATCTCTTCACCTAGGTTAGTGATAATACAGTCAAACTTATCATTGAATCTAATATGGAATGGCAAGTGCATTGTGTTACCCATTGCAGCGATGTTTGTATTTAACCCAGGTAGGATTGTTTTAACTGCCATGTTCTTAACACCATCTTCACCTAAGATAGTTTCTAAAGTTTCTAAGAAGTAGTATTCGTTTGTAATCTTAGACTTATCAGACTCTTTTGTCTCTTCTTGCTCTTGGAACTGATTAATCAACTTGTTTAAGTGGCTAAACTGATCTTGGCTACCAACAGAGTTCTTAATCTTAATAAGCTCATTCTTAATGTTACCGATATTAGTCTTAAGTGAAGCTACTTTATCTCTAATCTGACCTTGCTTTTCTCTAGCAGTTTGAATAGATCCTTTAATATCCATAACATCGCCTTCTACCCTTTGCATCTCTGTAGGGATAGTTTCGGCCTTTGTAGCATATTCAGCTTTCTTCTCTTGATGGAACTCAGAGTCCATAGGAGCTTCACATGTAGGACATGCATTCTTTTCATATAGAGCTAGTTTTCTTTGAAGACTTTCTAGCTCATACTTCATATTAGAGTAACTGTTGTTCTTTACTTTAAGGTCTTCTTCAAACGTGCCAATCTTTTCTTGGAACGCGGACTGAGCCTCTTCAAGTTTCTTTTTGCTTTCATCAAACTTGATAAGTTTGTCCTTAAGCTTCTTGATTTCATCTTTGTTCTTCTCATCTGATTCTTCTTGTAGTCTATTAAGTTGCATCTTAACTTGAATGATAGACTCATTGATTTGAGTTAGCTCAGAGTCAAAAGAGTCCATATCAGACTTAAGTGCCTTTCTATCTTCTTTAACGATTCTTTGCATATCATTTAAGACTGAAAATCCAAACATTCTATCAATAATCTGCTTCTTATCTGATGGAGACATTGTTAAGAACGACTTAAAGTCATTAATAGACAAGATAATAATATTCTTAAATACGTGGTAAGGAATACCATATACCTCTTCTTCTAGATACTCTTGAACACCTCGCTTACCGGCTCTATCGTATTCAACGCCATTTACAACAACCTTAAACTTATTAGGTGCAAGTCCTCTTTCAATAACAACATCAAGGTTCTTACTCTTTACGTGGATCTTTACCCATAGATTCTTATTGATTCTATTAGGCAAATCACCCATCTTAACTCCTTCTACTTTGCCGTATAGGCCAAAGACAATAGCATTAGCAATAGTAGTTTTACCATTACCATTCTTACCTAATGTTAAGTAAAGCTCTGCGCTATCTTCTTTAAACTCTAGCTTCTGAGTCTTATTACCGTAAGATGCAATATTCTTAAATTCTACTGATAGAACTTTCATAGGTTAGTCTTCTTGGTGGTTGTTAACACACTTATTGTATACTACTTTTAGCTCTTCTTTAACCTTTTGTTTCATTTCATCATCTAATGATAGGCCATCTACGTAAGCTTGGAATAAGTGTTCGATGTTATAGTTCTTAAACTCACCTTCAATCTCATCCATATCATGGAAGTCTTTGTCAATGATATCTTGTTCTTGGTAGATATTAGGTTCAATTCTTCTAGTTAGTTGTTGCACTCGGTTAATTAGAGCACTCAGAGATGAGTTTGAAGCAACCTTAGTTGGAATGTATAGATCTACAAAGTTATTATTGATTCGGTCCTTAAAGTCGCCAAGGGGCACATCATACAATGTTGTAAGGTTATACTTAACAAACTTAGGTGAAATATGATTCTCAAAGAACGTTTCCTCCATAGTTCTTAAATCAACTAAATCAAAGCCCTTTGCATTACCACTATCAGATCTTGTTAACTGGTATGGCGTTCCAACCATTCTTAATTGTCCTTTAGTCTGGCGGTAGTGTATGTGGCCAGAGTAGACTGCTGTATAGCGATCATATGAGTTAGAGTCTGTCCCATGCATATTCTTAACCTTAGAGTTAAGTGCAATACCTCTAACTTCTGAATGACAGAATACAATATTTGCAGT
>Ga0115546_1001772_pt1 | contig 13041 bp, 13 predicted proteins | sample COGITO_mtgs_1004_FD_87186 | JGI IMG/M metagenome (GOLD analysis project Ga0115546, IMG submission 87186) | Pelagic marine microbial communities from North Sea - COGITO_mtgs_100413 | ecosystem: Environmental > Aquatic > Marine > Epipelagic | place: Germany:Helgoland, sampling site Kabeltonne...
AGGATCAGCTGTCCAGCATCGGCTGAATCTGGGTGTGCTGGCTTCATCCGTAGTCGATGAACCTCGTAGGTGAAGTGATCTGGCGTGTGCTGGTAAGTGCCTTCAAGTAGGCAGATGTTTCCAGTGCGTTGAATGACGGTAAAGTCGATTCCGTGTCTGGTGTATGATGGTTGGTAACGTGGCATTGGTATGGGTGGTTAGAATGGATCGAATGGTGCTGGCTTGGTTAGGCATACCATCCCGCTGGGGAATGATTGCCTGTGCCAGTGTTGGTGGAATGGGTTGGTGTTGTTCTGATCATACTGTGCCAGAACTTGTAGCCTGTCGCTCTGGCTTGGAGTGTCCGTTCCAAGGTCGGTGGAGATGATGTCAGACTCCAATAGCATCCGATCAGATGAATAGATGATCCGTTCCAAGTAGATGATGGTGTGGATGTCTTTCATGTTTTACGCTTACCATACTTTACACTTCTCTCCCCTATAGGGAGAGAGAGAGGTGTAAAATAAGGTTTTGGATGGTTTGGGTGTTGATTAAGGGTTTTGTAAAATAAGGCTGCCTCATAGCTCTACAACCTATATGGAATATACTATTTTACAATTTTACACTGCCCTCTGTAAAGTAACGTAAAGTTGTAAAGTAAGGACGTTTCTTATTTTACAAGAGGGGTGTAAAATAGGGGGTTATTTTACAGTGGTTTTGTAAAATAAGGTTATGCCAGTTTCCAGTAGTATGTTGTCCCCTCGTTACGCACATTAACTCGACCACATTCAAGTAGTTCCGTCCTACAATCATTGAACAATCTGGTAGGAATGTTCTTGGTTTGCTTACAGGCTGCTTGCCAATCCGTTGTGTTTAGCTCTCCCTTGACATTCAGCACGTCCTCCATGTCACGTTTAGCTTCGTCCATCTTGACCATCTTGTCGTTATCCTTACCGCCCGCTGGCTTGTCAGCCTTAACGATGGTGCATGAGGTCAGCATCTTCCCGCTGACTGTTATCCCAACCTCAACAACCTTTAAGCTAAAGTGGAGATCCATCTCAGATCCGTCTGCCATGTCTTTCTGTTTGCTTGCTTGGACAGTTGCGACATCGCCATCTCTCTTAACAAATATGGATGAATCCACTCCAGCACGGAGGGCGGTTGATCCCATCTCCCCTTTGGATAAATCCTTACCACAATGGTGAACCAGAAGGACGGAACAACCAACCTCGTCAATAATAGTGTTACCATGCTCAACAGCTACACTCATGTCCTCGCTGCCGTTGATGTTACCGCCCGCCATCGCCCGCAGTAGCGTATCCACGATGACCAGCTTAAGCTCCACGCCCTTGTTAAGAAACTCATCCTGCATCAGCTTGATCCATTGGAGAATGCTGTCGGCACTGAGTAGGTTAATGTTTGAGGGGGATGCCACTAGTGGTGTGTCATTGTCGATGATGCCCTCCTTCTTGAGTGCCTTTAATCGCCTCTTAACGCCCACCTTACCCTCCAAGCCAATGTATAGAACAGCACCCTGCTGAACATCCCTTCCATGCCAGTTCTCGCCTGTAGCTATGTGTGCGCCCATGTCTAGAGCAACGAACGTCTTTATACTGGCTGGCGGTGCATATATACACGCCAGAACCTTCTGACCGATGAACCCTTCTACGAGATCATCATCCTCTAACTCATCCATGTCCAATTCGACTGGATAAATAAGGCTGATGCTCCTCATTGGTTGCTCCTCTTGCTCCTCAACGTCTGGCACGTTACCAAGCAACTCGTTCAGCTTGCCCACCGACACAGGCTCTGTGCGGGCGTTAGGATCGATCCATAGCACCTCCTGTAGCTTATTACCCTTATCACTGCGGTTCACGCCTCCAAGCCTTACGAGTTGATATGGTGACAACACCCCAGTATCAGCACCCACGTCAGCGAGTGCGTGCCTTACCTTATGCGCTTGATCTGGAGCTAACCCTTCAAGACTAAACGTAGCGTGATAGCTCTTCCCTCCAGAGTAGATAATGCTAACCAGAGGCAAGAAGCTAGATAGGTATAGGATAACTCCAAGCTGTAGCTCAAGTGGCAGGCTGTCGCTCTCAAACGTGACCACGTCTAATGTCTCACTGGCAAACTCAATACGCCTGCCTCCACTTGGAATGCTGGCACGCTCTTGCTCAGTGAGCAACCGCCTCATTGGGTTGGCTAGGATCTGATCGTAACCTAGTGCATCGATGATCTCACCATCAGCAAGCCAAGTAGATAGGTGCTGGATCTGTCCATGTTTCTTAGTGCCAATGTAAACTGGAGGGTTGTCTAAGCCAGCGAAGTAGTGTTGTAGGAAATCGGTTGCGTTATCTGCCTCCTCTGGTGATTCGCCAAGGTGTTCGATCAACTCATCCTCACTAAGTGGGGTGATACCAAGTCTAGCTATATTGGATAGAACTTCACGCGGTTCTCTCTCCTTAGGCTGAGGGAATGCTGATGGAGTGATCTCTGCATCAACCTCGGTGCTGTAGACTTTACTCACGGCACGCTCCACTTCACCATTAATAGGCTCACGATGAGAATCCATTGCGTAGATAACCTCTACAGCTTGGGTTGAGGTGAAGCCATTGTCCTGTAAGCCAGCACACACACCCATAAGCTTGGAGTTGAGTGCCTCGGTCAGAGCCTTGTTTAGATACTCTTGGAGAGAGCCTTTGGCATCGAGCATTACTGCCCTTGCCTCTGGTTTTAGTTTGTTTAGATTCTTGAAGCGACATGACGCTTCTAGTAGGGAATTACTCATCTTAAATTGGTTGGTTTTGCTTGCCAACTCGGTAGTTTAAGTGATAGAATAAGAACGTCTTACAGCTCTTAGCCCTGTCATCTTCTAACGAGGTTGGCGGGGTTGCTTGTTTAGTGGCTAAAGGGTTTCGATGTCTTAGAGTTCGCCCTTTCTGTCTCCTTAAGCTCTGCCAGCTTCTTGCCAACACCATCGTCAAGCATCACCCATGCCTCCATGCATTTTCTGTGAGTATTAGACAGAAACTCACAAGCACCACTGAGTCTCGACAGTTCATCAAGCCTATGCTCAAGCAGGGCGCATTTAATGGGAAGTAGCTCGGAGCTATCATCCTGCAGGTCGATCATTTGATTCCCTTGGACAGCCAAGGATTCAGCTAAGTGATCCAACTGGTGGATCAACTTTCCTAGTTGCTTGTCCATTAGGATATTCTCCCTTCCTTGCGTGACTCAAGATCAGCAAGAACCACCAGCCAGTCGAATCGAACTTGGCTCATGATTTTGTAAGAGGTGAGGATGCCCTCGTCTCTCCAGTTATCGATTGTGCGTGATGATACGCTTAGTCGCTTCGCTAATTCTTTTTTAGTTAGAAGCTCGGATGGAATGGCTGCATGGGTGTTGTTACTCATGCTTCCATTTTACCTCGACTACTCATGGAGAGGCAAAGGTGCGGTAGCCGTAAACCCTTATAAAAAGGGGTTTTCAGCTCTTTTTTAGGGGTGCTTTTCGCAAAAGCAACTCTAGCGATATTTAATTAAACACCAAAAAACCCATCCTTTTTGAGCTTCTTGAGTGCCGTCTTTATTGTGTCAATAGCCACCCACTTGCTAGTGCCTTTGTAGTGGTATGGATTCTCGCCTCGCTTCTCTCTCAGCTCGTCATACTCAATCCACTTATTGTTCCAAGTGAGTTCACCCAATAGCTGATCGTAAGTCAGTTTAGGATTATCCTTCTTCAGCCTAACTGCTTCCTTCTGCCACGGCTTAAGCTGTTCATGAGATCGCTTTTGCTTAGGTTGGAAAGTTACCCCCTTCCTAGCGTTATCCATCACGCCCCTGTAGTTAACTCCGAACCTCTCCATTAACTCACCAGCTTGGAATGCTAGGCTAAGAGCTTCAAGTGATGAAAGCTCAGACAACTTAGAACCATTCATAATCGCATCAGCTTTGATCCTGTGCCTCGGATGATCTTCTCCTTGTAGGTTTAGCTCTACTGCCTTTGAGAGCATCTCCAGTGCCTTAGGAAGCATCTCTAGCTTGTCTACATCCTTATACATCCGTAGCTCACTGAGCATCTGGTTGAGAAACTCTGCGGGAGTTGATAGCTCTCTTGGCTCATCACCCACAACCTCTTGCCAAATACCTTGCTCATCATAGTAGCGTAGTATCCAGAACTCGCCTTCATCCAACCTGCCAGCACTTAGCTTATAGAGCTTCTCTCGATCCGTGCCGTCCTTATCCTTCTCACAGCGTGGTGCTATCATACCGTTCTCTAGGGTGCGATACCTCACCCTGCGGATGTGCTTCTCATCAATGCCTAGGGCTTTGATTTTCTTCAGTTGCTGGTCGTAGTTCATGATGCCTTAATGTCGGTTACGTTGTCGAGTTGTTGCGGAGTGATACTCCAATAGGTTTCAGCATCTTTGGGGGTAACCATCGACCTGTAGTGATTGTAGAGTGTGGTTGGATTAGGATGTCCTAAGTTCACTGCAAGCAACCCCGCATCATTGTTCAGAGCTACGTGATAGCTGGCGTAGCTATGTCTGCCAGCGTTGTGAGGATAGTCACTTATAATGCCAGCCTTTGTCCGAGCCTCATCAAAACCCTTGCGGTAGTAGTAACTATTCTTGATTATAGCCCCCTCATGCTTGGCTAAAGGAGTCAACCATGCCCGTAAATTATCAGAGATGGGGACAAGCCTACGCTTTGCAGTCTTGGCGTGTCTGTATTTCACATCAATCAAGCCCTCATCTAGCTTCACATCTGACCAATCAAGCCTCTCCACCTCACTCCGCCGTAAACCAGCAAAGAATTGAATAGCTAGAGCAGGGAGGATGTAGTCCTCGGCACAGGAGAGCAGGGTGGCAACCTCCGTTGGCTTGATGATGCCAGCTTCAGATTTGATAACTTTTGGCATCATAGCATCCTCTACTGGGTTGAAGTCTGATGCCTTCAGCTTGATGGCGTATTTGAACAACTGCATCAGTGCTACTCGGTAATGCTTCCTAGTCTGCGCTCCAACCTTCGCATGAGTGAGGTAGTCATCAATGATGTCGGTGGTGATGTTTGCAGCTAGACGATCACCATACTCAGTAATGAATGCTTTGAGTCTGTAGCCTAGAGTTGCGATGTGAGACTTAGACTTGCCTTCAGCTGTCAACATGGAGAGCAGTTTGTCTGCGACCATCTCAACAGTGAGTGGCTCGAACCTGCGTTCCATAGACTTGCCATAAGCCTTCACTACATCATCCAGTGTCACATCCTCCATATGTGCTGGCTTGTTAAGCATGAGATCACGGAAGGCGTGGACGGCTCTGCGCTCTGCATCAGTTATCTCAGAGTGCTTGCTACCGAGTTCTGTCAGTTCTGTCAGTTTTGCGTTAGCAAACTCTTGAGCTGCACTTTTCGTCTTGAAGGGTTTCTGCTTATCCTTACCAGCCTCAACCCAGCGAACTCTCCAGCTATATCTGGGGTGAACATACTTCTTCAGTGAAACCATTTGCATACGTTTGAGGTTACTTGAAATGGGTTGCAAATCAAGTAATAATGGTTACAAACTGGTTACAGTCATTGTTAATCCCTTTATAATATAGACTATCTATGGTTTCCTAAACCTTAGATACAAGTTCGATTCTTGTCGGGGGTATTTCCTCTCAAAACGCTGTAAGCCTTATGAATAATAGGGCTTGCGGCGTTTTTCGTAGAACCATGCTGTGAACGAGCTTCTTCCCTATTCTAGCCGTTACACCCTAATTCTAGCTAATATTTGGTTACAAAGTGGTTACAGAATAATGCTTTAACCAAAGAACAGCTCAATCAAGTGAGTGGAAATTGCAGATCAGACTCAACAATGTCAGCAAACGTCAACAAACCACGTTAGCAAAAGTTAGCACTCACCTTAATAAAACTTAATGCGCCTCAGCAAATCTCAGCAAGCCACTTCGTCATTTCTCATCATTTTCCATGTCTCACAACCTTAGCAAACCTTATCATTTTTTAACATCCACCTTGGGAAAACTTGGGGCTGTTTGATTGAGGATGAATGAACACGATTGAATCGATGGCAAGCTGATACCCTAATCCATGTTCCTCTCTGATGAGACCTTACACTTGCTATCTAGCTGTTGGCTTAGTGATCGTTTTTAGGAATCACCCCCGCCGCAAAACTGACAAAACCGACAAAACTACCTCACACCCTCTACTTGTGTCGAATCCCCCTCGCGCGCGCGTAGTGCTGTCGAAACTCATAGTGCGATTGCCTCCGAGCTGTGAGCCATCCTAGCCACCTCTGGCTGTCACGTTCCCAGAATTACCCTGCGAACGCTGAGAGAGCTGACGCAACAACGGGAATGGCTATCCTAGCAACCTAGAGTGATCGGATGGCAAAACTGTTAGCCTAGCTTAAGCATCACCTGCTTGCCACGCACCTCGGCAAACCAAGCAGTGACAATACCTGCGGAGTGTCTGACAAGATTGGTGTAGTCATCCCCAGCGTTGGCTTGGTAGAAAGGTGGTATGCAATTCCTTCCCAAGGTTAAGATAGCAGCGGCTTTGGTCGCTGGGTTGTTGGTTGGCTTGAATGGGAGTGTTGGCGCGATCACGATTGCTCACAACGGAGACAGTGTAGACATCGAGTTTGTTGATATTGGTTATGCGGGGAATACGGGGGATGGTGCATACGGTGCGGTTGATTATGAATACTCCATTGGGAAATATGAAGTTACTGCCGACCAATGGGCGGCTGTTATAGCGGCTTCTAGCACGGTGGATACTGGATCTCATCCAGATTACTATACTGGCTCTCAGCCAACATCAGAAGTAAGCTGGTATGAGGCGGTAAAGTTTACGAACTGGTTAACTAGCGGAGATGCTTTGCTGGGAGCCTATCAGTTTAGTGATCCTTACACCTTCACAGGAATAGATCGTGATGCGGCTCTAATAACCTATGGCAAAATCTACGTGTTACCGACAGAGGATGAGTGGTTTAAAGCGGCATACCTCAAATCAGACGGAAGCGGTTACACGCTCTACGCTACAGGAGATGATATTCCTATTGAGGGGGTTGACACCAACTACGGGGGAATTAATTTTGATCCATGGATTGTAGGCAGCGGCTCAGAGGAAAACAACGGCACTTATGACATGGAGGGCAACATGAGGGAATGGACGGAAGGCGCACACGATGGGTTGCTAGATGACTTTAGCGAAGCTCGGCTATTAAGAGGGGGTGGTCGATTTTCTACAACTAATCTCTTCAGACAACGAGCCTCGAAGCTACCGCAATTCGAACAATTTAGCGTAGGTTTCCGCATCGCAAGCATCGCCGTTCCAGAACCCACCAGCACCGCACTCCTAGCACTAGGTGGCGTGGCTGTCATGATGCGCAGGAGGCGGTAGGAGCAAGATCTGACTAGTTCACGCCAAGATTGGCGTTGCTGGCAGTTAGGGTTTGGGTGTAAGAATTATGTGTAATGAGTAACAAACCACCACCGCATCTTCCAGAACTGAATGTATATGTTGCTCACGAAGGTAAAACATGGGGACCTTATGATATAGCAACATTGCAGAGGCATGTGAACGACCGCAAGTTCTTGCCTTCAGATTTAGCTAACATTGTAGGCTCAGATAATTGGCAACCCTTGAATACTGTCGCTTCATTCCCTGTTGAAAAGCAAGAGGTTCATATACACCACAAGGAAAAAAAGAAAACTGGGTGCGTAACTTGGGCGGTTGTTGTCATATTTGTTTGTATTGTCCTAAGTATAATTACCAGTGACAATTCAACCACGAGTAGAGTGGCTTCCACCGATCACACATCGACAGCAACGGAGACTTTCGAGGATTACAGTGAAATTTGGGCGCAAGCGATTGAGGACAGAAGAGTGCCTAAGCAAAATGGTATATACTGTCTTGATGGAACTCCTTACACGGGCTGGACTAGACGTTTAAACCCAGATGGAGGGAAGGTGCTTGTCCAAATGAATGGCGGTAAAATCCACGGGCTTTGTCTCCGCTTCTATTCAAATGGACAGATGGAGGGGCAACTAGATTGGAGGAATGGCAAGCAGCACGGGTTTGCAAGTATGTGGGATAGGAGCGGGAACTCGATGGGAACTATCAGATTTGAGTATGGCGTGCCAGTTGAGAGAGTTGAGTAGCTGCCCCCGCTAAAAAATCACTCACCCCCCGCAGATCCCACACGCTCGCCCCTCGTTAGCTTCGCACGGCTTGCCTCGCTTCGTGTTCTTGTAGTAGCGACACCCCTCGTTATGGCGTGAGCCAGAGCCTGTGTTGAGCCAGAAGCTACCTGTGCCAGCTGGTGTGGATGATGTCTCACGCTCGCTCTTGATCTTGGATAGTGTCCTCTTACGGTCGCGATACTCCCACGGAGGCATTGGCTTCACTCCGTTAGCCTCGCCAGCCCACAAGCCTACGCCATCCTGCTTGGCGAGCTTCTGAGCCAGCCTCAGCTCCTCGCTCTGATCGTATTTGACGAACTGCCATGCCCAGCCGTTACGCACTAGCCAGAACTCAACGCTCTCACCATCGAGCATCAGCTTACCGAGCATTCTGCGATAGCGGTCGTAACCAGCCACCTCGACAGTTAGCTGTTTGCCCTTAACCTTGGAAGCTAGTGCCTGTGTTGCCTTGCTTCCATACTCCTGCCCACGCTCTGGAGCATCGATGCCAGAGAGACGTATCTTGTAGACTGACTTATCAACCAACAGGCTGATGGTGTCGGCATCAGTGACACTCACACACTTGCCTAGGATGGTGTCACCCTCCTGCGGGGCTGCAGTGGTTAGGGTGATCAGTGAGAGTAAGGCTAGGAGGGTTCTCATTGGGCTGAGCTGCCGCGTGGGATTTTGGGTGTGAGTATTTTTTGGCGAAGAGATAAATAAATTAGTCACCGCCTTTAAGATCAGTCGACCACTCACCTCCAAGGTATTTGTATAGAAGTATCATTTTTTTAAACTCATCAAGCGTTTGTGGTGTAAGTGTTAAATCCTCATAGCCCTCGCTGCCATCCATGCGGATTATTACGTAATTAGCGCGTATTATACGGTTTAATATATCCGAGTGTGGGTATGCAAGTTCGTCAAAGACCTCTCGGACATTCCCACCACTAGCGACCGTCCTTTTTGGGGCATTGGAGGGAACTAGGGTAACTGCATCATCACTACCAATCTTAATCTTGTATTTATTAATAAATTTCCAGCCTTTCCCGCAATATTGAAACTTTAATCGCAAGAATGGTTTACCTGCATCTGGCACTCCAATATATAGGTAAGTAAATGTCATATAACTGCAGTTATAACTAATGCTGTAATTCTGACCCTCCACCCCTGGCTGATACCAAGTAATCCCTTCTACCTCGTCATAACGGGAATGAGCAAACGAGTGTTTGAGATACTCACCATTAAGCCAGATGATGAGGGACTTGGAGTTCTTGTTGTAAGCAAGACGCATATCATCGTATCCATCCATCTGAACAGACTCTGCCCTAACAATATTTGAATCTTTACTCGGCAGACTGATCCATTTGGGATGGTTGATTTCCCATATTTTTTTTGCCAGCTTAGTGTTGCTGACTGGTTTGTATTGTATGAACGAGCATTTTCCCTCGGGGTTATATGAACATTCAATACCAATACCATTTGAACGATATTTCAGAGACTTAGCTACTAGGTTATGTCCAGTCGGTTTGCCATACCTCTTTTCGCACTGCTCCTTGGTTTCTCCGATGCGAGCGGTTGCCATTTGCGGAATCATCAACGCTAGGATTAAAAATAAGAATTTCATAACACTAGCAGATTAGCTGTGGCGTCTGATCGTGGCAAGGTGCAAGTCGAGTGAAACGAGTTGAAGGCTGAAGAGGAATAAGCCTCAACAGAAGACTAACATTTTTCCTTGCCCAACAAGCGGCTAACATCTTTCATGCCCGTCTAATGGAATCACGAAAAAATCTCACACGCTACACCTATGAAACCACCGCCTTCCAAGGCTGGCGTTTATGCCTCTCCAAGCGAGGCACTACATTCACCAAGTATTACTCCGACAAGCAGCATGGCGGGCAGCGCAAGGCACTGAAGGCTGCCAACACCGCGCTGGCAGAGCTGAAGGAGCTGCTCGACGGCTCAAGGCTGGTAAACGGCAAGCTGAGCAAGGCTGTGATCAGCAAAGCGAAGAAGCTGTTGGCTGGGGCGTAGTCGGTTACCTAACATTGGCACGGCGATTGCTTTAACATCTCGGCTTTTAGCCCCTATGGGTTAAATGCCAGTGTGGGGCTTCTCTGTATGTGTGTGCGGGGAAGTCTCACGCACCTGTCTGGGTGCAAGATGCCTTGCCTCACACCTTGCCAAGATACGTCTTGTTTCATGAGGGCGGGTTGGTGTAGGTGTTGTGCTATGAAAATGATTTCTTCTTTGCTCTGTGTTTTGTCCCTCTTGTTTATCGGTGTGTGTGATGCTGAAACAAAAACTAAATTTTTTGAGAACGGGAAGAAGGAGTCGGAAGCCAACTACAAGGACGGCGAGAAGCACGGGCTGGAGATATGGTGGCATTTAAACGGGCGGAAGCAGGCTGAACTCAACTGGAAGCACGGCAAGCAGCACGGGCTGTCGAGAGGCTATTATTATTATGACGAGTATGCTAAACTGAAGAAGTCTAGTGAAAACAACTACAAGGACGGCAAGAGACACGGGCTGTCGACAGGCTATTTTGGTAACGGGAAGAAGTCTAATGAAGCCAACTACAAGGACGGCAAGAAGCACGGGATGGAGACATGGTGGGATGAGAAAGGGCGGAAGCGGAGGAAAACCCCCTACGTGGACGGCAAGAGGCACGGGCTGGAGATATGGTGGAATGCACACGGGCGGAAGTGGAGTGAAGTCAACTGGAAGGACGGCAAGATCGTTTTTGCTACAGTATGGAAACCTAATGGCTCAAAGTGTTCGCTCACGAATCTAAAAGATGGGAATGGGGTATGGGTCTCGTATTATGGGAACGGGAAGAAGCTGCGCGAAACCAACTACGTGGACAGCAAGAAGCACGTGGTGACAACGTTCCATGAAAACGGGCGGAAGTGCACTGAAGACAACTGGAAGGACGGTGAGAGGAGGCACGGGTTAGATACAAGGTGGGACAAAGCAGGCAACATAACAGACCAGAGCAAGTGGGAGAACGGCGAAGAGGTGGAGGTAATTAAGTAGCTAACCGACCCACCGCATAGTCGTTACAGTCACCCTCAGCATCCCCATAGCGCGTGAGTGGTGCGCCTCTGAGCCACCGTAGGCTCGCTGGGGTGCGTGAGTGCCAGATGTGGGTAGGGCGGCTGTGTGGGCGAGCGTGAAGGCTGCGGTGGGATGTTCGCAACCTTTGTGCTTGAGGCGTGATGGCAGACTATCGTAAGTATTGTAATCGTTATGAAATTCCTGCCCATATTCCTGTCACTTTCTCTAGCAAGCGTAGCTCTCGCCCAAGAACCAGCCGAGCTTACGGAACTGCGCCAGACATGGGAAACGCAACGCAGCGAGGCACAGGGAAAAGTGGACAAGCTGTATTTTGAAGAGCTTGAACAGTTGAAGAAGAATTTCACACAAGCCAGCAATATTACTGACGCGCTTGCGGTCGACAATGTCATCAAGGGAGGCGACAAGGCAGATAACGAACCACAGGCACTAACCAAGGTTCGTTTGGCAAGGGACAAGTCTTTAAAGAAGGTCTCTAAGCCTTTAGACAAGAGATACTGGCAAGATCTTCTTTTGCTTAAGGACGAATATGTGAAAGCAGGCGATCTGGCTGGGGTTGTTGCCGCTGATGCCGAGATCGAGAAGGTGTTGGTTGCCTATGAAAAGCCAGAACCGCCCAAGAAAAGGGCAGAGGTTGCCAAAAAGAAAGCTCAGAAAAACCTTACACCCAACCCGTCGTTTGAAAAAATGAAGGGTGATAATCCAGAGAGTTGGCAGACAAGGATTTATCAGCCTGGCATAGTAAGGGTTTCAACAGAAAATGAAGCCCATAGCGGAAAGAGGTGCATCGCCATCAGCACGGAAACTGGTGTTGATGCTGGCTGGATTGCCGTAGTGCCCGTCAAACCTAATACGACATACAATCTGTCTGGTTGGATCAAGACCCAGAATGTTAAAGGAGCTATGGGAGCTTCTCTGGGTATTGAGGGTCGTAAAGAGACCTACGTCTCTCTTACAGGAACAAACAAATGGAAACATGTTACTTCCACTGTCTTAACAGGGAATGAAACGCAACTGTTAATCAACTGCCTACTTGGAGGATGGGGGATGTCGTATGGCAAAGCATGGTTCGATGACATATCTCTTGTAGAGCAAGAGCCTTGATGTTGTCCCTTGCTCGTCATGCTAGCCACTTAAAGCCTCTATGAGACGCCTCACAGCGCGACCGCAATCCCGCCAGCTTTGTTGGCTAGGGTATCAAACTGCTCCTGTGCGGCTGCCAAGGTGAGGTGCGTCCAGCCATGTCTTCCCCATTCAGATTCGCTCGGCGAACACAGGATCAGCTGTCCAGCATCGGCTGAATCTGGGTGTGCTGGCTTCATCCGTAGTCGATGAACCTCGTAGGTGAAGTGATCTGGCGTGTGCTGGTAAGTGCCTTTGAGCAGGCAAATGTTTCCAGTGCGTTGGATGACGGTAAAGTCGATTCCGTGTCTGGTGTAGTTTGGTTGGTAACGTGGCATAATCTTGTTGCACCCCCTGTCTCTATCTTTCCAACTCTTCTATCTCTTCCAACTCCCTTGTAATAAGGGTTTAGAGAAGACGTAGTTTTATTAACTCAGATAAGCTGGAAGAGCTGGAAAGTTAGAGAGGGAGGGTTAAAATGGTTGGTCTGTATCTAAAACGCTGAAAACTTTGCCGTTGGTTTTACCCGTCCGCATCTTCCAATGTTGGTGATCTCCTCTTCGATTTGAATCTGAATAGGTAGACAGCACGCGCTCCCTTTCATAACGTGATGGTTTTCCGTCTTCCAAAACCTATTGGCAAAGAGCTGAAGTGCTTAATGGCTCGGTAGAGTTATAGATCCT
>Ga0115546_1001777_pt1 | contig 13027 bp, 9 predicted proteins | sample COGITO_mtgs_1004_FD_87186 | JGI IMG/M metagenome (GOLD analysis project Ga0115546, IMG submission 87186) | Pelagic marine microbial communities from North Sea - COGITO_mtgs_100413 | ecosystem: Environmental > Aquatic > Marine > Epipelagic | place: Germany:Helgoland, sampling site Kabeltonne...
CAGCATTAGGTACTTAAACCTGCCAAAACAATCCATTAGAAGAGAGATTATCAGCGCCGTTATAACCAGAAACATGGATTAGCCCCTCGGATAGTGCGCCTCATCCAGGACGCAGCCGATAGCGAACCACAGTATAGGCATACACCGAGCCGCTGCAGGAAAACCCAAACAGCGAAGCGCTGGAATATCCGTAGCATAGAGACGTATAAATGCCTGATATAACTTAAAAACCAGCTGAAGTTAGCTTGTTAAAGTTAACCCGTTAAGTAAGTGTAATTACCAGTTTAAGCATAGCAAAGCAACAAAATCTGAGTGTTTCCCCCCAGATGCTTTTACAGACAGCTTATTACTACCGGCAGTTTTAGGAAGTTAAGGTGAAGCTACAAAAAAATGTTGGTCAAAGCAAAAAAATAAGCATCCAAAAAACGCGCAGGCGTAATAGGAAACGCGCAACCAACACCCTCGCGATCACACCCCGTCACTGCGCTAAAACCGATCGGAAAGCGCCGCCACACAGCGATCGCAAATCGTCGGATGCTCGCTCGACTCCCCCACGTGAGTAGAGTAGTTCCAGCAGCGATCGCACTTCTGTCCGTCAGCGTCAGCCATCCCAATGGTCAGGCCAGCCACCTCCGCCCGATACTTCGCCGCCGACTGCGCCAAGCTATCCGACAGCTCCACTTGAGACACCAAAAACAAATACCGCAGCTCATCCACGCTATCACGGCCAGAAGTTAAGCTATCAGCCGGGTTCATCCCCTTCAAAGTCTCCAGCAAACCCGCGTCATCGGTACTCAACAACAGCTTCGCCTCCAAAGAAGATCCGATCGCTTTGTCAGCTCGACTCTGCTCCAGCACGGTATTCGCCTCATCGCGAATCGTCCGCAGCCGCTGCCACTTCTCCACCAAATCGGGCCGCATCCAGGCATCCGGCGTCTGCACCCATCCCGCTTCAAACACCGACTCCACGCCCGCGTCGTAAGGCAAAAACTGCCAAATATCCTCAGCCATATGCGACAGCACCGGCGCGATCGCCTTAGCCAAATTCTCAATCGCCGCCGCCAGCACCGTCTGACAGCTTCTGCGCCGAGCCGAATCCGCCGCGCTAATATACAGCCGATCTTTCGCAATATCCAAATAAAAGTTCGACAGATCTACCACGCAAAAATTCTGCACCGTCTGGAAAAACTGAAAGAACTGATAGGACTCAAACGCTTCCTTCACCTCAGCAAACACCTCGCTCATGCGGTGCAGCATATATTGATCTAGCTCGGGGAGATCTTCATAAGCGATCGCATCCTTCGCCGGATCAAAATCAGCCAAATTCCCCAGCAAAAACCGCGCCGTATTGCGAATCTTCCGGTACACATCCGACATCTGCTTCACATTGCGCATTCCCAGCCGCATATCGCCCGAGTAATCCACCGAAGACACCCAAAGCCGGAGCACATCCGCCCCATAAGGCGGCTCCTGCTTCTGATTATTACCGCCCTCAATAATCACCCGAGGATCAACGCCGTTCCCCAGCGATTTGCTCATCTTGCGCCCATTCTCATCAAGCACATAGCCATGCGTTAGCACCTGCTTATAAGGCGCACAGCCATTCGTCGCCACGCTAGTCAGCAAGCTCGACTGAAACCAGCCGCGATGCTGATCAGATCCTTCTAGATAGATCTCAGCCGGGTAATCTAGCCCCGTTCGCTGCTGCACCACCGACGCCCAAGAAGACCCTGAGTCAAACCACACGTCCATCGTGTCTGTGCCCTTCACGTAGGTCTTCCCGTCATTCTGATAAGCCTCCGGCAGCAGTTCCTCCACGCTCATCTCCCACCAAGCGTCACCGCCTTTCTCCGCCACGATCGCCCGAATATGAGCAATCGTCTCCTGCGTCATCAGCGGCTCACCCCTTTCTTCCTCGTAAAACACCGGAATTGGCACCCCCCAGCTCCGCTGCCGCGAAATGCACCAGTCCGAGCGCTCAGAAACCATTGAGGTAATCCGGTTTTTTCCCTGCGCCGGAATCCACTTCACCGTATCAATCGCCGCGATCGCCTCATCCACAAACCCCTTCACCGAAGCAAACCACTGCTCCGTCGCCCGGTAAATCACCGGCTTCTTCGTCCGCCAGTCGTACGGATATTTATGCGCATAAGGCTCGTGCTTCAGCAAAACCTTCTCCGCACCCAGCGCTTCAATAATGGCGTCATTCGCCGTCTTCAGTACATTTAGCCCTTCAAAATCACCCGCTTCAGCCGTAAAGTTTCCCCGCGCATCCACCGGACACAAAATCGGCAAGTTTTCCCGCTGGCCCACCAAAAAGTCTTCCTGACCGTGACCCGGCGCAGTATGCACCAATCCCGTACCCGACTCAGTGGTCACATAGTCGCCGCCAATCACAATCGGACTCACCCGATCGAAAGCGCTGTCCTTTTTCGCGAGCGGATGGCGGTAAGTCGATCCTGCGATCGCCCTTCCGCTTAGCTCCGCTACCACGCTCAACCCACTGCCAAACGTCCCCGACAGCTTTTCGGCCAGCTCCTTAGCCACAATCAGATACTGAAAAGGATCTCCAGACTCACTCTCCACCACCGCGTAAGTCAGCTCCGGATTCACGGAAACCGCCACGTTCGCCGGAATCGTCCAGGGCGTTGTCGTCCAAATCGCCACGCCCAAATTGCCCATATAAGGAGCCAGCGTCTCTTGTGCGCTCTCCGAAGCACTCTCCATCGGAAACGCCACGTAAATACTCGGCGAAACGTGATCCTCCGGATACTCCAGCTCAGCCTCAGCCAGCGCCGTCTGCGAAGAAGGACTCCAGTGAACCGTCCTCAGCCCTCTATAAATGTAGCCATTCTCAACCATCTTCCCAAACACGCCCAGCTGCGCCGCCTCATACTCCGGCGTCAGCGTCAAATAAGGCTTGTCCCAGTCGCCCCAAACGCCATAGCGCTGAAAGCCCTCGCTCTGCTTTTGAACAGTATCCAGCGCAAATCCTTTCGCCCGCTGCCGCAGCTTCAAAGGCGTCAGATCTCGCCGCTCTGAAGACTTCATTTTCTGCAATACCTTCAGCTCAATCGGCAGCCCGTGGCAGTCCCAACCCGGCACATAGCGCACTTTACGCCCCTGCAAAATCTGGTACTTATTGATAATGTCCTTCAAAATCTTGTTCAGCGCATGGCCCATGTGCAGGTCGCCATTCGCATAGGGAGGCCCATCGTGCAGCGTAAACGGCTCCCCCGAATTATTCTCCGCCTGATTTTGGTAAATCGCTTTTTCAGCCCAATATTTTTGCAGCTCAGGCTCGCGCTTTACCGCATTCGCCCTCATGCTGAAATTAGTTTGGGGCAGCAGCACCGTCTCCTTATAGCTCTTCGCTGTTTCCAAGGAGGCTTCTGAAGCGGAGGCGTTTTTAGAATTACTCACAGTCGCAGGTTCTATATAAGAGGTGTACGCAAAAAATCAAAAGCGCAGATTAGGTCATTCTGCCTCGAAGCCTCGCCCTATTCAAGCTAGTCGGCCCAGTTGCTATCTTCCCAATCATCATCTTCGAGTTCATCATTGTATCGACTATCGTCCTCAGACGATCGGCTAACAACAGGCGCTTGAACCGGTGAACGGCTAACGCTAGCCTCTCGGCGCGGAATTTCAATCATGGGCTTAGAAGGCTTCGGCTTAGTCATCGAAACCACAACATCCTTAACCCATCCCACTAAAATGACAGGCATCGCCAGTAAGCTAGGCTTCTTATCAACCGGCGTAGATAAAGGTTTCGGCTTGCTCGCCGCTGCGGAAACCGGCTCTATCCACTGAGCATCAATAGCCGCATCATCAATAGCCGCATCATCAGGGTTTTCGGCCAGCGTTTCTTCTGCATCGATCCACTCAGCGGGCTGAGATTCGCGCCCTTCAGGTCGAACCGTCTCGGGTTCTATGGCTTCAGCGATCGCATCTTCTAAAACGGCATCTTCTAAAACAGCATCTTCAGGAATAATTTCCTCAGAGACAGCTTCTTCAGCCACGTCCGCCTCAGCGACTACCTCCTCAACCACGTTCTCCTCAGCTACTGCCTCCTCGACCACATTCTCCTCAGCTACTGCCTCCTCAATCACAGGCTCCTCAACAGCCACAACTTCAGCCTCAGCAGCAGGCGGCGCAGCATAAGCTATCTCAGCCACCGCCCCATCTAAATCCTCAGAAAGCGCTGCCGTCTCTCCTGCAAAAGCGGTAGAAAACAGCTCCCCTTGCTGAGCCTCAGCCAGTTCCACCCCATCTTCTACAAACTCATAGTCGTAAGCAGGTCGCCGACGCGGATCTAACCGAGCGCTCAGCACAGCCGGTCCCTCAATAGCTCTGCGCTCTAGCCGCACCGATCGCACGCTCTCATCCGGTGCAATCCGCAGCTCGTTTAGCTTGCTCTTAGCCCAGCCGCCCACCACCTCCGGCGTCAGTACAATCGGCGTCTGCTGATAAACCGGCGTTTTCTCTCGGCGCACCGTCAGCGTTTGCCAACCCAAACCCAGCAGCAAAGCCACGGCAACCACTTGGCCTAGCAGCACTAGCCCCGTCATCTGCCCAGCGCTAAACCACAGCACTGCCGCATACAGCAGACCTAGCCCGGCCCACAAAAAATCGGAGCGCCGATGCACTTCCGGATAAAGGAAGGCTGCCAGATAAAATCCCAAGCTGCCCGACCCCAGCAGCACAGCCAAAACATGCGCGAACATTCACCAACCGCTTACAATCCTCATCATTGTGTCGGATTAAGGGGCAATTGTGTTCGTAAATTCGAGAGCAGGCGCTACATCGCCCCAGAATTCTTGCTAAACAGCACCATCACCGTCTTAAAGAGCAGATGAATGTCATACATCAGGCTCCACTTTCGCTGATACTGCAAATCCAGCCGAATCACATCTTCAAACGAAGTCACCTTAGATCGTCCATTTACCTGCCACTCACCCGTCATTCCCGGCTTCACGTTGAGTCGCTGCCATTGAGAAATCTCGTATTCCTCAATCTCATTTGGCGTTGGCGGACGCGTTCCAACCAAGCTCATGTCGCCCTTAAGCACGTTCCAAAACTGCGGAAACTCATCTAGACTCGTGCGCCGCAAAAACTTACCGATCTTAGTAATCCTATGATCGTTGTCATTCTTAAACAGCGGCCCCTCTAGCTTATTAACCACCTCGCTCTTGCGGGCCTCTGCGTCCACCACCATCGAGCGAAACTTCCAGATTTTAAAGCGTTTGCCCAAAAACGAACAGCGCGTTTGCGCAAAGAAAATAGGGCCACCGTCATCTAGCTTGATAATAGTGCCAACCACCACCCACAAAAGAGCCGTCAACGCCAGGCCTACTAGCGCACCCACAATATCCAATGCTCGCTTCGCCTTAGATCGAACCGAAGGGTGCGTTCCTGGCAAATTGCCTAACGCCCGCTGGTAGCGACCGCGATTCGACCAGCCGCGCTTACTTCGCCCCCCCTCTGCAGGTAGCGCTGGCAGCCGCTCAATGTGAAAAACTTTGTCTAGCTCCGTTAGCGAGAGCGCCATCATCACCTGATCAGGCACGTTTACCAGCCTCAGCTTCGCCTGGTTAGATTCGCAGAGCTTGTGGCAAATTACCAGAGAGCCGATGCCGCTGCTATCTATAAACCGGGTCTGGGTAAAGTCGAGCACCACCTCTTCAAGATTTTCATGGTGCTTGAACGCTTGCTGACAGCTACGTCTGAAGGACTCAGCCTCCGTAACCGTAAAAGACTGCGTGAGGTGAATCGTGCCCATTGACTCCGAAACCGATGCTTTGAAGCTGGCTGGGCTGGGCGAACTAATTAAGCTATTGTGGCGGCTAGTCATATCAAAAAATCAGTAACGGTTCACAGGCCCAGCCGATTAAGCATTCTCAGACCGCTGTGTCTTCACAGAGCCTTCACAAAAAACGCTCTATAAGGCCACACCAGCATAAGTGAAGCCAAAGGCTTTTTACTCAGTCGGATCAGTTCGGATTAATTTAGTCATCGGAGATCGGGCAAGCAGCTTGCCTTCCTGGGTTCGTTAAGAAAGCGATCGCGCCTGCAAAGACTTCATCTCACGAATAACCTACCGCAAGAGTCCCAAACAAAGTGGTATAACCACACCACTTTTTAGAACTTTGCAATAAATACACCTATATAATTTTTCAGGGCCAAAATCATTGACAAAAAATATAAACACCCTTTGCCGACTGCGTATTTGTACAGACGTTGTTAATTTATTTTTGAGTCCGTAAAAATAGAACTTTATAACGCTCTAATCCATATACAGCTCAGACCAACGATAACCGGAGCTACAGAACAAAAAAAATTGATAGGCTGGCGCTCGCACCATCAGATTTACTGACTAGACTTGCTAACTAGACTTGCTAACTAGACTTGAGTAGCAGGCTCTGCATCAAGAAAAGTTGAGAAACGCTAACAGACAGCGGCTGAGCGCAAAAAATGTTGATAGATTACGCTACGTCCAGTCTTAATTACGTCCGGGCCCAATCCTGCAGTGGGACACGCACCTCCGCATCATTCAATTTGACCCTTAGAGCTAGTGCCACCATGCCTAAAGACAGTCAGTCCTTCCTCCTTTCAGACTCTGCCATGCAGGCAGCTAGCTACTCTACCTATCAAAACTTTCAGTCTCCCCTCACGCTCTGCGCGTCCGAACTTCAAAGCTGGAAGCAGCGCCTTGTCAACTTTCAAACGCAGCTTCAGGCCGCCCCGCAGCCCACCCAAGGTAGCCTATTCAGCACCGCTGACGTTGAGCCGCTCAACAGCATCAAGCCCTTCGAGCTACGTCGTCAAAACACCGAATTTTGGCGCTGGCAGTTCGACGATGTTGGCGTCCCGGCAATGTACTTTGTCATCGACTACGCGGCTACAGAGCAAAACGACCCGCTGCTTCTATATATAGGAGAAACCGTAAAATCCAACCAAAGGTGGAAAGGCGTCCACGACTGCAAGCGCTATCTCACCAACTACCAGCAGGCCCATTACGATGCTGCGCTAAGAAGTGAACTGGCGATCGCATTTTGGCCCCAAGCCCCCACCGACCGTCAGGCCAGACAAAAGCTAGAGTCGCAGCTCATTTACAAATGGCGATCGCCCTTCAACAAAGAAAACTGGCGCTACTGGAACACCCCATTCATCACCGGCAAAGAACCCTAGCGCTAAACGCAACAGCTCCAGTCATAAGGGGTATTTCAGAGCAAGAAGTACTCAGCTAAGCGATCGCACTCAATCGCATTCTATCTTCACAAAACGACAATCTATTAGCAGCAGCCAATCAGCGTCAAGCAGAAGGAGCCTCGTTTCAGGCGTCTTGTTCGCTCGTCGAAATAAAGCTTCTATTTGCTTTTGTGCACTCGCGATCCGAACCCCCACTCGGATCGCGCTATAGTTTCCTCAGCCTTTGTGTCCTGCACAACACAGATTCACAACATAGATTAAGCCAGGGAAATTTTAGATTAATGCGACTGCCCCCAAAAGCCCTCTCCTTCCTCACTACTGCCCTCCTCAGCACCACTCTTTTCGCTGCCTGCAATCCAGACACAGCAACGATGACAGAGAGCGCCGATTCATCAACTAGCAGCGAGCTAAAACTCCTTTACTGGCAGTCTCCAACGACGCTAAACCCCCACCTTTCTAACGGCATCAAAGACCAAGAAGCCGCCAGCATCGTCTACGAGCCCCTCGCAGCCTACGACGCCGAAGAAAACCTCATCCCCATTCTCGCCGCCGAAATTCCTTCCAAATCTAACGGCGGCATCAGCAAAGACAGCACCAGCGTTACCTGGAAGCTAAGAGACGGCATCGTCTGGTCAGACGGCGAACCCTTCACGGCCCAAGACGTGGTAGCCACCTACGACTTCATTACCGATCCCGCTACAGGCGCAACCTCCAGCGAGTTCTACGGCGAAATTGCCAGCGTCGAAGCCGTCGATGACCTCACCGTTAAAGTCAGCTTCAAGCAACCCACAGGCGCCACGCTCTCACCCTTCATTGGCGGTAGCGGCATGATTATCCCAGCCCATATTTTTAAAGACTATATTGGAGCTAATGCCCGATCTGCACCTGGCAATACAAAGCCTGTCGGCACCAACGCTTTTCAAATCAGAGAGTTCCGCCCTGGCGACACCATCATTTACGAACCCAATCCTTACTTTCGCGGCGATCCCTCCACATTCACCACCGTAGAGCTTAAAGGGGGCGGCGATGCCGTCTCAGCCGCTCGCGCCGTTTTACAAACCCAAGAGGCCGACTACGCCTGGAACATCCAGGCCGAGCCTTCCGTAATCCAAGAGCTAGAAGCGAGCAGCAGTGGCAGAATGGAATACGTTTTCAAGCCAATGATGGAGCGCATTTATATCAACTTCTCCGATCCAAATAAAGAAGTGGATGGGCAGATCTCGCAAAAAGATACGCCGCACCCCTTCCTCTCCGAAAAACCAGTGCGAAGAGCCATTGGCCTGGCCATAGATAGAGAAACAATTGTTGAGCTGCTATATGGCAAAGCCGGAACGGTCGCGACGAACTTTTTAGTAGCACCCGAAAAATATGCCTCTAGGAGCACTAGCTACGAGTTTAATCTTGAAAAAGCAGCCGCACTATTAGAAGACGCTGGTTGGAAAGACACCAACAACAATGGCGTTAGAGACAAAGACGGCATAGAGATGAACATTCTCTTTTCTAGCTCCGTGAATCCGGTTCGACAGAAAACCCAGGAAATTATTAAACAGAATCTAGAAGATATTGGCATGTCAGTCGAGCTACAAAGCGTAGAACCCGGCGTTTACTTTGGCGATCCCACCAATCCTGATTCCGTCTATCAGTTCAAGTCAGACCTACAGCTATTCGCTTTCGATAGCGAAACGCCCGAACCCGACTCATACATGGAACTCTACGCCTGCGATCAAATTGCCCAAAAAGAGAATCAATGGTCGAAAGAAAATTCTTCTCGCTATTGCAATCCTGAATATGACGTCCTATTAACTCAGCTAAAACAAGAGACCAGCGCAGAGAAACGCAAGGATCTGTTCATTCAGATGAACAATCTATTAATTGATGATGTTGCCCTTATTCCCCTAGTTCGTCGCAGTGATGCCTACGCAATCTCAGACTCGCTCAACAACTTAGAATTTACGCCTTGGGCAGCTAGCACCTGGAAACTCAATAGCTGGGGGCGGCAATAAGCGCTTATGGGCCGGTATCTACTCAAAAGGTTACTCATCGCAATTCCCACGCTAATCGCCATTAGCATGGTGATTTATCTTGTCCTTGCATTAGCACCCGGCGACCCCCTCAGCGGACTAGCCAGCAATCCCTCTATTCCACCAGAAATCAGAGAGAGCATCCGCCAATCGCTAGGACTCAATCAGCCTATCCACACCCGGTACGTAAAGTGGGCGATCGCCTTCTTTACCGGCAATATGGGCTACTCTTTCGCCAGTGCCGTTCCCGTCAGCCAGCTTATCTGGCAGCGCCTGCCCACCACGCTTTGGGTCGTCGGCCTTGCCTACATCTTCTCTATTCTCATCGCCTTCCCCCTCGGCATTCTCTCCGCCCTCAAGCGCTATACCCTCACCGACCAAATCGCCACCACCGTTGCCTTCGCAGGGTTCTCCATTCCGCCCTTCTTTACCGGCTTACTGTTCATTATTCTCTTTAGCGTCAAGCTCGGCTGGTTTCCTTCTATCTACAACAGTACGCTCGTCGTCAACAGCGTCCCGAGCCTGATCGCCCAGGCCAAGCAGTCCATCATGCCTATCGCCGTACTCACCCTGTTTCAAACGGCTGTCCTCATGCGCTATATTCGCGCCGCCGTTATCGAACAGCTCAGCGCCGACTATGTGCGAACGGCCTATGCTAAAGGTCTTAGCAGCTCACAGGTCATTTTCCGCCACATTCTGCGCAATGCCCTCATCCCCGTCGTCACCCTCATCGCGCTAGACATTCCCGCCGTCTTTACCGGCGCACTCATCACCGAACAGGTCTTCCGCATTCCGGGCATTGGCTCGCTGCTCATCGACGCCATCAACCGCAGTGACACGCCCGTCGTCATGTCCATCACGTTCATCTACGCCATTCTAATTGTGCTGTTTAACCTAGTTGCCGATGTGCTCTACGGAGTTCTCGATCCGCGCATTCGCTATCAATGACTAATGCGCGTCGAACGCGATCGCCTCACCTTCACAAGCAACATAGGCACAGGTATTCTCAACTAGCGCCACCTCATACCCGCCGGTAAACTCGCCGAAAGAAGGAAGAGTTAGCCTTCTTTCGGTTTTTTCCACAAAGAAACAGGGCAAACGCAGGCTATCTGTACGCGATCGCAATCTCACAACCGGATGAATGTGCCCGCAAATATTCAGTCTCGCTCCCCGCGCCCTCTCCGGCTCGTGACTCAGCAAAAACGAACCTAGCTCTACCGCATCCACAGAGCAATCCATTGCAAAAGGCGGCAGCTCCGACACTAATCGCCGATCGTGGTTACCTACAATCAAACAAGTCTCAGCCGCGATCTCTTTTAAAAAGCTATCCCAAGCAATCAATACTTCAGGAACAAGAGACTTTCTAGAATGAAACAAGTCTCCTAGAATGAACAGCTTTTTAGGCTTGGTTTGTTGACAGAGCGATCGCAGCCGATCCAAATTCTCCTCATTCATCTGGTTCGAAATCGGAATTCCCAAAGCCTGAAACGTCTCAGCTTTGCCTAAATGCACGTCCGACACCAGTAAAGTATCCTCATCCGGCAAATACAGCGCCCTATCATCCAACAGCCGCAGCCGGTTACCAAACAGCCGAATTTCGTTCTTCGCAGAAGCAAGCATCAAAACAGATCAGAACTAAAAAACACCCATATACCATAGGCTGAGAGCAGTCGAAGCCTACGCCGTCAGCGTCCGTCGCAGCAAATTCCCATGCGTAAACACCGAACTCATCAATCCCCAGCGCACCGGATTAGACGTTCGCCCGAACAGCACCAGCATTGCCTGCACAATCTCCGGCAGCGACGAAGTATCCGTCAAAAAACCCGCCCACTGACTCTGCTCTAGCCCAAAGAAAGTTGTAAAAAACTGTTGCAGATCTTCGGTCTTAAACGCCATCAGGTTCTCTAGCCCAAACGTATAGAGATAGTGCTTACGCAGCCGCTCATCTGGCCAAAGCGCTTGCCAGCCAGCTTTTGCCGCTTCCGCGGGGGATGTATTAGCCGATTGCAGCGACTGTGCGATCGCTCTCGCCAAATCCGGCCCTCGCCGCAGCAAAGCCCCCTGCATATATCCCGTTGCCGGATGCACCATACTCGCCGCTCCGCCAAAGCCCACCACCGCCTGCGTCCTATCCGGCAGCGGCATATTCATCGGAAACAAACAGCGCTCTATATGCTGCGCCTCCACCACCTTCACCCCACGAGCTGCCAACCGCTGTTCCAATCGGCGCTCCAATGTGTCAAATCGAATCGCAGGCGCATGTGCTAGCGAAGTCTCCTCCACAAAATACACCCCATCGCCCAAATCCATCTCATACGAAAACGTCGGCGGCAGCCGCTTCTCCGTCTCCGACAAATGGTCATCGCGATAATCCATCAGCACCATCTGCCCCGGCTCAATCGGCGGCGCAGAAAACCGCCCTACAATCCCATAAGCCGCCTGAAACGCAACCGGCTTCTCCTGTGGCACTCGCCGAATCAGCGCCGGATTGTGTCCGCTCGCATCTACAACTAGCCTAGCGCTCAGCTTCTCTCCGCCCTCAGTCGTCACCTCCGACCAATGAGAGCCATGCGTCACTTTAGCAGCCTTACCCGTATGCCACTTAATGCCATAGCGATCGCTCTGCTCCAGCCAATGCCCTTGCAGCATTTCCCGATCAAACAGCCCATACTCCCGGTTCAAACGAATTGGCCCATCGCCCATATAAGCCACCGTATCTTGCCAGCGGTGTTTCAAAAACCCGCTCATTCCTAATGCTTCTAGCTCGTCTGTCCAGATGCCATACGTATTAGGCCAGGGAGTTTGAGGAGCGATCGCACTCAACCCTTCCACCACCAGACCGCGCTGCGCTAACGCCGTCGCCAAAGACAATCCCGCAGGCCCCGACCCAATCACCAATACGTCTGCCATGTAACCCTTATCAATTCGCCTCTCTATTTTACCGGTATAGCCAGCCTAAAGTAGAACTCACCCCCAAACTCATACAGCAACCATTTCACAAAAGAGAAAAACAGCCGTTTTACGCGTCAGCGGTTTGAGCTAGACTACGTAGCTCGAGCTGAACGGGTTGCTAATTTGGATAGGCGGCTAAAAGCGTCTTAGCAGCCTGAATTCTAGACGTTTCTCCGACAATAATGCAGTTAGAGAACAGATCGAGGTCTATTACCGATAGCGCGGGAATTGAACTACGACTAACCTGCTTATAGCCATCTGATTGCAAGTGATAAGCCCTCAGAACGCCATCCTCCCAAATCCAGACTTCATCTACGGCCAGTGCCTGATAACGCTTCAGCTTGCCAACGTCGCCGCTAGTAAAGTTCACTTCCACTGACAGCTTAAGTCCTTCAATCTCATACGACTCATCCGCCTCAACAGAAGCAACTTCTGTTTTCTCTTGAGTCATCGAGCCAGTCGGCTCAAACTCTATCTCTCTATGAAATAAAAACGCTTCAATTAGGAAGCCGATAACGCTTTTAAACAGCTCATGAGCCTTACCCGGCATAAGAATTTCTACCGTTCCACCAAAGTAAAATAGCCTCACACCGTGGCTATTCTCAAAGCCCTGCTGCAAATGCTTAAACTGCTCCCAGGTTTTGTCACGATGAATAGTCAGGACATCGCCCCGCACCGTCTTAACCTGAGTAGACGACTTAGCTGTTGTTTTTGAAGTTGCTATCACAACGCTCTCTCCCAAAAGCTTGTTTAAGCGCTGACTATCGGTTCAAAACGCAGCTCTATCATAGCATCAGGCTACTTGTCCCACTGTTGCTTGAGTCGAGCAATGCGATCGCGCAAAC